>JAAUXU010105853.1_pt1 | contig 11308 bp, 19 predicted proteins | sample 7278151 | NCBI WGS metagenome assembly JAAUXU01 (sample SAMN14350113, study PRJNA611818) | marine sediment metagenome | isolation source: surface marine sediment (1.8m) | place: French Polynesia: Moorea | collected 2018-08 | reverse complement strand
CTACTGGAGGCCCATCTCGTGAGTGGCGCCGGCCGCAAAGAAGTCGAGCGCCTCCTGCGAGCCGACGACCAATCTGCCTGTTACTCGCTCTGCTTCAACGCGGTGACCCTGTACAAGTCGGCGGCCGACGTTGCTAGTCTCGTCATGGCCGCCATCCTCCTCAGCCCAAAGGAGACGCTCGAGCAGTGCCACCGGATCTTGTTGGACGCCTGCGCGAAGGTCTTCGAAGAAGAGAAGTGTAGGGGCGGGATGAGCTTCAAGCAGCGTGTCCGTTTCCGCGTGACACGCCTGCCGGACGACAGTGAGTTCGCGCTTCGCTCGGCCCCGCGAGGCGCTCATGCCGGGAGAATCGTCAGCGTGCGGGGCACCGTCATCAAGGCGACCGTGCCGAAGGTGCTGGAAAAGAGCAAAATTTTGACATGCATAAAGTGCGGTCACGAGTTCGAGGCGGAGGCAGACTACGAGCAGTTCTTTCGCCTGGAAAAGCCCTCGGCTTGTCCTGGTTCATCTGGTTGCTCTGGGACTGTCTTTACTGTAGTAGACGACACAGAGACCCTGGCAACGGACCGGTGCTCGGACTGGCAGGAGGTCAAGATTCAGGAGCAGGTGCATCGAGTGCATACTATGCATAGCCAGTCTAAAATTAGTTTCGAAGCCGTCCTCTTTTCCTTAGGTAAATCATCTAAACGTCGGTTCGATCCCAAGGAGCATCTGGGTGACGTTGGAAGACGATCTGGTCAACGTCTGCAAGCCCGGGGACGACGTAGCAGTGATCGGAGTCGTACAACGTCGATGGCACGCGCTAGGAAAGTAGGTTTGAAGTCGGCTCCCTTCTGTAAGTGCACATATTTTGTGAGGATACCCTGACAGACTACAGGACGGTCGCACTGACATCAGTCTCGCCTTGAGAGCCAACTACGTGGACGTGCTGAATGACCAGAGAAGGAACGGTGCTGCTGTCACCGAGGACTACGCCGACGAGTTTCGGATCTTCTGGAAGCAGCATGAACACTCTGCCTTGCGGGGAAGAGACCTCATTCTTTCGTTCTTCTGTCCCCAGGTGAGCCAGACTTGATCTTTACTCAGCACAGGGATGTTCATTTGAATATTTATTCGTCTTCTTCTATTGAGATTTACGGTCTGTATCCAGTCAAGCTCGCTCTAGCTGTGATTCTCTGTGGAGGCGTTGAACGCGTCGACGAGAGTGGAACACGAGTGAGGGGGGAGCCGCACATTGTAAGTTGAAGAAACCCGTTCGTCAGTCAGTCAGGATGTGTCAGATTTTCTTGGCACGGCGTAACTTTGACTTTATCTCCAGCTGCTGGTCGGGGATCCTGGGACGGGAAAATCCCAGCTTGTCAGATACTCGTCGAAGTTGAGCGCTAGGTATTATGCCTGTATTGAGAACAATGCTCAGCATGCGTGGGAGTTGCACCTCGGTATGCTTTTTCCTCAGGTCTGTGCTGACAACTGGCATCGGTTCTACCAGCGCTGGTCTAACCGTGTCCGCCGTGAAGGACTCCGGCGAGTGGCACCTGGAAGCCGGCGCTCTCGTCCTGGCTGATGGAGGCATCTGCTGCATCGATGAATTCAACTCTATCAAAGAAGCTGACAGAACAACCATCCACGAGGCCATGGAGCAGCAATCACTGAGCGTTGCAAAAGCGGGTGAGACAAGCCCACCATCAATGTTGAGAATATGCTGAACTTTTACAGTTGTTCTGCTGTTCGCCATCAGGCCTGGTTTGCAAGTTGCAGACACGATGCTCAGTGTTGGCGTGCACCAATCCAAAGGGCCACTACGACCCAACGCAGCCTCTGACGGTGAACACAGCCATCGCGTCGCCGCTTCTGTCCAGATTCGACATCGTATTTGTCCTCCTGGACACGAAGAACGAGAACTGGGACAGGCTGGTGTCATCATACATTCTGGAAGGTACGTACAAGTCGGTCGACAACACATTGTAAAAAAGATTCTCATGGGCGCTCATTGTAAGCACGGGATCTCTGATGACGCAGGCAAGAATCCGACCGAGGAGCTTGGTGGCGCCAGCCCGAAAAGACCGTGTTGGTCTCTCGACAAGCTGAAGGCCTACTTCTCCTACTGCAAGAGTTTCCGCCCGGTGATGAGTGATGATGCGTCAGAGGTTCTCTCGCAGTACTACCAGCGACAGAGGATGTCCGACGACGCACATGCTGCCAGAACCACCGTCAGACTGTTGCAGAGTGCCATCAGGTGAGTGACCACTGATGAAGTGTGGCCGTGTGACAACACTGCGGCTTCCAGGCTGTCCCAGGGCCATGCCCGACTGATGTGCCGATCGATGGTGACGCTGGAGGACGCAGTGTTCAGCGTCCTCTTGCTCGAGTCTTCCGCCCAGTCCAGTCAGGGACCACTGATGGTCGGCACCAATCCTCTTCACGCCACTTTTCCCGAGGATCCTGTTGGCGAGTACTCCGAGAGGGCAGAGATTCTCCTCAACAAGCTTGGACTTTGGCACCTCTGGCGCAAGGAGAGTTGCAGGCTGAAGAAGCAGGAGGCGCAGAGGCTCTGTGACGCGGGCTCTGCAAAGGAGGTCGAGGCGGACAGCAACAAGAGCGACTCACCTGCCGTGATGGTTCCTACTACGCTGATGACGCAAGTCATCTCCAAGATCCGCACGGATCACATAGGCTATGGCGACGACGCGGACAAGTGCTTGGTGTCGATGGCAAAGGACGGTTCAAAGCGCAAAAAAGAGAAGAAAGTGAGAGAACGGAAGAGAAAGGAGATGGTGGAACAGAGTGATGAGACCAAGGAGGAACCTCCTCCGGACGAGGACGCTACTCATCATGATGAAAAGAAAGAGATGACGAAATGCGATCAGTCAATGCTAACGTCAACTCAGATCCTGCCCCCTGTTGCGACCGAGCAGAAAGTTTCTGCCACGACCCTGTCCAAGTTGAAAGCGTTCGAGTGTGACAAGTCCCCGGTGAAGAAGGCCGCGAGAAGAGTGGATTTCTCTGACATTTCTCCAGTCGCACCCAAGCCAAGTGAAGGCCATCAAAGCGTCTCCTTCAGCCGTCACCAAGGTCTATTCGAAGAGGACGATCTCGGAGACTTGGACCTGTGACGTCGTACGTACGATTCGTCGTCGTCCTGCCACATCTTGACCACCGTCACACAGGTGCTAAGCCTGCGTGACCACCTTGGAGGGGCCGTAAAGTTGTGCAAAAATCATTTGTCCCACCACAGCCAGTAGCAAGAATGGAGAAAGTTACTTTATGTCCGTTCGTCTGTATGTCTTCTACGTGTTCCTAAGGACGAGGGAAATGTTTAAGCTTCTCGACACAATCAACTTTCTTAACCCCGTAGGCATGGCAGTTGCAGTTGCCCAGAGCCATGAGTGCAGAGAAAAGAGTTGAAATCTGCAGCTCGGTTGTGAAAGTTGCACTTGCTGCCTGCGCCCAACTTAGGGAGGGTAGGGAGGAGGTTTACGACGGTCCTTCCAGATCATCACGACTTCTTCTTCGTCCTCTTTCACAATAGCGGCGGAAGCATCTTGACGCGCTCAAAGAAGGCAGTGAACGAACAAAGAAAGCGAGCGTACGCGCTTATGTACGCACTTGCGTCAGTCGAGGAATGGAGGAAAGTGAGCGCGCTCATCGGCGGAGGCCTCCTCCAGCAGTGAGGAGGGGGATGCTTGGCTCCAGAGCCTTCTTCCGGAGCGTCGACGCCCGATTAGATCAGTGTGAACTCGGACATGGTCGCTGCAACAATGACTTCCAGGCTCGTAAGTACAGTACCGGACTCACGTCAAGGGGACACCTCTAAGATTCTTAACGTTTACTACTCACTCCAGCTATCCCTTGCCGTGCTGCTGGCCCTTGGGGTCGCTTGCTCCTCTGCGTCCAGGATGTTCATCCTGGATGACGGCGGTAAGAACGATGTTGTAGTCCCGAGTACACAGTACTGACGTTGCTTCTTTTCTCCGCGTGTATGCACGCGCGAACGAACAGACTTCTCCGAGCACGTTCGCACTCGCCGTGACGCTCCTCCTCCCCCCTTGGTGAGGCCGCTCTCCCCTCTGGAGTACGATCCCATCCCTCCGGTGCGAGTGAGCGACTTGGAACCGGCGGGGTCTGACTCGTATCATTCCAAAGGCTACTATCGCCCCGGCAAGGTTGGTCCTGTGTACACCTTTGTCAAGACTGACCCCTACGCCCACGTCAAGTGGGGAGTCAGGCACGTCGCCGGCAAGCAGTACGCGGGATCCCACTAGGAAAGGAATCAATTGCACAAAGAGTAAGGCAGGTTCTTCCTGCTTGGACCCTTTGTCCTTAGGACTGATTATCAAATTCTCCATGAACCTGTGACCAGTATAATACGTGTGATCATGTTTGTCATAGTGGAATTGCTTGAATAAACTATACAACGGCAAACGTCTGGACGATGACAATGACTGTGTCAAGCACGAAATGCTGGCGGGAAGACCTTGAAAAATCCTCCGCGTCATCTGGTTGGTGACGAAAGTTGTTGGCCGGTCAGAGCAGCAGCTTCCACCAGGCCTCACTTGAGGCCAGGCTCGGTTAGGTACCCGCTATTGGTATCATCCTGTGGCTGGTGAGATTCACCACAGCACCTGCATTGACGGGACGCACTGTTCATGCTGTACGAAGTCTTACTGGCAGGCGAGTCCGGCTGAAAGTGCCGCGTCGTCGTCATTCTCGTTCTTGTCCTCGGCGGAGGCCCCGTGCACGTCTTCGCTGGTCAAGACGAGGCCTTGGGGCTGGGGTGGGGTGGCTTTGTCCACGGGTGTGTGAGGCACGTGATCAGTAGCCTGCAGTACGCGGGTTGAGCGGCGAGCGAACGCACTTTCACCTCCTTCATCATTATCATTGCACGCTCATTAAGCGGCGGCGGCGGCGGCGGCCGAGCCGCAAGTGCCATTTACTCCGCAGCCACTCAGATGGAGGAGGAGGAGGAGGCGGCAGAGGCGAGAGGCAAGTTTCGCTAGATAGGAAAGTGTCGATTCATTTTCCCCGGCCTCATGGACGCAGGACAACGATGAGGAAACTCTTTTCTTTTGTTTGGATTTTTTTTTACAAGAATATTCTCAGCGCACACTTTGACACATATTTGTTAATCCGTTCTTTGTTTTTCTTTTTTTTTAAAAAAAAAGGAAAGGAAAAAAGTCAGTTCAGCTATGTGACGAGGGCTGGCCAAAGTCTTGAGGCCACTTGCGAGGTCACGCAACCTCAATTCTCCGCTTGTCCGTCAAGACCGACGCCGTCAAGACTGCTTGTGGATCTGGCCCGCGTCAGCCATCACCGTCGACGACGAGAATCGTCTGATCGTCCACCTCTTGAGCGCTTGTTGCTGCTGCTAGCCTGGACTTGTCGTTCTCACCGCTGCTCTGCTCCGCGGCGTCGTGCTCGTCCTTGTCTGGACGCGATTGCAGGAGCTGGAGCGTTGGAGGCGGAACCACGGGCAGGCGGACGAGCTGAGGCGGTGGTGGAGACAACCAAAGTCCGCTCGGAGAAGGCGGCAACACGAAGGGGAAGCGCATGGTGCCTGTTGGTGGTGGAGGTCAAGATTGAGGTCGACGGTGGAGGATGACTGAGTTTAATGACTTTTCTCACCTTTGTGACTTCCGTCCTCCTTGCTCGAGGGACCGTGCAAGAAAAAGTTGGCGGCAGCAAATAGGTTTGCCTGTCTGGCGGCTGCGGCTGCCGCCGCGGCCGCGGCTGCAGCTGCTGGCTCTTCAACGATCCGTCCGCCGCCGCCGCCGCCACCAGCGCCGCCACCCCCGCCGCCGCCGCCAGCGCCGCCGCTCCCGCCGCCTCCTCCGCCGCCCAGGCAAGTGAGAGGAAAGAATCCTGACGCCGCCGCGGCCGCCGCGGCCGCCAAGCTGACTGCGCCCTTCTCGCGCTTGCGCCACTTGGCTCTTCTGTTCTGAAACCACACCTGCCAGCAGAGAAATAAAAAGTGTCTTAAGCCTGGCCACTGCTCGAGAAAGTGGAAGGTGGCCTCGTGGTCGCTGTCGTCGCCGTCGTCGCCGACGTCCTCGACCTCCGAGATCGATAGCGCCGACGAACGTGCCAACATTGATCTGGCGACGCCGAACAGGATCTGTGATGAAAGCATGAGCTGCTCTGTCTCCAATCTCGTTTCTCGCTCGCAGCTAAGAGACAAATCCCCTATTAATTAGCCGTAAGTGATGCGAGGGGATTTTTCCCGGCTGCAGCTCAATTATACTCTTTGTTGCTGCTGAGGGGCGTGCTCAGTCACGCGAGTGGCAAGTGCGTGTAGAGGGTGTGTGGAGGAGGCGTGGGCCAAGGGCGTGGGCCAAGGGCGTGGGCCAAGGGCGTGGGCCAAGGGCGTGGGCCAAGGGCGTGGGCCAAGGGCGTGGGCCAAGGGCGTGGGCCAAGCCCGTGGTTGTGGCCGCGGCACGGCCGAGGCACGGCCGAGGCACAACTGTCAGTACAGATGTGGCAACATGTACACCGTGACCATGTCCACGGGCTTCCTCTCCGCCAGGTGGAGAGAGTCCATCTTTAATCAAGTCCACGTTATAGCGATCCAGTGCTACAGTACTAAATTCTGCCGCCACTGGGTGAGGATTTAAGCTCCTCAAGCTTCTTGTGTAGTCAATTTGTTTAATGCACTCAGACTTAAGAGGATTTACAGAGATTCTTGTTGCCGGCAATTAGTGAAATCGCTCTCTCTGCATCGTCGTCGTCGAGCTTGATTAACAGAGAGGATGAAGAGCGCGTTGTTCTGCTACGGGCAGCGAGCGGGCGTTGATGGGCGTCTCCGTACGTGCACAGTATGTGTTCATGGCCGAGTTGGACAAGTCTTTGGCAAAGTTTTCCCATGATGTTTTTCCAAGGCTGATTAGCCTCCTTTTGCTCATTTGTTGTGATAACTGCGACGCCCCCACTGATTGGGCAGAATTTAATCTCAGTGATTGTTATTCTTGCAGCCGCTCTCAGCTCGACAAATGCGACAGTAATTGGTAAAACATGGTGGAGGAGCAAGTTTTTCTTTCTTGGCGTCCCCCCTCTAATTGGGCTCTTTCTGGACTCACCTGGACCCTGGCCTCGCTCAGGTCCAGCCTGGCCGCCAGCTCCTCCCTGTTGAACACGTCCGGGTACTGCGTCTTCTCGAACGCTCGTTCCAGCTGGTGCAGCTGGAACGTGGTGAAGGTGGTGCGGGAGCGACGGATCTTGCGAGGCTGTTGTTGTTGTTGTTGTTGTTGTTGTTGTTGTTGCTGCTGCTGCTGCTGCTGCTGCAGGACCCCATCCTTTTCCACCTGAAGGTTGGAGTCTGGAAAGTAAATGGATCCTTAAGTTATTCTTCTGCCGCAATCGCCACCAGTTCCAATTTTCCTGTCACAAAAGGCCAGCTTGAATGATCCGCCGTGTATTACAAGAGCAATTTGGCTTAGCAGCAGCAGCCGGAGAATCCGCTTTAACGCAACCGTCGACAACCCAAAACTCAGGTCAAAATGGGTCGAGCTGCCTGATCGTTTTGGGCATTTGAGCCATTACCCAAAATGATCTCGTTATGAGCGTCCACCTCTAACCGAGCGGAAGTCCTTGGAGCGCAGGTCCAACAACTCGCTCATGATCGGTCTGGATTGAATTTGCGCGATTTCTTGACAAGACACCAACAACTGCTGCTCATCGCTCAATCATCCCTAACAGGGATTACCTGCATGTCCGACGTAGGCAGGTACATGTGCGCTATGAGATTTTTCCTCCCTCCCCGCCTGGAATTAAGAGGTCTAATTGGCGTGAATAATCTGCACATCCATGGAGAATCGAGCAGATTTCTGAAGCAAACGACGATGACAACGTGCTTGCTGCTGCTGCTCCACTCAGCCATGGACATGTAATATGCATTCACATCCACGTACAGGCCTGAAGAAGCCACCTCCGGCTGACGGGACGCCCGGTACGACGGGTGGATGTGCAACTCCTGCGGCATCAAAGCTCTTTTCTGCTTTACTCCTTCCTCTCCTACCTCTGTCCACGGTGTTGCTGAGAAGTCTCTCGATGGTGTAGAGGCTGGCCCTGGAAGACGACGACGAGGACGACGAGGACATCTGACTCGGAGAAATGCTGCTCATGTTCTCTCACTGGCGAAACATCTCCACTTCTGCTCCTCCGATCAGATGCACGCGCCATTGATGAGTGAACGACGGCTTTTCTCCAGGAGGGGAGAGAGCTCGACCAAGAGCTCGAGCACGAGTCTGAGCGCGCGCTCCGGGCGCGCAAGCCATAGCTGTGGACAAAGCTTTCGTCGTTGTTCAACGAGTCCGAGTTTGCCGAGGGGAAGGAAAACAAAAACACAGCAGACAACGCTCAAAGAGGCCCGTTCAGACTCACTTGAGGGTCGTGCTCAACAACTTTTACTCCCCCAGATCTCCTGGCTACCGGCCCCCTCCCCCCCTCCCCGAAAGGCTGCTTTCACCCCTGCGTCGAAGTCGAAGCTCGTCCATGATTTTCTTCTCGCTCGTTCCTCCTCCGTCTCTGAGTCTCCGGCGAATGGGCGGAGTCTCTCCCTTCCCCCCGGCGTGACCGTGAACGGGCGTTCGCGGCTCGAAACGCCGCAGTCGACGAGCGCGGACTCGTCCGTCAGGGACAATTTGGCTAATCAAAAAACTCGCCAATGCTTTCGCGGAAAAAAAACACGCCTTTTCTCTAAATTTATTTGGTAGAGTCAGCTGATTGGAGAAAAGGAAAAACTAGTCAATCTGAGGTGAGCGAGATGACAACTTTGTTGGCGAGATGTTCAAGCCTCTGTCAGGTGGAGCCCAATTCAGTGATCTTGCGATGCTTTTGCTCTTCCTCTCCTTCTTCCTCGGTTCTCTGTCCTGCTTGTGTGACAGGATTCACACACGAGCGCTTGCTCAATCTGGCAACAAAAGAAAGGAGAGTGACGGAAAAGTAGTTAACTATTCACTGGCGATTGGCCGGGGATTAAGCTCACTGATCCGACTCTAAGTGCCTCGACGAGCTGGCCAGAGGGCGCAATTTGTCCGAATAATGGGACGCAATTAGAAATTCATTTGCTGCAAATTCCCAGGGAAGAAGAAGGAGAAAAAAATCTGCCCCAAAAGGTGGTGGGTTTTTTTTCTGCATGGGTGGTCGATCCTGCCTGGAACAAGCGTGCCAACGGTCCTGCAGTGATGTGCGGCAAATTATCCCAACGCCAACTCTCCGGTGGCAACAATCGCCTGTCTCTCCTACTCTATGTACGACACCCTGAGGCTGGAGAAAGCAAATGAAATGATCCTGGCAAGAGAGGGGGCAAACAAATAAGGGGGTGAGGGTCGAAGAACGCCCAGAGGCACACGAGACGAACTCCTCAGTCCTCGGCAACGACGACGGCGACGACGACGACGACGACGGCGACGACGACGAAGACGAAGACGACGTGGAGCATATTGTACATACAGAGTGGACTTGGTGGTGATCCCCATGTGTGTGTTCTCCAATGAACACTTAATAGGATACAGCGGCAGAGACAGCCCTTGGGTGGATGCTGTCGACGTCGGCCGAGTCCTCCTCCTCGACGACTCTTCTGGTCAGCCTGATTATGAAATCTCCGCGCGTGTGGAGAAGAAAGGCGGCCAGTTAACTCGACGTGACATTATTGGGTGCTGTGTACACTAATTTTACGCAATAAAAGAGGGAGGAGATCCTTGCTCACGGTGGCCCCGGGGGCGACGACGACGACGACGACGACGTCGGCAGCGGCGATGATGTCATTCAAGAGGGCTGCAGCAAGTGTCGCGGGCTGCGTCACGTGATAACTTGTGTGTAGGCTCTATTTAGCTGTGGCGAATGATCATCGACTGCACGAGCTTCAACACTGCCGACGAAGATGACTCAGAGCAAATCCCTCCTCACACGTGGTTGCTCTCCCATGACGAGTGACGGTGACGATGTCGCAACTTATTAGCGTGACCTCTGGACTGGTCGTTTTTGGGGCGCAGGCACTGGAACACCCGCTATCGTCGGTGAGAGCCGACATCACGTCGACGAAGGCAACAAACACCACAAGGAGTGAATGAACGAATACAACGTTCATGTAATATGCATAACACAGTCAGATCTGGATGTCGCAACACAGGTAAAAACTCACACTGCAACCACGCTCACAAGGGACGTACGAACGTGCAGAGATTCTTTGGACATAGGACAAGCACCATTGAAGACGGTCTCAGACCAACTCCTTGTCATCTCGCATCTCCAACAGCTCGTCCTCCACCTCGTGCGCCGATACCTTTCGGGACGCCGACATCTTCCTGGACACCTCCGGCGCCTTCTTCACCTCCTCCTTGACCGGGTTCTTGGAGTAGAGGACAATCGCGTAGGAGACGATTGCCACGGCCACGACGGTGTTCCAGTAGAAGGGGATTCGCAAAAGCAGGAAGGCAAAGATGGGTGTGAAGACGAGCTCGCAAGCAGACGCGATCGCCTTCAAGATCGAGTTGAGGTTCTGGAGGAAGAGCGACGTCACGATGCCCGTAAACCCATTGTTCACGATGATCAACAACACGAACGTCTGGTGGGGAAGAAGAATCGAGTAGCCGGCGTGTGCACGGTAGGACGACTGCACAAGGTCACGCTTACCTGTACGATGGACGCCAGCGCCTCGTGACTGAACGCGATGACCAAGTCCCCCTTCATGACGAGAACAATCACGTTACAGATGATGGAGTTCAGGTACATGAAGACGTTCTGCACCATGATGTCGACCTCGGCGCCGGCGACACGCTTGATAAGGTACTCGTTGTACACGGAGGCGAACACGGAACTGCACACCTGCAACAGGAAGGGTCACTTACATTATAGTTATACTAGCACATCGAACCCGCTTCGCAGGGTGGGAAAAATCCATTGTATATGTGAGATGACACAGTGAAGAGTACCCAACCTTCTTCTCTCCCCTCCTCTTATGTACCTACTAGGCTAGGTTGAAAATTGGAATTCCCTGTAGGTGTCCAAAATTTTTAGCCACCTACCATTTGAAGACTTTGTAGTGAAAGTGAAAAAAAGGAGTTTTAGTTATGCCCAAATGCATTTAAAGTTACATAACACTGTAAAACAAGTTGTCATTTTTTTTCTTCAGGACTCACTGTAAAATATTCTTTTGACCCACTGGAGCAAGTCAGCATTTTGGTGAGTGATTTTCACCCAGTTTGGCTGCTTCTAACAGCCACCAGAGCTGAAATCGACTTTCACCGCAAATTTACTACAGTGGCTTAGTACATCAATTTCAAATCAAGTTGGGCAGAGGTAAACAGATTTTTTT
>JAAUXU010095849.1_pt1 | contig 11308 bp, 8 predicted proteins | sample 7278151 | NCBI WGS metagenome assembly JAAUXU01 (sample SAMN14350113, study PRJNA611818) | marine sediment metagenome | isolation source: surface marine sediment (1.8m) | place: French Polynesia: Moorea | collected 2018-08 | reverse complement strand
CTCGGCTTTCCATCTTGGCGATGCTGAGGTATTCACGGAGTCTCGCTGGGAAGTCTGGACCGCGAACTTGAAGCAAGTAAGTGTCCGGGCCATTCTGGTAACTGAAAATGGGAAAAAGACAGATGTGGACTCTCTATTGACATGCGTCCAAGGTACCGCTTATCTACCTTCAATCCACCCCGAGTTGAACACTTATACAGTTTTGTACCTATGTTCAATGATGTTTGTCGTCCGACTTGGAGCTTCAAGTTCCCCACCGGACCTGAGTATTACTGAAAATGTCAAACTTGGGCATACTGCGAAGGATCCGCCAAATTTCAGTTGACCATGTCTTGACTGTCACAGCTTGCAGTGATGTCCACAAAGAAGATCTGGACGCCAAAGTCCCCAGTTTAGTCTTGACTAAAATCAAGGGCAAAATTCAGGGGGCCTGAGGACGGCAAATAATTGAGCAGTGATTAGGACAGTTGCCCCCAAAACCCTGTGAGTTACCGTTCGTTTTTAGCTATTTGTTTCAGTAAATTCGGGAAAGGGAGTGGCAACTTTTCTGCATTGAGGACGAGAAGCGGGCTTGTCAAAAGTAGCAAAGCATTTCCGTGGCTCCTCACTCAGATTGGCGATCGTCCTCAGCGTCACTGCACGCTGTCAAGTAAATACTTGCTAAATTAAATTTGAAGAATCCCTCAGAGTACGTCATATATTCGACCAAATACGGTACCTCTGATATGCCAACTTGCTGCTCTGCACCCACAACTGTTCAATTTGTAAAATTGGTCATCTACAGATTTGGGTCCAAAATTTTAGTGCCTCAAAACGCATACTGCACCAGGTGGGCCAGAAGTAGCTACCAATGAACAATCACAATTATCGACGCTATCGGCAAAATAGTGTGGTATTACTGAAACATGATCAGCCGTGTATGGTGCCTGCAGTGGGTACTCGATTCAGTTCTGTACTCCAGTGCAGTGAAGTCTTATAATAAAACTTCGCGCAGAAACCATGTTTGGATTGAGTACGCGGTACGTACGAACATCTCTACTATGCTGTGAAACTACACTGATAACTAATACTTCTCTCTTACTTTGAGGGGTTGCTGAAGGGTTCTATGGTGTAGCTGGGTCTTCTCCACTCCTCTATCTTTGGAGGCTCTGGTACCGGCTCCGGGCTGGGCTCGGGTTCTCCAGGAGGATAAACCATGCACGATGGGTGGGTGAAGGCTCCAGAAAGAGGACGACGACGGTACAGAAAGTCGCAGGACGCATTGGCGTACCATTCCCTGTAAGTTTAGTAGTAGAGTTGTCATAACGCTAATGCACAGTCCAGAGTCGTGAAGGTATGCACAGAACTATGTTTTCAGCTACAGTAAAAGCACCCGGTCTGGCATGACGACTAGTCGTGGAAATTTTGTTCAGATCGTGAAAAAATACTCTTTCGCCATTTTTCAGTGAAGAACATAAGTCAGACCCTCAACTTTCCAAAATAGAGCTCAAGAGCTCAAGTGAAATAAGAATTTCTCGGCCTACCAAAAATTCGTGCTGTGTTCTCTGAACTTCTCAAGGAGAGATTGTGTGAAAGATTCAAAGAAATTGCAGAAATGGAAGATGCGCAGATCAGTCATGTTCTTTTGTTGGCTCACGTCAATCAGGCCAAAGATGATTGAGATACAAGCAAAGAGAGAGCAGATTCATATTTATTTCGCTCTGTACTTGGTACCCTGCCAAGAAGGCTGCTGATGCCATCAAGTGCTCCTGGTGCATCGCATATAAGGTCAAAGCCATGTTAAAGAGGGACAAGGACACTGACCTCTTTCATAATTCATGTTCAGGTCATTCAAGACCTGCAAGGACAGCCAAAGACACAAAAAGGCTCAGGCAGCACATCAAGAGGTATCCAAAAACCTCCATCAACAGCTACACCAAGTTATTGGGCATCAGCAACATGCACGAACTTTCGGTAGGCTCAGTAAAAATCTACGTATACAATTGGGATTCCCTGTGGGTGCCCAAAATTCGTAACTGCATATTACATGAAGGCTTCGCAGTCACATGAAAATGAAAAAAAGAACTTTATGTATTGCCCCATGCATTTAAAGCTGTGTAGTATTGTAAAATAGATTGCAAATTATTTCTACAGGACCTAATGTAGAATAGTTTTGGAATATGTCGGTATTTTGATTGTGATTTTCCTCTTCCGGTCACAAGAGCGCACACCCAGAAGAGCGCAGGTACAATTTGGGAGCACTAGTACAGCGTGAGTATGAGGAACACTGTTTTAGGGCAATTTTTATGTTGTGACATTGCCTTTCTTTGGCCATTTCTTCTAGGCCTCCATTTGTCCCCCATCAGTGCACAGTAAGTATACGTACACATATCTGTCTTTCCATTCATGACAATAATACGGGATTCTCATGAAAAAAAGGGTCTTACAATGACAATACAGTAGGCTCCACTTACAGTCATAGCTTTGGGTAAGTTTTTTTTATGACTATAACCAAAATATTCTGGTAACCAAAATAATAAAAAATGTTCTCTGACGGGCAAGAATTGCACGTTGATCCAAAATCTGCTACCTAATAAAAGCAGGGAAAGATATGCAAAGTTTGCTGAGACAGGTATACCATTTAGAAAGACATTGCACACTCATGTTTTTTGGTCTGCTCAAGAATGCATCCATTTGCAACTGAACAGATACCTCCCTGGATGAGTTTTCCCACACAAAAAACATCACTTTTGAATCAAAATTCTCCAGCAGTGTGTGATCCTCAAATCCACATCTCTCCAGATCTTATTCAGGTATTCCCTCATGTCCTCGTCGCTGGGTGTGGGTTCCTCAAATCATGATTCACCAGAAATGAATGTTTTGTTTCATCTGCTGACTGGTTTTTGGAACTGCTCATCCAGTTTTGGTCTGGCATAGTCAGATCATTCATGACCGTAACCGTAATTCTATGAGTAAGTGACAAAAATTTCATATGGGTATAAAGTGAAGATTTGGTAAATGAAAATGCTATTGCCATATATGCAAATTATGATTGTATCCGATATGACGGTAAGCCGAGCGCACTGTACAACAATAGCTGTGAACAGCTGCAAGACAAGAAGATGAACAAGTGGATGAGCAACATCAAACACATGATGAAGTAATCAGCCATGGATTATGTCGTGGGGAAGGTTGTGCAAGTACTGCAGGACAGGTCGATTCACCCCATCCTCCACAATGTTCTGGATCCGAGTTCCCAGGGCAGTGTACTTGCAATAGGCAGCTGTGGGTCACCAGCACAGAGTCTGTGGTAGTGGACTTGCTGCATCATCTCTTCTCGCTGGAAGACCTTGATGATCTTCCAGACTGTTGGGTGTCCACTGTGCAATGTGCCCTGGAATGCTGAGTGCCAGTCCTCCACTGTTTGGTTAATGTGTGGTACACCCTTCTCAAGGCGTTCCAAAGGTGTTTCACATTTCAATGGGGAATATCAGGGCTTGACGGTTGCCATTGTGAAGCACCCAGCCCATGTAGTTGTCTTCATAATAGTAGTCAAAGATGACATGAAGCTGCGAATTGTACTCAGGAGACTCCTGAAGTGCTTCAAAGCCTTGCGTGACCTCTTCAGGTTGGAGGAAGCTGGTGCATGTCATCATTTTGATGTGCATGCAGAAGTTCTCGTTCTCCAGGTACGGCACCCTATGTCCCTCTTGGCAGATGTGGTGCCACGTGGACTGGCCAAGGTGAAAGAAGCAGCTGGCAACTCTTATGTCGGGGAAATGGCGCTGAATGGCATTCTGTGCTGCTGACTCAGAGACTATCTGGACTGTTGTAGGGTCAAGGATAATTTATGTGCTCACATCATTGTGCTGCATGAGGGTGTTCAAGCAGGGCATGATGGCACTGTTGACAAGGGCATGGGTTGTGTAGACCTGCACGAAGATCGCCGTGCCACCTTGAACATGCCATCACCATGCCAGTGGTTGTTGTCATGGAGCCACGTGAGACTGTCCCACATAACGAAGATAATGATGTGGTGGGAGTCTCCAATGACTGAGTCATGGATGAGGAGTTCTCCCCTGTGGTTGTTTGTGACATATCCAGGGTGAGGACAATGTCCACAGGTGACCGACTGTCGTCAATGCATTTTGTTTACATGCCAAATTGTCACCCAGTTGGTCTCTTTTTGTAGTTTCACCAAACCTAGCAGCCTCTCAAACCGAGCACGGGGTTTTGCATGCTTGTACACGGCACCAGAGGCCCCAGGGACTGAAACCTTGTGGAGATGATGGGCCTAGGGACTGGGATTGTCCCATGAAAATTTCGGTCCATTTCATCCACTTTTACCCCCTCAAAAAGCCATATTTCAGTCCTGTTTGGCATGCCCTCCTCTCCAGGTGGCTTCCTTTTGAGATGGGCAGCTTTGGCATTGACCCTGTGTACTCAATATTGTGCCCAAATATTACATCTACATGTTCCACATCAAATTGTCACCTCAACACGCTTCAGTACTGTGTGTCAGATCAGGTCATGCTCGACGGAATTGCTAATGGCAAGCACTGTATTATTGGACTTGGTCAAGATCTGTTGCGGCATCCTAATTTGTTTCAAGAATCAATTTGAAGATAACTTAGCAGTTTACACCAGAAAGAAAATTGGCCAATTCTTTGTCACTGCCAAGCGGCCTTGGTGTGCCGCAGAGCACAGTCAGACTTGGCAGGGGGACGAGAGAACAACCAGGGAGTGTTTGTAAGGTAGTTGGACCTCGGTCGGTTGGACCAGGCCTCAAAAATTGACATTTTTGGGTTTCAGCCAAGATGGGCCAAGATGTTGCGGGCCAGTGAGCTAAAACTGCAGCTCGACCCGTCAGAGATTGACCTGCCTGGGTGTGTCTGCCCATGCCATAGCCGTGTCTTCAGCTTTGACCATGTAAAAATCTGCTCTAGCACAGGCTAGACCGGCATAACTTGGTCATTCAGCTAATCCGAGGTCATCAGGCTTCAAAAACTGACATTAAATTCTGGCCTCGGCCAAGATGGGCCAAGATGTCGCGGGCAGGCTAGCTAAAACTCATGGCGCACATTACGGAGAGGCAATTTGTAATTTAAGGAGAAAATCACTTCATTCCACAAGTTTCGTAGCACAATGAGAAATATTGACAGAGGGATAGACAGATAGCAGTGACTAGAGGTGGGGATGAGGAGGTGGGCAGTCATGATATGGTCGTATAGGCAGACGGAAATATTACGACATAACCCTCCGTCTCCCATATATCCTGCTCGTTCCGAAAGTAGTGCGGCCTCAGAAAATATGGTCCCAGAATATTTCCTTCGTGCAGTATAGAAAAACTTCCACGGCAATCCAAAAATTTGTGCGTTAAGTCTTTGATTCCCGATTTGGAAGCTCGAGCGTAGAAAACGCCTTTTGATACCACATACGTAGATGGCGCACGTAAAATGCAACACTCTGGGTATATCATTCAACTGCCCATGACTGTTGAGTGTGTCAATCTACAGACATGGTCGACCCCTGTCTGGGGTCAACCATGAAAAGCTTAGAATCTTCCAAAAAAACCAAATTTTCTGAAATGTGGTCAAGGATTGCTAATTTTCTAAGCATACCGTTGAGAAGGAAATATGGAAAAATGGCAGTCAAATTTTCAAAATAATTTTTCCTACTAAGAATTCTTTCAATATGTATGCGGCAAAATGTATATTTTCCAATGGAAGTGAACATACGCTGTAGTGTGTCCATCGGCAGCATGTCACAAAAGTGCTGCCCTCTTCAATTTCACACATCTGGCTTGTAGCAGCAGTCATGTAATCAAGCATGATTGCCTTTCAATAGGTACTTCTCAAGTCATCCAGAACGTCAAATGTTGCATTCAGTTCAAGATTTTGGACAAATGAAAATAGTTCCTCAAAGTAAGGACAGTATTTTTGTGCTAAACAGTTTAGAAGTGCTGTAACACCAAGGGCAAGCCGAATAGTTCCCTTGCCCAGCTGCACAATACAGTGCAAAAAAAGGAACAGGGGAAGTATGGCAGATGAGGTTGTCACCTGGTAGGGGCAGAGGACATGACGGTGGCTAAAACTGCCACAGATCAACTTCTTGCATAGTACAGCTTTAATGCGTTTTAAAAATCCTTACATCATTCATACTCATTCAGCAAGTATATGAGAATATTGGATATGCAACAAACAATAAACGCCAATCAGTGCTTGGTTTGAAATGAGGAAAAGTGTATGTGAAATAACTTCCTCTTTCCTTTTCAAACCTCAAGCTTCGAGGAACAAAATGTCAGTATTAAGTACGTTAACTAAACCAAAAAGTGCAAATGCCAAAATTTCGAGACAAAATGCCGTTTCTTATGAAAAAATCCTCTCATGTGGAAAAATATGCTGTTGGTGTCCGCTCATACGAACTTCCATTAGACGTGAATCGAAAATAATGGCACGCAATCATTAGCTCACTTTAATCCCACGTAGTAGTTCCTGAGCCTCTCGGTGGAGATCTGGTACTGCTCGCCAATCTCAATTCCTGGCTGAGTGAGGATTTGCAACCAGGGATGGTTGAGCGCTTGACGAACACTCATCCTCTCCTCAGGCTTGTACACCAAGAGGTTAGCTACGAAGTGCTTTGCTTCGCGGGAGATGTTTTGCCACAGTTCAAAGTCAAAGTCGATGTCTCCCATTTGGATGCGCTGCAGCGTCTCTCGGTCGTTCTACGCAAATGGAGAAAAACATCAAGGAAAACTCTGAAAAGTTTTGTCAGAAATTATGCTCTAATGAGACTTATTTGTTAACAATGGGAGGTGACACCATAGCTGTGCACTTTTACAGTAATGATTAATAGTGACAGATCGGCCTGTCTTATCTTCGGGCTTCGGGTCGTTTCGGGCGGCCGAAGGTCAAGCCGAATCCGGCCTCGGGCCGGGCCGAATTGAAACATATCTTATTTCTGTGTAGCTCGACTGCGCCAAAACCAGTGTCTGCAACAATCTTACGACTCATTGACACTACTCTAGTATACCAGCTCAATCTGCACGTCAGCCCGACTGAAATTGTCGGACCAATTTGACCGACGAAATGTCAGGCCGTTTTCGGGCTGATCTGATAGGCAGATCCGTCGCTCAATACTCCAGTACAGTAATAGAATTCTGCTTATACCCACTACTGCAGAAGCTGTACTGAATGCCAACTGGACAACCGAGTGCTGTGTCCGAAGAAGTTACTTTTGAGCATGTAGGAAACAGCTGAACTACGTTGCTGGCAATAAGTGCCACAATTGTTCACAAACTGTTTTTAGCTTGCGGAAATTGGGCTGCTCAGAAACCGTCGCTTTGGTGAAGCCCCGCTGGGGCGAGACTTTTCTCTGCTGTGAGTAGAGCTTTCAGAGACGCAGTACAATGTCGATGGAACCCGTTTAGTGCAGTTAAGCTCAATGTATGTGAAAACCTTTTAGTGCCCAATCACATTTGCTCAGTATTTTCAGGCCAATGGCGTCAATGCCAAAGATTCACATTGAGTTTGAGTGAGTGAAAGAAGAGAGTTTAAGAGGACAAAACAGAGCAAGAAAACAGATATTTTAGAAACAAGTCAAGGCTGTCCATGATGGGTTTACGGTAAACGCAGCAGAGCAGTTCTATTCCTTACAGTTGCATTTTTGCCTACGTTCGATGTGCAAAGACTCTCAATTTCGTAAACTCACTGTTACTTACCAACAAGTGCGTAAAATCGGAGGTTGACTTCACCTCAAAATTGGTTAATATTGACTAAGGAAGACTCATTCTTACATTTCCCCCCATAAAAAAATTATTACTTCCACTTTGTCATACCCAGCACAGATCGATTAGGAAGCGATTCTGTTATCTGCAGCGACTCCAATGGCTCATTCCTCCCTCTTCATAGGAGTTACTCCGTGTAGTGAGCATTGAACTCTCCGTCACTTCATAGTAGTTCAAAAACATGTCATTCAGTTTTGCATCAATCCATATCTTCATAGCCGTGCTTCACTGAGGCCACCACTGGTCGACTGCACTAACTGGTCAATGGAGCCTCCCAGATGCGAGTATAGAAATTGCGTTTGTTTAGTGGTTGCAGGGCCAACTTGACATTTCACACTTCTTTGTGGCCTCCTCTTTCGTGACGATGTTGGACCATTTGCCATGGGTGGAGCGTTCTTTTGTTGTATTCAAATTGGGGGTCGAATTTACCTAGCACCAAAGTAGCTGCGTCACGTCAAATGGGCTTGGATCAAACACCATAAAATAAAACCCTAGTTTACAGCGATGCAATTTATAGTTAGAACTCGTCACTGTCGCTCTCTTAGACACACATGAACGTATTCGACAGTTAGCACTGTTGAGCATCTCACCTGTCCCCTAAAAGGTGAGACTCCGGAAAGCAGCAGGTATGTGATGATGCCTGCAGACCACATGTCTGATCCGAAGCCAGCCCCTTCCATATTCACGATCTCTGGCGCCACGAATTCCGGCTGGCCATAATCCAGCTTGACATTTCCGACGATCCTTCTTGCTAGAGAGAAGTCGCAGATCTTGACATCCGACCCACCTGGTCGGGTAAAAAGCACGTCACAGGGAGTGAGGCCAAGGTGCCCAATGCCTTTGGAATGCATGTACTCCAAGCCTTCCAGGACTTGCTTGACGATGCGCGCCACCTCAATCTCGGTGATGTATTTCTCTGTGGTGACAACATCTAGCAGCTCTCCTCCAGTAGCTAATTCTGTGATGAGAGTCATTTCGTCACGAGCGTCGTAAGCGTCGATTAATCTGATCAACCTAGGATGATGCAACAGATTCATCATCTCAAACTCGTTCATCATCCAGGACTTGAGTTGGCCAGTCCCGTGCATTGTCTTGGCGGCAAAGTTGCCTCCCGTGAATCGATAAGGAATCATGACGGGGTCAATGGTAGGAGCGTGCTCTTTGACGCCGCGATGGAGCCACCAGTATTTGGAGTCCGCCTCTTCGACCACGTGATGACCCGATTGGTCTGCCTCGATGGGCATAATCTGCTGGACAAATCTAGTCACGCCTTGAGTGCCGCGGCCGATCTCCTCGCACATGTGGTAGTATTTATCAAAGCCCCTGGTCCTCGGGATGATTTGCTTTGTGCGACGATAAGTCATCCACTCGTACTCCTGCTCGTCCTCAACGATCCTGACGATGACTGAATGAGAGATGGAGCCGCAGATATTGGAGGCAGTCACTGTGTACAGACCCTCGTCTTTAGTGATGTAGTCCTCAAAGAACATGGTGTACACGTCCGGCGGATAGTGGTAGGCCTGAACACGGAATGTCTCCCTATGAGGATGAAAGTCCTTGAACCAGGTGACCTTTGGCTTGGGTACGCCGAATATCTGGCACTCAATCTTGCCTCCATTGACGCCAATGAGGTTGACATCTGTGGGTGCCCGCAAGAATTCAGGTGGCTGCGCCAACACCATGACGACTGCCTGAGAGGCTTCGCCATGTTCGTTGCGCGCGACGCACTCGTAAGTGCCGGCGTCTGCAGCGCAGAAGCCGCGGACTTGCAGTGAGACAATTCCATTGCGGGCATAGTTCCAGAAGTATTTCTCACTGGCCTCCAAGGGCTTTCCCTCGAAGAGGAAGGTCACCTCTGGCATGGGCACTCCGTACAAGTGCCACGTAACCTCAGGACAGGAATTCTTCACACCGTACTGGGTACCCCCATCGTTCTGTACGAGGAATCTTGGTCGGTGTCCAGCACTCTCAGCTTTGTACAAGTCAAATCCTTTGGGAAACCGAGTAGAACGAGAAAGGTCGAACTTCTCTCCTTCTTCCAAGAACAGCTGCTTCGGGGAGACGTCATCGGCGAAGTTAGACCTGTGTGCCACACAATAGGGGGAAGGGTCACTCAGCCCGAAGCGGTTGCGCACCGACACGCGGAACCTGTAGTCTCTGAGCGGCGTGAGCCCGTTGATGTCGCAAGAGATACCTCTCACCTCTTCATACACCTCGGTCCAGTCTCCGTCAGGGTACTCGGCCATCTCTATCATGTAGTAAGGGGCGAGATTTGGCCCTAGCGGGAGCGCCGGTTTCCACGTCAACGTCACCTTCGTGTCTGACATCTGAGTGATGAGGGGCTTGTCTGGCAGAGGCATGGGGAGGCCGCTGAACGAATACTTGTCGAAACCTTGATACAGATCTCCTAGCGGTTGATCTGGCTGTACTTCAAGTCCATCGTAGAGCAGCCTCGCCTTGCAGCTGGTTTCTCCATGCTGGTTCCACACACGTAGGCCATACTCGCCAATGTCGGACTCCTCCACATACGCCATACTGAGGCGGATGAGACCGGAGCGCTCTCGGCTTATGTGAATGCGGTCGGTCGGTTCAATAGGAACCCCATTGAAGGTGAACTCAAACTCGGGCTCGGGTTCCCCGGTGACAAGGGCAGTGAACCGAGCGCTCATCCCTCGGAACACAAGCTCGTCACCGATTTTTTTCAAGAATTGTGGCGCGTCGCTTCGCGCTCGCTCCACGTACTCAACAACCTAGTACAGAGAAGAAAAGAAGTCACACGTTGGCATTTATTCTGCGGGATTGTATGTAGGAACGCCAGTACTTACTATATAACAAAAATAAAGCTATTAAAGTACACTTGTTACTTTGCATGACTCTCTTATTTACTAGAAGTGTGTGGGAAAATAGTGCAATACACACGCAAATTCGTAAATCTCGTGTGTGTTGTTACCATGCAGACGAAATATCGTGTGCATCGTAATTTTTTTCCGAAGCGGACAATGTGAAATATTCGATGTATCAGCAGTCATCAGCAGCAATGACTCAGCAACAAATTGGAAGCTCACTTTTCAATGAAAACTGTGTGCGCGCATGCGCAGAACTATGGGGGTAGACTTAAGTATTTGTATTGTATTGTGTTCGTTACGCCGTGCGTTATTTCTAAGCTTGAGTGTTGCCGTACTTCGGGGAAGTCCTGTGTACTGTACTGTATTGCATCGTGCTGAGCTCTGGCTCGGAGCGATAGCTGTAGTGATAAGAGCTGGTCAAGACTGGGTGACTGGATATTGAGCTCATGTACTTTCTGGCGGTACTTTGGAACGAGGAGTGTTGTTCCTTGGATCGTGCCATGTGCCCCACCGATCACTCGCGCACCGACATTCGAAGCGGTAGCAACTCCACCGACGATTACCTCACCGGTACCTCTACTTGGACGACCTTGGGGACCCACTGGGAGGGCGGATACCTTCCGACATCTGAGGGACACGCAGCGACGACCTTCAGGGGACTGCACGAGGCGTCTGGACGAGGCTTGGGACCATGAGG
>JAAUXU010104661.1_pt1 | contig 11309 bp, 11 predicted proteins | sample 7278151 | NCBI WGS metagenome assembly JAAUXU01 (sample SAMN14350113, study PRJNA611818) | marine sediment metagenome | isolation source: surface marine sediment (1.8m) | place: French Polynesia: Moorea | collected 2018-08 | reverse complement strand
TTGATGGGCTCGGGCATGCGGGAGCAGCCTCTTGTGAGACTTTTTCCCTACCCTGCGTGGCAGTAATAAGAGCCAACAAACGTCAACCCTGGGAGGCCCACCTCCCTCCGATCGGGGTCAATTCAAGTGTATTTACTGCGCATAACTAGTGCTTTATTTATTGTCTTCAAGCCACTCAAGCCCGGCCACCCTGGAGCTCTGCCTCTAATACAAGCAATTTCTGTCCTGAGTGATTTTTGCCATCTTTTCGCCAATGTCATGGCTCAAATTTCTCTGCTCATGTGGAGAAATGACTCCATGCCTGGAAGGGGGAAAAGACGAAAGTTACTGGTGTGCTCGACACAACCTCGCAGTCAGCATCAGGCAGAGCATCTTTGTCACACATGTTCAGGCATCACCAGATCAAGCTCGCATTGCCCATCTTGCCCGGAACTAAGGACCTGAGCTAAATACAGGGTGGTCAAGACGAAACTGCGACTTCTGAGAGGCCCACTTTGAGGCTGGCACGGTCAGATCTGGTTCATTCAGGGTACACATGGCAGAGCTGCCATTCATTGAACAGCTCTGAATGTCAGTCGGTATGGCGGCCATTGACAGATGACAATTTGTCCAGCCTCTTTGGGCACTCTGGCGTCATCGGACCAGACGTCCGCCAACCTCCAGCAGGTCCCGTTGACCTTGAAAAGTGCTGCTCGGGCGCTGACCCAGGAGCGGAGATCCAGGGGCTCAAGCACCTCCTCCTTCGGCAGGTGGGCACCACAATGGCCATTTTACGTTAACCAATTTTGGTCCGTGACTAAAATTTCTCTCAAGAAATTGAGAACACTGCGTCCTCCGATGACTGAAGCCACATTTTAGTAGCTGTTTGTTTACAGTTTCCCCCAAGTCTTTAGTGGCTGTTTACAGTTTCCTTTCAGACTTGGGTAATGTTGACACTTTCTCCCATTCACCCTGTGCGCAACTTGACGTTAACGCTTCCAGCCCATTGCCACTGTTGACTGCTCTTACCAAAGATGCTCTGGATCAGCACGGCCTCGACACAGCCGAGGCCAGGAAGAAAAAAAAATGACCTCGTTGTCTGTCACAGCATGGCCAAATTACCAAAACGAGGCACTCGTGAGTGTCGTGAAACGGACGTCTGGACAGCGTTCCCATCGCCGGAGCTGCTAAAGGAGATCACTCTATCAAAGAGGAGATGAAGCAGAGCAGTCAGACCTTTGCTCTGCTCACGTGCGTGGACGATGGAGCTCAAAGTTAACCCTTTATTGCTAGGGTTGTGCAGTTGACGGGAATCAAGCTCTTTGTGACCGTTTCACGAGGTCACAGAAGCTGGACATGGTCTTAGGGATTCATCACCGAACACAAAGTGACCGAGACCTGACCAGAGGTGGACAAGAGCAGGAAAGTCTGCAGCTCCTATTAATAATAGGGAAGATTAGCCTTAAATCATGACCACCTCTCATAAATAACCCAGGTTGTCCCATCTGTCACCGTGTAAATAACCGATAACCAAGTCAATGGCCTGAAAAAGCGATCGCACAGCCTTAAATCGTGACAGTTCATAAGCCGATGTCACTTTTTGTCTTGGAAATGATCAACAACCGACTAAATGGACTGAAAAAGTCAGATCCTCAAGTCTGGACAACAAAAAAGATTTCATGCGTCATTCTCACCACAATGTTTCACTGGTCTCCAGGAAAGATTGTTTCACTCCTGGCGCTTCTTGGCAACAAAAAGCATGGGCACAGTTGGCGAACAATTTTGCCAGAAAACGTTGAAAATTTCTTCGAAAAATATAAGCAGGACTTTTTTCACACGTACATATTTTCCGGGGTTAGGAAAGGTAGTTTTTGCCACGAGCGGCACAAACAGCCTTTCCGGCCTGATTGAAAATGCGTGAGAGATAAAAAAAATAATCTTTTTTTTTCTTTTTTTTTTTTTTGAAGATGAGATTTTTCTTTGACGAATCCACGTCCTTTTTTCCCCCATAGACTAAGAACTACACGATCACAAGTGTTGACTGAGCAAAATAGTCTATTCAAAGTCAGGATAACCGCACAGTGCTACATTATAATCTCTTAATACTTTGTAAATGTAGCGAAAAACCCCAATTGAGATGATTGCACACATCGCACAAGCTGCTTTTGTGTCTCGTTCTGTAAACATTCGACGACTGAAAAAGTGGACTGGAAGAAGTGACGTCACAATCGTTTCACTTAACACTGTTGTCAGCACTGAACATGGACTCCAATGCCTGTTGGGACGAGACGACTCTTCGGAGTCCGAGGGGGACTCAGCTGTCGATTTGCAGACTCAGTACGGAAAATTGCTCTTCCACTGTCTCGGTCAGGCTTCCTCTCATTGTGCAGGGTAATTGGGTCGACATGCAAGCTTCAACTAAAAGCTTATTCGATCCTGAACATCTTGGTGACGTTTGAAACCCATTCGGATGCAATTTTATACATATATGAAAGCTATGGCCAAATCTGCTCATGCAACTTGGCAGCGATGACGCAAAGTTTGGCTGCATTTTTTGGAAAGGAGGATGAACTCATGCTGAAGGTGATCACTTGGAACACCTAGCAAAATCGTCAACAAACATAAGCCTGGACAATTTACTCTGTAAAATGACTCTGTCAGCTGTCACATATGAAGGATATGAAAATCATATCACACACAAAAGTCTGCACGAAAAGTCTTTATGTCACAAGTTATATGATGAGATTTGAGTCGTACATGAGAAGAAAGGGTCTCAAGCGCCACCAATATGGCCAGGATCAGCTCAAGTGGGTCTAATAAGTCTTTAGTTTTTTTTGTTCTCATATCAATCCCCAATCACCCTATCCAGAGTTGTGCGAAAAGTAAGAGGAAATCGACTCGGAATATGCCTACTTCTCTGCAGATGCTGCCTTTCCAATGCACTAGGCCTGTCAGGCCCACTGCTGGTCGTCAGTCTGCCTGAATCTCGACTAATGTTCGTACTACAAAATTGTCGGAGGCCACCAAGATTATCCTGGAGCTTGAACAGGCAGGCCGAGATCAAGTCCAGCTAGGTGGGCAAGCCTTGGCACAAGAGTAAGAGCAGAATAGATGTTAAATGAGTCACAGTCTTCTTCAGGCACCTCATGTAGCCTCGTGCATATGTTTTGCCTTCAAGACGACGCTAACGACGCTGTTCAGGCCGCCAACCATGAATGAGTTGTTCGTGAGCTCTATAGGATGAACAAGGGATCCTCCCTGACGACCTTGCACACATGCTGCTCCTGCTTATGCTGCCAATCTTCAGGATGCTCTCACTGATCAGCTGTTGAAATAAGACTAATACCGTACTTGGAAGGATGTCCAAATGTCCAATTGTGATCATCTTGATCGTTTGCAACTAAGGTGCAGCGACCAGAATTGAGTGAGAAACTTCTTCAGGACTTTTTACCTGTGCTCAAACATCTTGTTTCAACTTTGTTCCTACAAAGACAAGCGAAACGGTGAACAAAGCTTTGGCCACACTCAACCTCGACAGCTTCACCCCTGTGAGGCCTTTGTACTGCTGGTGAGAAGGAGTGCAGAAATATGGGTTAATTCAGCACGAAACAGGATCTTGTCTTTTAAGGATCTGCTGTCGAGCCCTTCTGGACCCCCTTTCTGCTCTTTTTGTCTGTCCTGACTGCCTGCTCGTCTCGTCTCCACGTCTCCAATGGACGAGTTCGTGCAGAGGATGCCAAATAATAGCTCGGGTGCAAAAGAGTTTGCAAACTTGCACTCTCACTAGGAAATTCTGCATCGCACAGACGTGAAAAAATTCCACCTGGCATTGGGTGAGGTGGAGAGGTTGGGTGAAAGTCAGGTCTCTTCGTACCGTGCAGCACAGCAAATGTTGATGTGGGTGCTCACAACCAGGCGTCATCAGCAGCACAGGCTGACTCGACTAATGCTTGTACAGGGCCTTTGGAAACATCACATATGTAACATGAACAGATATCCGACTTCTTAGCCCATCCCTATCCACAGTGATGCCCACAGAGATTTTTGCCAAAAACCGAGTATATATTGTGAGAAATGAAATCCTGAACTTTCTTAAACACTGGGATGACTTCTACAATGAGCTCAAAAGTTGAATGTCCTTTCTCAGGCAAGATGGGTGTTGCTCATTCAAGAGTAACGATCTTCCCAATAGATGGATATAAAAAGTGCCAAACACTGTTTGTGGCAAGACATAACACATGTTGAGAGACTGGGCTTTCTCTGCTTGGCGGATAAGGCAATCTTCACGTTCCTTTCCAGAGGCAGCTTCAACTCATGTCAGACCACCTTATTTCGGTGGGTGAGACATGAGAAGAGAAACCAGACGGTGAGCAGCTTTCTTTCATCGATGGTCATCAGGAGAGAGATGACGGAGGAATCACATGCTGGTGTCAAGAGTGTCGGGCAAAGATGTGCATCCATAAAAATATGCAAATCTGGCAATCTGTCAGCTGATCTGGACATTTCTGGACATTTTTTGCAAGCAATAAAAGGAGAGAAGGAAAAAAAAGGTGCGGGGGGGGGGGGTAGTCAAAATTCCCATATAAAATTGGGAGCCAAACCCATATTCTCGTATCAGTCGAACGTTGACAGAGGGCTGAGCTGTGAATATGGAAGCACAAAAGGCTGTAGTCTTCATCTGCACCTCAGCTATTGTGAGGTAAGTGAAGCCATTTCTTCTACAAAAGTGTAGATAAGCTGACTTTGGACATCTGGCCCTGAAAATTCAGAGATCTGCAGACTAAGAAGTAGACGCAAAGTCCAGAATACACTATCACACCACCTGATTGGACAATATCAGTCAAAATATTGCCATGAGGGTCAGGCACGTCTCATAAAGCTCTAATTACCCAGCTTTCTAACATAGCTGTCTCAACTCACATGTAGTTGTGCACTCTGTAGCCTGCCGTAAAACCAAGCTCGTTTTGTGCAACTTGTCTGACTGTACAACTTTCCACCAAAAATACATGTCTTGACTGACCTTTCCACAGTGAGAGGAGTGTTCTTTGCAAAACTGATATCAGTTTCTGATGTAATGCCTGTCCTGACCCGACTTGGCTGTCTCTGTCTCACAACCAGCACCAAGACAATCGTAAATCCTTCATTCCTGGTCACTGTGTAAGCTGGAACTCTTCAGGAAGACGTCCCAGACCATTGAGGAGGAGGTGAATGAGGCTTGGAAGGCATTCAAGTGCTGCCTGATGAGTGCATCAACATCAGACAGGCAAAACACAGCAGACACTTCCTTATGGGGGATTGCAAGCCTCAAGTAGCCCCTATTCTCATGGTAGGGCTGAAACTTTTAAAGTTTCTTGGCTGTTACCAGAGTATTTCCATTAAATTATGATATCAGACATGACGCATGTTCTCAAATGCTTTACATTGAGCTTTTGCACAGCACCTTGTGATGCCTGCCTGCTATATTGGTGCATTGGGCAAATGGTTCCAGTTAGGGTGGGAAAATCTTGAGTCTTGACTAGATATGAGTCTGGCCAATCAATGCTAGAGAGTCAAATTTAAAGTAGACTTCTTGGTGCACAGCCAAAGACCTTGAATAGTTTCAGCCCTAGCTGGCGCCTCTGTCTGGTACCACCACTGCAATGTCTCATGAGGCCCATAAATTTCAAGCAGATTCGTTTGAACAACACGTGTGCCACTGCAACATCTTTTCCTCACTGTGAACCATAAACCAATCCCTTAGCTGGCTTCAAGCTGGAGCTGCAGACCTGGTCCTGGAGCTCGGCCCGAAGGCGGACCACACTGGGTTCACTGAAGCCAAGTCTGCCTTCCTGTTGAACATAACCCCTGAAGATGTTGCCCCTGCCACGACCATCACGTTCCCCGGAGGAGAGAAGATGGAAAAGTGAGATTTGCTCTCCTTGTCTTCATTCTTCTACCATCTCTTTGTCTTCCTCTTCCTTCTTTCCTCTTCTCCCTCAACCCTATTCTTCCAATTCTTTTCCCTCTGCCTCTCTGAGTGTGTTTGAAACAGAGACTTTTGCAGGGAGGACGACCCAGCTGATGATGGTGGCTTCCACAGCTGCGACTTAGAAGGCGAAGATGATGCCGAGGCTGTGATCACCGTCCATGTCAATGGGGTGGAAGTTGAGGGCACAGTGGAGTAAGGCAATGGATTTGTCTATGAAATCAGGCACACTGAAGACAATGAGCACGTATGGCTTGACGAAGGCATCCAGGATGGATCAATCATAATTTTTGTGTGACACTGTGTGGCACACGGAGACTGAATCCGTGAAGATATGATTATGGGTATCACAGTCCGTGACGACAGCAGCAATGACGACAATGTCGACAACAGCAGCTGCAGTGACCTCATGTATGAGCAACCATGGCTGTCTTGCACACAGTCACTTTTGGCATTCTCCCTGTTTAAACTTTTTCTTAAGAAGTGCATGATGATGAGATGCAAAATACTCTAAGACCCTTCCTTAAGTGACGCACACATACAGCTGTAAGTAGGAGTGATTGCTGCTGGACCGACATTCATTCACCCATGGCACACATGAACACCTGACAAGCCAGAAAGGCAAAACATGACATGGATGAACAGTGACATTTGTGACAGTCAGTGCCATTGACACAGTCTCACCACAAAACACTGAAGGTCAATAATCAAGACCTGTGTGACATCCTTGCTCTTCAGCAGTTCATCCAGTCATGTCAAAGGAGATTCTTGAGACCCAAGAAAGAGTTGAAATTGTTTCTTTATAGATTTACATACCACACGACAGTTCTAGTATTGCGTGAGGTTTTAAGCTCAACCTTAAAACAAGGCTTACATGAATTGGGCTAGTGACCTCAAACCAGTGTGAGCTGTTGCTAGACATTCTCTACTCCTAAAGGTTTCCTCTGTTTGCAGATTTACAACGTGATAGCTCGAAACAACCAGGCTTACATCAACAGCGACGTCAAAGTTGAGATGTACTTGAAGATGACGATGAATCAGAATCAGCTGGAACTATCGAATGGAAGGCACTGACAAGTACACCATCATGTCGTAAGCATGACAAACTTTATTTACTATGACAAACCCTCACACTCTAAGCCTACATAGTTGGGCTAGATCAAAAAATAAGGGGAGAACCGGGGATTTTGAGGAGTACATCTAGGATGTGTTGCCAAGTGGTGAAAAACGTAAAAAAAAGTGCTAACTTGACATACCTGATCATTGTTATAGAGTACAAAAAACACTCCTGTGGAAACATTAATTGTACATTTTTAGCCAAAAAGTCACATTCATCCAAAAGGTGAGCGAAATTGTAAACAGACAATGTCACATTCCTTGATGATTACACTATTCGTGCAGAACAGTGTGAGAAGCCTAAAAACTAAAGTCCAGAACTTTCACTCTGAAGTTATTAAATGAAGAATGTGGTAAGATTCAATGAACAGTTTACCTCTGGTGAATAAAGTGCGGGAACTCTTCTTCAGCAAACCAGAAGGCGTTTTTTAGGCCTTGGCCTTTCTGCAACTGGAGGAAACTTTGACTCAAACTACTCTTCTCATTAACACCGTCACCCCTTTAAGCAGTAAGAACAGTTCCACATCAGAAGTTATCTCAGGTTCCAAGCGAGTGTATTTAAGTTTTAAGCTCGTAAGAGAAGGAGACAACTTTAACGCATGTGCACGGAGAGGATATGTGTGTCTCATACGATGACGGTGGGGCTTTCAATGACAACATTCTTGCTGCCAGCAAAAGATATCATTTTTTGCGAGACTGACGACACTACGAAGTTAAGCAATACTTTTTATGTCACCCAAACTGTTTATTAGTTTCTACAGTGACAAATTTTTACGCACAGGTGCCAATAGTCATGTGAGTGTCAGGCACACAGTCACAGACATGTGATCGAGTGACGCAAAGTCAGGCTGTCAAACCAAAGAGAGGTCACCTGAGACTGGATTTGAAACAGTGACTTTGTTTGACAGCATTTCATTCTTTGCAAGACTCTCCGTGATCAAACAGGGATGGATAGCCCGGAAAGCCAAAGTGCCAGAGAGCAGAATTGTCTTTAGCTGAGGTGAAAAGATGGGGAAAGAGCCAGTGGTCCTAGTCTAGAAACTGTCTAGAAGGTGTCCATCAGTCTCCTTGATGACTCTTTCCAAGAGCTTGGAGCGACAAGGACGTGACCAATGATGCACCTGATCTTGATGTCCAACCTCCTACAAGTTTAGGCAGTCTAAACTGTAAAAACAGCCCGTTGCTTGTGAGTCTATTGACTTTAATTTTGCAGTTATCGTGGACCAGGCTGTGAGAGGCAAAGCAACTACTTCTCCAACCCCAATGTTGAGGATAATGAAGGTGATGTCACTGGGACTCCACTAGAGGACATGGGAAGACTACTGAATGAGAGGAGGTTTCTGTACGAGTTGAGGGGAGATGAATCGACACCTTGCACAGAAAATTATGGCAAGTGAAACATGAATGTTGCCCATATCACTTCTAACAGAGACAATATTTCTTTCATGACAGATCCTCCCCCTCTAGATGGAGGCTGGAGTGAATGGGAGAAGTGGAGCAAGTGTGGGGATGCACAAAATCGCAAGAGGATCAGAAAATGCAATTATCCCAAACCTCGTTGGGGCGGTGCAGGCTGTGAAGGAGATGCCAAGGAGGTAGAACCATGTAACAAGTAGGAGGTGCTGAAATGTTCTTCAGTACTGATGCACGCACAGAACGGGCTGGAAATGAAGTTGTGATGATTACAAGTTTATCTCTAAAACCTGATGTTATCAGAGGAATTCAATGAGTGAAAATTGGTGCATACAGTGTGCATTAGCACACATCAAGCAGCACGAAGAATACCGTTCTTTACAGTTGCCATCTGCCCCAACCATGAGGCACAAACATTTTTGGACAGCCCTGCCAGCGCTGAGATGCTGAGGAAAAATGAGGTTGTAAAGTGACTCTGCTTGCGGTGTCATGGAAACAAATAAAAGATGTGCAGATATATAATTGCTGGAGATGTCTTCTTTAATGTTGTTATATATGCCACAGTCTTGCTTTGCAAATTGGCCTCATGTTCAAGTTGAGTCCTGGGAACTTAATAGTAACCCTGTCTCACAGTCTTCTCATGACTCCAGTACATACTTAGAATGCAATTTAGGTATGTTCACATCTTGTTGACCTATGTTCCATGGGTAGAATGCGTATTTGTAAGCATGACCTTCCATGAGTTACTTGACATTCTCCAGACTCCTCGTCCAACCCTCACCCCTCAGCAGCACTCCAGAATCAAATAGCAAAGTGACCGGAATCAGGAGACTCCATTGGTCAGCAAACAGAACTGGAGCAGCTGAGGCTTTTTCCAGTTCCTCCGAGGAAGGTGAATGCGACCTCCATCCAGACCGTGGAGGCCACAATGTCTTGGCTACCTCAAAAGGAGAATCTCATTTTTTCCGGAGGAAAGCGCAAGTCATGAATAACTTGAAGTTGGTCTTCATTCATGTCCCTCTAGAACATGAGATTGAAAATTGGAACTTGGATTATATTGAAATTGGATTATATCTTAAAGAGAGATGATTACTTGTCTTTGCTAATAGTAAAAAGTTGCTCTAAGTCCAACAACCTCCCTCGTGTTGCTGTCCCATGACATCCTCACAGGTCATTGCTCGGTCAGACCCAGGTCCTCAGATTCTACAAAGCTCACGGGTCAGACACAGCCTGACATCAACTGCTGTCCCCTCAGAAGGAACTGAGGACAGTTTCTACGCAGCCTTTGGAGGTCACCCAATAGGTGGTCAGCTGAGCATGTCCTCTACAGCTGCTATCGAGGACAAGCTGCTTGTACATAGGAGGTTGACACAGAACAGTAGTTGACAGCTGACATTTCCCCCCGGGGTCTCGAGAATGGGTGAGCAGCAGAGGTTTGCTCACCAGGTCACCAAAACTGAAAGGCTCAAGGATGAGGACCAGACTAAGAATTGATGAATAACATCAGGCTTATTAAATTCAGCCGAAAGCTAATCTTGGATTCCCATATTTGACTATTGGTTATCAACTCTTCTTTGTTGGATGAAAGGGGAGACCCAGGGCTGCCAGGATATGAAAATGTCACAACCGAACATCTCTCACAAGAAATGCAAAAGCCGAAAAGTTTGGTGTTCACCCTTAAATCGAAGAGCATTGATCGCACAATGATGGTCTAGAATGCCAAATACCAGCTCGGAGGAATAAAAAGCTGGCAACTTTTGCACGTTGGCCCGGAAATTCTGCATCACGCCGATGTGAAAAAAACTTATTTGTGATGTAAAGAGGTTTGGTGAAAGTCAGGTCTTTTCTTACTGTGCTCTCTAGATCAGCAAAAAAAGTGCCAAATGTGATTATTGCGAGGCGCAGATGTTGCCAGACCAAGTTTTCTCTACAGGGTGGACAAAGGCCATTGTCCCCACTGCTTTCAGGGGTCAGCTTCGACTCGTGTGAGGCCACCCTGTTCTGCAGGGGGAGCTCAGCTTTTCCCCGTTGATGGCGATCGGGAGGGACAAGTGAATCAGAGACACATCAAGGGTCAACCTCAAAGAAATGCCAAGGTTGGCCTGGGCAAAATGGTAAAAAATAGCATCGGGAACACACACAAGAATTGTCGCCACCACCTTTAGTCACATCGAATATACAGTACGTAGTGGGCAAACTGCATGAAGTGACGAACTTTTCAGATGCCAAAATTTGGTTTCACAAGCCTCTGGGATTTAGTGGAAATTACATTCCTTATGGTGCCAAACGCATACTTTTTAAGGGGAGATGGCAAATTACAAGTTGCATCAAAATACAAGTAGTCAATTTGATGCCAGATGTTTTCGCTACTGTTCTGTCTTACTTAATGCGAGCCTGAAAGTATGAAAATGCGCTATGTTCTACAAACACTTTAATTTCAACAGTCAGAAAATATCGTATATTTTATGGTTTGGGGACAAAAATCTATATATTACCACGAGGCAAACGAAATACGAGCTCTCGATTATGTACTGAATGCGTAGAATATGAAGACACAATATTCCAAGCATTTTTTTTGCGTGAAATATAAAAGTTTGCATGAATTATAAAAGCTCATGAAATTACAAATTAAATGTTGGAATAAAATTGATGTTAATGTTCACAGTTTTTTGCCATCACAGGATACTTTCTGAATAGAAATACTTGCAGTCTTCTCTGTCTTCCCCTTCTCCTCCAGCTCCTTCTTCTCCTCCAGCTCCTTCTTCTCCTCCAGCTCCTTCTTCTCCTCCAGCTCCTTCTTCTCCTCCAGCTCCTTCTTCTCCTCCAGCTCCTTCTT
>JAAUXU010065590.1_pt1 | contig 11311 bp, 7 predicted proteins | sample 7278151 | NCBI WGS metagenome assembly JAAUXU01 (sample SAMN14350113, study PRJNA611818) | marine sediment metagenome | isolation source: surface marine sediment (1.8m) | place: French Polynesia: Moorea | collected 2018-08 | reverse complement strand
TCTCCAGTTTTCTTCTTTTTTATTTCAAAAGCCCATGCATGGTTTGAATGCCCATGTATGGTCCAGAAGGGGGGGTCACACCCCATCCTGAAATCAATCACTGAACTGGCCCTTCAATCTCCCACTACAATTTCGGAATGGGGTGTGACCCCCCCTTCTGGACCATACATGGGCATTCAAACCATGCATGGGCTTTTGAAATAAAAAAGAAGAAAACTGGAGAAAAGACAGACCAAATATGGCATGCCTGTATTGCAATTGGAACATCTTTTAATTCATGACCTTGTTAAATATATTTCGGCCCAATGACAGTAAAAACATTTCGGCCTCTTTTCTTTTTTTGAAACTGAAGCTGAACCGAAAAATATTTTTTTGGTCCAACTTCAGTCCTGTATTTTTCTGTCGGTCCATTTTCAGTGCTGTTGAACCAAAAAAGTTCGGTCTAGTTTCAGTATGGTTCGGTCTAATGCCTTTCGGTCCAACACCCTCTTGCCCCCTCGGTCCTCTCCTCCCAGGACTGTGTTGTACAGCAGAGCCGACGACGCGGACGGACGGACTAAGGCACAGAGAGGCCGCCGCTGTCGGTCGGGGGAGTGCTTGTGACGACTTAGAAGTGAAAGGGAAGAGGCTGCTTTGAAGTTTTTTATGGTTTCCCGTGCATAGCTCCTTTTGCGGCAGGGGAAATAAAAAATATACTGAGAAGTGTGCAGTAGTAGCAGAGGAAGCAGCAGCGGTGTTTCATCTTTGATGCCACGATGGCCATCGACGGAGGAGGGGACTTTGAAGGCCGCAGGATCATGAACGGCGGCGGCGGCGGCGGAATTGGGGGCGTGGCCAGGGTGCAGTCGGAGAGGGTGAGATAGCAAGGAGAAAGCTTTTTTGAATACGTTTTCACTCTCTCCAGCTTTTTCTATAAGTTTTTTGTTGGTCGTGCATCCTTTTTATCATGCGAATTTGAATGTTTAAAAGCAGGCTTGTTTCCGTTCAAGAAAATAAGTCAGTTCAAAAGTTCACGTTCAAAATCTTTAGACTTCGTTCATCATTCATCGTTCAAATTTTTTTACAGTTCAAACGTTCAAAATTAAGTTCGTTCAGTTCAATTTAAAAAAACCCTCAAAAATTCGTGTTGGTTAACTTTGAAAAAAGAAAAAAACGTAACACGGTATGCCGTTACATTGACATCAATTAGAAGAGGAATATTAAAGGGAAAGTGGCAAAAAATAGACATTTTTTGCCTTTTTTGGTAGTTTTTTATTTTTTGCGAAAAAAGAGTGAACTTGAACTGAATAAAATTTTCATATTTTGTCGTTCAGCGTTCAGCGTTCAAATTTTTGTTTCGTTCAGTTCAGTTCAGTTCAGTGAACTGAATAACAGAATTGAACGCCGTTCAATTTTAATTCAGTTCAACAAGCCTGTTTAAAAGGGATCTGGGAATTTTTTATCTTTCGGCGTGGTGCTCCAGAGCCACTTCACGGTGTGGCAATTTTAGTCTGTTTAGAAGGGGATAGAGAGACGTAAAAGCTAGATGGATCCAGCCACAAAGTTTGAAATTGGAACACTATCCTTCTGAATAGGGTTTTTTCAAATAATTCTCACTATATCGTTCAGATAGTTAATTTTAGTTGATTAAATTTTGTATGCATTTGGTGGCAGTGGCTCTAGTATTCAGGTACAGTAGATCCAGGCGGAATGACGTATTGTTTATCCCGAAACCTCTTTTTTACGTGTTCCCCTAGTTTGTTCATTGTGCATTGATGTAGGGCCTCGAGAAATATGCAACAGTACATCAACCTGGATTCACGAACCTGTTTCAAAGTATGAACATTTTCAGAACTTTGACAAGATCGATGGTCAACAACAACAATCTGGGACTTACGTCTTATCTCTCACACTGATAGCAGCGGTTTTTTTTGCCCGCATGTTTTTTTGCCTTTGCCCCTTCCTAACGTCAACAAATTAGAGCATCTCCTTGCTCCTCTTTCTCCCACTCGATGCAGATGAGTCACGCCTCCTCCAGCTTTTTTGCATCCAACAAAGAGAAGTTTCTCTTTTCCTTTGCATGCAAATTGCAAGAAGCAACCGTTACTTCGCCGCCCTATTTTTTAGGCTTGTTCCAAAGGCGATTGCTAGACTGCCTGAGATAAGTTGAGATGGGAAACCTGGTCAAATGAATATTTTGACTCATCCATCGGTCTTTAGCTCATTTCAAAGCTGTCGCATAGTCCCGCTCCCTCTCATAAACTGAAGAATGCGGTGGGAAACGGAACCAGGTCTTGGGGAAAAAAATTCGATTGACCCCGAAAGGTATTATAATCTTCCAGCCATGTCGATTTTCTCTCCCGTCCGACGACCGACGGACACACGAGAGAAAAGGAGGAGATGAAAGACGGAGGAGGGTTTTCTCTCTCCCCATTCCTGGGAGAAAAGTTCAGTTATTCGACGAAAAGGAGGAAGAGGAAGCCCCATCTCTCCCCGTTGTGAAGACGGGCGCCGGCAGAAACGGGAAGACGAGAGGGGTTTTCTCTTGCCACATATGAGCATTAGGGCAACGGGGGAGAAAAATGGGCAGAGGAGGAGAGAAAAGAGAGACTCCGTTCTTTTCGGGCTCTCGGGCGCCGCTTTGCGCTGCCTCGAGTCCCTTCTCTTCCGCCTTCTCTTCTACCTCCTTCCGCGGTTTTCACTCTTCGTCCCTGGAAGACGGCGAGATTGCTGGAAGGCCATCTTAGCATGGATTTCTTGAGGGCCCCGTTTGTCCAGAATTATTATTGCTTAACGAAAGGGACACAAAATCAGCTGGAGACTTAATTTGAGTCCCCATCTTAGGCGTTCAAGTCACTTTTCGTCAAGATCTCCAGTCACGAAGGGGGAAGATAGATCCGGGATGGCCCCATACGTGCCTCGCCTGCCATGCGTGCGCCCCCCTCCCCCGACGCACACGCAAGCAGTACACTCCGCACAGCAGCGAGAGATCCCCTTCTCGCCTTACCTGTGGCATGAGGTCCCGGCCCTTCGCAGCAATGCGCCTCCCTGTGGGTGCCATTCCTTTGCTGAGACTACCTTGGAATGCGCCGTCTAGCTTAGCTGACTTGCCTCCTCTCCTACCTGGCGTGCAGGGCGAAGTGACTCGGTTTGCTCCGCCTTCAAACCGATACCTTACCTTCCCTCCTGCAGGCAGGGGAATTTTGGCAAGCCAGGGCCGAGAGATCCAGAGATCCCTCTTTTCCCCTCCACCTAGTCCCCCGCCCCCGGGGAGCAAGGGGGCTTCACTTTGGTGCTGCTGCCTTGAGACCCCGCACCAAAAGAGAGTGAAAAGAAGACAGGAAAAGGAGGACTTGGTGGGATAGGAGGCAAGAGGAGGAGACGGAGCCCCAGTTAAGCATCTATCTGTAGCTGATGTGATCCTGCCTATTCTCAAGGTGTCAAAATAGTGAGTTTTTATCGCCCTTCGGTCGGTGCGAGAAACAGACGCAGCGGAATTTCGTTCCTTATACGTTCCAAGTGCGAGATCTAAAGATCGGAGGATATTTAAAGTGGAGCTAACGTGAGAACTCTGGAAGCGGAGCAACACCCTTCCTCAAACTCTGGGGCATACGTATCCCGATCGTGATTCTCAGTTTTTTATTTGATCGTGCGCTCATGAAGACTGAGAAGGGAGAACGACTGCTCTTGTCCTTCCGGATCTAATTCAGGAAAAAGTCCTGCTCGGATTGTAGGAACCTCCTTTTGAGGTAGTGCTCTTATTCGGGAAGGAGTGCGTCAAAGTGATGCTTCAAGGAGAACTTTCCAAGGTTCCCTAAACTTTGCCAGATTTTGCTGCAAAGACATTGGCACCATGGGTCTAATATCAGACAGAAAGTCCAAGTCTAAGAGGGAGAAAGAGCTGGCCATCCTCACCAGCAAGGCGGCCTACCACCTCCAGCAGCAGCAACAGCACGGCCAGCTGCAGTACCAGGCTCAGCTCGGAGGGAGCCAGCACCACCTCAACCACATCCCTCCGCATCCTCCGCACCACCACCACCCTTACCAGCCGCCGTTTCACCACCACCACCACCCTGGGGGTCCCCCGCCGCAGCACCATCACCAGTACAACTACCACCCCGGGCCCCCTCAGCCGCACCATGGAGGGGGAGGGGGCAGCGGCGGCAAGAAGAAGCGCGGCGTGTACGGGCCCCAGGTGCTGCCCACGGGCGGCGGCCCCATGGCACCGGGGCCCAACGGAAAGTACCCTCAAAAATACCCTGCCGGATACTACACCACCCCGGTGCACTCCTCTCGCGGAAGCAACCACGAGCAGAAGGAGATGATGCTAAAGCAGGACCACCCTGGCCAGCCCAAGCCGAATCCCAACGTGAACCCTAGATACCAGACCTGGGTGGCGCCAAGAAAGCAGCCCTCGCTGGGCCAGCTGGTAAGACAACGGACACCAAATAGGAAAAGGGGGAGTGGCAAAAAACGAGAAACGTTGGACTGTCACAGACCGACGGACGACCTGATTGTGTAGATATACGTAGGCATATTAGGAACTGGTTCGCCTCGGACGTTTCGTTTTCTCTTACGAAACTCTCTTTCCCCCACGGTAGGAGAACGGGTGTTGTCCATTTGGGTTGTTATGTCCAGTGTCCCCTTTGCCTTTCCCTCCGTCCCCAACCCTGCACTACTCCCCTTTTCCGAGGCCGCCCACGCACCGGGAGGGCCACCGCTGTAGACACACACGTGTGAGGTGCCCTCCTTATGCCTCTCCCCTTCCCTTTTGCGGATAGTACTCATCCCCATCCTTTTTTGCTTATGGGGCGAAAAAGTGGGCGTTGCTCCCCCTCCCTGCCCGCATTTGGCCTAATCCTAAGCCCGTAGGCCACCGTGCCCTATTATCATCTTGAAGCAACGACCGCACCTCTAATACGGAACGGTAGAGTTCAGCCCTGGCCGAATTATTAGACGTAATTTGGTGGGCGGTACGATACATCGATCCCTTTCGTGTTCCAAAGTTCAGGAAGAGGATCAAATCAGCCTTGTTTTTGTTTTCGAAAAAAACTTTTTTCGAACTTTCCGTTTAAGGCAGTTTGGGAGGCAAATCGGCAGTTGTCACGAGCGCAAGCTGCGTGCAATGCATCCCTCGCCAGTGGCGAAAACGGACAACGCGGCGCGCTATTCATACAGCGTGCTGGCTGTTGGTGCGATCTATTATTCACTGAGCATAACAGCCTTAGCAGAGAAGGGCCGCCAGTGGAAGCACACGCTTTTACTGTGGCGACCGCCTATGTGTTTTGCAGTTGCTGCATCCATGTGTTGTAGCTTGTAGGCAACCAAAGGTCCTGCTGAAAAATAAAATGGTAGCATTGACTTGTTGAGGCATTGTGCTTTTCCGCGTTCGACTCGGATTTCGATGCAGCTGACGGGGGACACTCCTAAAAATCTGTCCGAAACGGTGCTTCCTCCCTCTTCCGTTTAGGAGAAGGGTGGGAGCCCACGCTGGCGCTCATAGGCCGTATACCTTTTCTTTCGGGCTCCTTTGGGCATGAAATTGGGCCTGCATGGCGGCTCCTCCACTTTATTCTAGCTGTACAGTAAAGGAGAGGAGGAACCGCAGTTTTGTGTCGTTTTTTTCGGACAGGGCATCACGGTGTTTCTGTGCGGCGGCGGCGGTGGAAGCACAATAGGTGGAGGGGTAGACCTTGCCGCTGGCTGCTTCGCACAGTGACTTGAATCTTTGCCGCCGCTGGGAAATGCCACTGCATGGATTCGCCGCCGCCGCGCCTACAGACTTGCAGTGAAAGAGGGGATAAGCGAGAGTAGAAAAAAGGACTAGAAACGAAACTCTGGCTATTGTACATGTACAGTATTGGACTCCACCGTCCATCCTCTTGGTCTTTTATTTGTGTTTTTACCGGATTTAGTTGAATATTTATCTTTCTTCCCCTGATTTCTCCTGCCCTTTCTCCCGCTGTGACCACGATGGTCTAGTTTCGGATCGATAGCGACGATGATCGGGATTTTTATAAGCTTTTTTGGCTCGAACTCGAATGAAAGATGACTATCGAATGGGCCTTCTGAAAAGCCAGGGGAAAGTTTTACTGTAGTATTTTATATTACGCCCTTGCACGATTTAGCCTCTGTTGTGAACAGATTGTTTGATGGTGCATGCACGCTGTAAGAACGGGGAGAGAATAAGAGACAGGATAAGTGCTTTAATTAGACCTCGGCGGCAATTGGCACTTTCTCCTCGCGCAAAGAGGGCTCGAAACATGTGTTTTCCGGGCTTTTAATTCTGCATTTCGGAGCGATGACGGAAACGGGACAAAGAGATTTTTTTCTGCAGCGAATGCTGTACGCGTCTTCGCCGGCAGACGTGAAAGATTCTCTGTCATGGAAACGCGTTTCTCTCTCTTCCCCCAAATGACGGGAGAGGGGGCAGAATTGCTCGAGAATTGCCTCAAGGTAGATTGCCTCATGCAAGGTGACTGACTGGCTTGTGAAATTGAGAAGGTTTTAGGTCTTCATTGAAATATTTCTTGTGTCGTATTGACTTGACATGTGGGTTCCAGTCGTTTCAAAAAAGTGTCCCATCCCAATCTTTCTTTCTTCACCACACAGGCTGTGTTTTCTCAATGTCTCAACCGAAAATTGCCTCTCCTTCCCTCCAACCCCAAGAGGTCGATTTATGGTTTCTCTGAGCGACGGTTATTATTACTCTGTTCGAAAGTTTTTTTCTTTCCCCCACTCACTCACGCTGCGAGCAGTAATTCGGCGAAAGAGGAAAGATAATTGGCCCATTCTCCATTTTGCGAGGCTTTGTTCCAGTCAGCGAAAAAAGGGGAGCCTCTTCTTTTTTTTTTTTTTTTTCAGAACATACGTACAGTTGAACTAGCGAGAAGGAATGCTGAGGCGCTTCTTGCATACCTGCCGGATCAAGCAATGATAAATTTCCCACGGCTTGCATGTCCGGCCAACCGCGATCTCTGTTTTTTTATAAAAAAAAGTTCCATTTTAATATTCGACACCGGAAATAGCATGTTTTTCTCTTCTTTGTTTTTTCAGCGCGTGGATCCGGAGCTTGTGTTCACCAAGCAGGAGCGCATCGGCAAGGGCAGCTTCGGCGAGGTGTACAAGGGCATCGACAACCGCACCCAGCAGGTGGTGGCCATCAAGATCATCGACCTGGAGGAGGCCGAGGACGAAATCGAGGACATCCAGCAGGAGATCATGGTGCTCTCGCAGTGCGACTCGCCCTACGTCAACAAGTACTACGGCTCGTACCTCAAGGGCACCAAGCTGTGGATAATCATCGAGTACCTGGGCGGCGGCTCCGCGCTCGACCTCATGAAGGCCGGGCCGCTGGACGAGACGCACATCGCCATCATCCTGAGGGAGGTGCTGAGGGGACTCGACTACCTGCACTCGGAGAAGAAGCTGCACAGGGACATCAAGGCGGCCAACGTGCTCCTCTCCACCACAGGCGACGTCAAGCTGGCAGACTTCGGGGTGGCCGGGCAGCTGACCAACACCACCAACAAGCGCAACACCTTCGTGGGCACTCCCTTCTGGATGGCGCCCGAGGTCATCAAGCAGTCCGCCTACGACGCCAAGGCCGACATCTGGTCGCTCGGCATCACCGCCATCGAGCTAGCCAAGGGGGAGCCGCCCAACTCGGACATGCACCCCATGCGCGTCCTCTTCCTAATCCCCAAGAACAACCCGCCACAGCTCACCGGCAGCTACACAAGACAGTTCAAGGACTTCATCGAGGCATGCCTTAACAAGGACCCGGAAAACGTAAGCAAAAACAGAGTTGCCCAAATATTTCTGGATATTGATTCTTTAATTCTCTTTTTTCTTGCTACCAGCGTCCCACGGCCAAGGAGCTGCTGCGGCATCCGTTCATCAAGAAGGCCAAGCGCAACAACCAGCTGATGGACCTGATCGACCGGTACCGCAAGTGGAAGCTCACCCACGCCAACGAGTCAGACTCTGAGTCCGACAACAGCGACGCGGACGGGGGAGACGACGCCGACAGCGACTGGGACATCGGAACCATCAGGGAGCCCTCAGCGGCAGCCGCGGCGGCGGCGGCCGGCGTTGCCGCGGTGGAGATAGGCGGCGAGTATCGAGGGGGAGAAGGGCAACTTCAAATGAACGGCGGGGGAGAGGGAGACCTTTCCCGCAAGTCATCCTCCTCGTCTTCTCCGCCGCCTTCTTACTCTTCCGACTTCACTGACCCCTCCACCGGCGCCCCCTCGTCGCCCATCAAGCGGAGTGCCTCGCCTGTCAAGAGTCGCCTGGAGCAACAGGAGGAGAGGGAGAGGGACGGGTCTCCGCTCAGAGACAACAACAGAGTGGCCAGGAGCGACCTCAACATTGTGAGTTTGATCAAGACTACCCAGTGGTTGTTTCTCCCCGTCTTATTTTTTTCTCTTTTTCAGCCTCGGTCCGTCGCCGACAGCCGCAACTCCCGCTCGATGGAGCACCTTGACCACCGGCCGCTCGAGGAGAGACCCGATCGGTCCCTGGCAGCGGCAACGGCGGCTAACGCGGCGGCCGCGGCGGCATCCGCAGCCGCCATGCAGCGGCGGCAGACGGCGCGGCCGGCGGCCAGTGTTGAGGAGGACCGGCGGAGGCGCCAGCAGCAGGAGAACCGAAAGTCTGCACCCCCTATGGGCGCCTCCCCCGAGCAGCTGCAGAAACCGAGGCTGAGAGATTCGCCAGCCCGGGGCGCCTCCGCGGTGCTGACGCCCCCGTCCGCCGTGGACGAGACTGTGGCTGCGGCCGGCGCCGGGAGCCCATCCCGGAGCGCAGCCATCATGCAGAACACCGTCCAGCCCTTACTGTCAGAGGTACCTTTACAACACTCATTTGTTTTGTCGAAATCCTTTTAATATCATGCTTTCTTTTCAGCTCATCCGTCGCCACGGCGGGCACCACCACCATTCCTCCTCCTCGGCGCAGCAGGCGCTGGAGGACCTCCGCTCGGCGTTCGACGCCGCCGAGCGCTCTAGTCCGGGCCTGGCCGACCTCCTGAGCGCACACGTGGTGGCCAGGCTCCAGCCGGAGACGGCGGGCGCCTCAGACGCCAGGCTAAGGCAGTGCCTCGACAGGCTCAGGAAGTGAAGAAGTGACTGACTGCATGCCACCTCTCGTACCAAGGAGGTGGGTTTGAAAAAAGGTGAAGAAATTCATTCAGAAGCGGACACATACGTACACTTACAGCTGCTACTTCAAGTGTCGCCGTGTGTGAACAGGGGATGGATAGCTAACTTGTCCGTCTTCGGCGCATTTTTTTAATTATCGACCCTACCGCGGTCGATGGACAAAATCACCCTAAGATATATTTTGTTCCCTAAATAGAGTTGTTGCTAATGTTGAAGAAAGAAAGAAAAAAACCGGCGAGAGAAGAAACAAACATATTTTAAACAACATTCCAATCCCACACTCCTCCGATTTGTGATGATAGTGCTAAAAGATGTCGTGCGGAGCATCCTTTAACGTGAACACCGCACGAAACGACGGGAAAAATCTGTCCAGCCCACACAACTGTCTTGAGACTGAGAACTTTGGCGAAGAAGAGAGCAACGGCGGCGGCGACACCCCGTGCTTGCCGCACGTTCTTCAGAAGAATGGAGAGAAGGGACACCAGAAAGAAAAGTCGGTGTTCCCGCTATTTTCTGGTTTTACTTTATGAATGGGGAGTTTGTTACCCCTGAAGAAAAAGCCCCCCCCATTTCGCTACGGTGCCTTTTCCTTTGTCCGTGTCGGAAAATGGTTTCCGAGGGGAGTGCAAGTCAGAGTTTATCAGCAGGAGATGCGACGCCGCACAGCATATTTTGTAAGCTATGTGACCCCAAAACATTGATTTAGCAGAGGATGATTGTGGACCGGGCCGAAAAAAAGGAAGAAATATAGTTTCGTTGGTGAAAGAACAATCGTGGTGTAGGATATGTCTTAAATCTTTATTTTCTTCGTTCCCCCTTCACATCCCTATTTTTTTCTCTTTTCCTTTCCCCCAGTTGTTGTTGCTGCTGCTGCTGTCTTCATCATGATTGAATGAGCCGAAAAAAACTTTGGAAAGACGACTGACTTTGACTTGTTGAACTCTATCAGGGATAGACAAGACGGGGGCGCTTTTCTCCTGCGTACACTGCGAAACACGCAGGCCTTCGGCGACGCACACACCACCACGCACGAGGAGGCCATCATCATTGACACCTGCTGCACTGACGCGCGCCGACGAGAGAGTTAAAAAAGCCACCAAAATACAGAAAGAGAATATATACGTACAGTAGCAATAGAATTCTTCTTTGCTTCTTCAGGGAATCCTCTTGAGAGGAGGACAGCTAGGGACCACCGATAGGTCCGAAATCTTCTCTCACTCATCCTTCTTCCTGTTTCACAAACGCGCCCGTCCTTAATTCCCTTTAGGACATACACGGGGGGACAGCCCGCTCAACAACACCTAGCTCTGGGGAAAGAAGTCTTAGATAAAAATCACAGTGTTTCAAAGAATGTACTGTACGCAGTAGGAATAGGTCGAAGTCAGATTAAAAAGGACCCATTTCTAGTTTCTCTCGCCCGGTTTTCGTTTTTTTTTTTTTTTGGTGAGAACAAGGGTGTGAGGGGACGTGGGATCGCTTGTCCAGCGGGAGGTGCAAAAGTCCGGATTTTGTTGTCTTCGCCACTGAGACATGAAAATTAAGGGTGCTTTATATTTTTGCTTTGTGCGCAGTGCTCTCACTTTTTGTTGTAGTGGCTGGAAAAAGGGGAGGGGGGGGGCACGTATACGTGGTAAAAAAATCGATGAATCGCACCCAACTGTTCGACGAAGAAGCAGGAATTTCGATAGGTCACCTGTCGACGGCAAAAACACGCAGATAAGAGAAAAAGAGTCGAAAAAGTTCGTCCCTGTTGTTGTACTTTTGCTTCTCCGTTTTCTGGCTTTTTTGGCCTTTGCCCCCAGCCGTCTTCTCCCGTCCATTGTGCTTCATCAGGGAGGCTATCGGAGGGTGAGCGGCCACCGAGGGCTGGGTGTGGCTTCCCCTTTTCTCCATATTAGTCCTTTCTTTCTTGAGGTCGATGCTGCTATATTCGATCAGTCTTCTTCTTGATCAAGTTCTTGTCGTTTCCCCTGGAGGCCACTAGGACTTCAGATGCTCCTCGGTGACCTGGAGGAGGAAAAGAGCCGTGATACAGGAATTCCGTTTCTTTCCAAGCCCTTTTTTATCTGCGGCGAAGCCGACAGATCAGGGAGAGGAAGGTGTTGTTCTTCTTGTTGTTGTTGTTGTTGTTGTTGTTGGGGGATTTGGGGGGACTGTTTTCAGATCTC
>JAAUXU010001448.1_pt1 | contig 11319 bp, 10 predicted proteins | sample 7278151 | NCBI WGS metagenome assembly JAAUXU01 (sample SAMN14350113, study PRJNA611818) | marine sediment metagenome | isolation source: surface marine sediment (1.8m) | place: French Polynesia: Moorea | collected 2018-08 | reverse complement strand
AGCCCTGTCCTCTTTAAAGCGCCCTCTTTTTCGTCTCTCATTTCCTGTGCGCGAGGAACCAAACGGCGGAAGAAAGAAAGATAGAGAAAGGGGACGAAGGGGAGAAAATGGAGACAACGACTGGGAAAGAAAAGGGAAAACCTCTGACAGAGATTTACCAATACACCCAAAAAACTATTAGATCCCAGAGGTCAAGAAACAATCAGGGCCAGAATAGACAGTGACGGTTTACAAAATGTTTCTTAGTCATAAACTCTGTTGATTCCAGAGCCAGTAAAGCGAAGCCGCCGCCGGAAAAAGCCCAGTCAGTCAAGTCGGAAGGGGCGACCAAAGTCGTCGTTGTCTCTTCCCCCTTTTCCGGCCCTGTTTGCTTCTTCTTTTCATCCCGTTTTTCCCGGGGAAAAACGGGAGCCGCAGCTGTTCGACCGAGAGAGAGGGAGAGAGAGAGGATCCCCCGGCCCTATGCCGGCACTCTGGGGGATCCGTTTTTATGGGGTGTTTTGTCAGACGCAGCCAGCGGAGATTTTTTTTCCTGTGTCCCCTCTCCGTCTTGGAGGAGCTCTTTATCGCCGGCGGGGAGAGGAGAAACACATAACGGCGGCGGCGACGGATCGAGGGAGAAGAGGAGGAGAAGCGGGGAAACATTGTTTCATAAGACGGGCGGGCCCCATTCTCGGCCCTGTCTTTGTCGGTAGACTCAGTGCCCAAGAGTCGTGGGAGAATAAATAAGTGTCAGCTTTTTTCACAGCCAGCGGGAATTTTTTAAAAGTACAAATCTCACCAAACGTCAGCAAGTCAAACAATATCACCAAGATTCGGAGAAAAAGACCATGATTATATATTTTTAGTTTCTTTTTCACTGTCCTCTCTCTTTCCACGAGCTTTCGTCTCGCTCTGTTTCCCTCTCTTCCCCCGCCCCACCACCCCACCCTCGCCTCAGACGAAACTTTTTCCTTCTTCTCCCCCCTCTTTCCCAGAAATATATATTTCTCTTTTTTTTGTTTCATTTTCCCTTCTTACCCCGCCCCCACTTAGACGTTTGTGGATGTCTCTCTCCTCCACCTCCTTCCTCCGCCTTACTAACCAAGATTTTTTCCCTTCCGCGTCCCCACCCCCCAAGTCCAACCCCCCGCGTCCCTCTTTCTTCGATCTATGGAAAACACCAACCATTCCTTGCTGACATCTTGCTTTATGAAACAACTGAGTCCGTGTTAAATGAAGTATTGCGCAAATATTTTACTACTTTAAACAAAATTTATCGAATTTCTTCTCATGCATCCCCTCCGTCCCCTTTCCCTCCGGCAGGAATAATATTTGAGGAGTCTTTTCCTGCGAGGGGATGAAGGGGAAGGCAGAGAGGGTTGGGGGTTTGGGGTGGAAAGTGTTGTTGCAAAACAAAGAGAGGGGCGGAAGGGAAGGGGGGGCACGATGAGATCTTGACACCCGATACCCCCATCATGCAAAGAGGGGAAAGGGGATGAGGCGTTTTTTTCCGCACCCCATGTGGCTTGTGAACACATGCACACAACGGAAGCTTTATGCAACAGGATCGCTCAGCCCAAAGTTACTGCTGGCCTGTCGTCGTACGAACGGTAGTTTATAGCGCCGTAGTACAAGCCTGTGCCCCCCTTTTCCCCTGGAAAGTTCCATTTCTGCCCTTTTTTCAGCCGCCGACGCAGAAAAAGAAGAGAGAGAAAAGTTGCTCCCGTGGGATTCCAAAAGCAAAGCTTTGGCACTTTTTTCTCTCTCCGCGCACCCTTTTGCGCCAGCGAGGCGGAAAACCGTGAGAGACGCTGAACCTGACCCAAGGACGATTCCAAAATCAAGGCCGCGCTACCTGTCCCCCCGAGATCCGAAGACAGGTAGAGAGAGAGCTGGAAAGATGGCCAAATTTAGATAAGATGGCTCCTGGAGTCTGACGACGGCCTCGGATGGGCGGGCTCTCTTCTCTCCCTCGATCTGATCCGAAATGCATGGCGCCCCGTTTCTGTATGCGCATCTTATTTCGGTTGGTGTCACTGCATGGAAGAGAGAGGAAGAAACCCCACACAAATCCCTTGACTTCCGTTCGAACGAAAAGGAGTGTGCACTGGAGAAAGGAAAACCTCGAATCGGAGCTTTCACTTGGCGCGAGCGACCTTGCGGGTAATTTAGTCGACTTTTTCTTTGTTCTTTTTCTACTGCTGTGTAATTCCGTGGAATCCTATTTTTGGGTTCTGCCTGGGTGGTAGCGGCGCCCTCGACTCGACTCTCTTCCTTAGCTACTTAAAATTCTTTTTGCCCTGGCAACGGTCTGCTGCGCGCGAGGCTCCGCTCTTAGAATCTTCTGTACAAGGAGGGACAAAAGGGGAACTCCTGACAGTGCAAAAGTAACCGCCCTCTACTCGCTTTGCAATTCTCCGTGCCTCGCGCACTATTCAAATTTAAGAGGACTGGCGGAATTAGAAAATTAAGTCCGCCGGAGAAAATGCATACATTTATGAATTCATTTTTCTGTCTTCCGCCGACGTGGTGGAACCCGCAGATCATACGAAAATTCCCCTCGAATCTGCATAGCCGGAATAGCAAATATAGCGAGCTTCAATCGATCCCGCATCCACGTTGCCAATAGCCAAAACATCAAAAGGGAGTGCTTGTCATCCAACCTCGTCTTCTTTTCTCCGCCTTAGGGCGAAAAATCGAGAAGAGGGGCGGATATAAAAGGCAGAGGTAACCAAAGTTCTCTCCGTGGACAGAAATGCATGGAAAATGACAAAAAATGCCAAAAAAACACCAGTTCAACTTGTAATGGGGGTCACGTCATTTTTGGACACCCATACTAAAGGGTACTACGAAAGTGTGCCTGCAGAATTTGGCCGTCGACCCAAGACAAGAGACACGGGTGACCATCTCATCTTGCTGTACACGAGCCAGGCCGACTTATCCCGTCGCCTGATCCCCCCCTCCGGTGCCAGCAGCGCCGCCGTAGTAAGAAGAAGAAGGCAACATTTATGACACATTAATGGACGTTCTCTACGATTTCCCGAAGGAGGCCCAGGGCCAAGAAAAGGAAGCAGACGGGGAATCATTTATCCCGGCCTAAGTGACCGTCGTTCGCTCTCTCTCTCCCACTGGGGTCACACGAGCGACGCGGAAGATGGATAAGTTGTGCGTACAACTGACGCGGGTAATGGTCGGACATGGGTGTGGTTATGAGGGAGGGGAGCAGCGGACGCGTGGGAATAAAGGGATATATAGGCCTTGCTTCCATCCAAGGAGAAGAAGGGGGAAAGGAATATTCCAACATATTTTCCTATTTCTCGATCTTCATAACCTCGACCTTCGCCCTGCAGATTAGGCCGGCTGGAAGACTGCTGCAGACTTGTTGGCCTTTCCCAACTTCTTTTTTCCCCCTCCCTCCTCCTTCCGTCTCCTCTCTCCCGCCAATGATGGCCTCCAGACTGACTTTTCCCTTTTCTCATTAGCGGCGCTGCGGCGCGGCTCCAGCCGGTGCCTCCAGCGACGGCGAACCAAGGGCAGGAGGGAAATCACTTCCCCCCCTTCCTGCCTGTAGCGGAGGAACTTTCTTTTTCTGGCCCCAAAGATTTTGCATAAATCGGCGGCAGATTGGCTCTCTCGCCCTCGGGGTCATTTTTTCCCCTTCCGAAGTTTCCGCATTAAATATTCAGTCCCCTCCCGAATGAGCGACGGAAAAAGGACGTGGAGCGGGGGAGCGAGAATTGGAAGAGAGAGAGAGAGAGAACGTGTTGTAGGAAGGAGGAAGAGGATGCTTCCGTTTTTTGCTTTTTCCTTCCGGTCTTCGGAGGGAAGGGGGGGCGGGAAGAAGGCTGCCGCTGGGTCCCATGAAAGGCCGATTCTCCCATAAATTATCGATGCCATCCATCCGGTGCCCCAGCCCTAACCCTGCACGCCACCACCAATCTCTGACTGTTCTTCTTCTTATGTCTCTTCCACCTCGTGTCTGTCTGCCTGTATTTTTCTGATCGGAAGTCGCGGCTGGAAAAGGGGCCACTTCGATCAACAAAAAGCAATAAAAAAGATCAATTCAGAGTGAACACCAGTTTTTTTTAAAAAAAAATCCGCGTTAATGAGGATTGAGAAAACAAGACTCCGAGTTGAGAGAGTACGTACAGTACAAGGTGCAACTTTCCAAGGTGAGCAGGGAATAAGTCATATTTTCTACTTCTCTCTTTTGACGAAGCACCCAGGGGAGGGAGGAGGAGGAGGAGCAGGAGCCACTTCACTTCTCTCGTGGATCTCCCGGCGCACCCGAAGAGAGGAAGAGGCACCCCGTTAGGGGGGAAAGGGGGGAGGCAAGTTTTTGAATAAATTTTCATGACCCCCTTTCATCTTTTTCGCGCCCTCCTCCTCCTCCTCCTCCTCGAACCTCCTCCTGCCTTTTCTCCCCTCAGGAATATTCGGCGCTCAAGGGAAAACTTTGTCTGGGAGCGAAGAGAGTGTGTGGGGAGGCGAAGGAAGGAAAGCAGGACTTTGACTATGTCAGGAGGTCGGAGAGGGAAAAAGGGTTAAAAAGGATTTCCTGTGCTTTTTTCTTTTTTTAAAAAAAGTTGTTACACACTAGCGAGTTTTTCCTGTTGCTTAGTCTAACAGGAAACCGTTTTCTCAATATTCACGGTTTTTTGATGGTTTCTACGGGGCCTATTTATTTCACGATCGACGTTGTATAGAAATAGTAGCTTTTGCTCTTTCTGTGCTGATTTCGCTTCTTCGCACTGTACTCTTAGTATGGGGAGGGGTCAGAAGAACGAGTGGGGGGAGGGGAAGGAGCCAAAACTTTAAAGAAGGCCACCACTGCCGCCGCTGCCGCCATCACGTCCCGCGGCCAGTATAAGAAGCCGAGTAGGAGAGTTTAAGTTGGAGTGGTTGTGGGGAGAGGGGAGGAGAGAAGGGGGCACTTTGGAAGGGTGCCAGTCTTGCGCAAGAGGGAAAAGAAGAGAAGAGGGAGCCAGTGGACCCAGACCTCCCTTCCCCCCCTTCCCAAAAAGCCGAACCTTGGAACAGACCGCACACAAGGAGGGAGGAGATAGGAGGAAAGAAAAAAGGAAAAAGAAAAAGGAGTGGTTTCAGGTCTAGAGGTCTTTTCTCCCCCTCCCCCCCTTTTTTGCATGTCAGACGTTGAAGGCCCCTTTGTCGGTCGGCTGCTCCCTCCCTCCCGTGTTTGCATGTTCAAAGAGGGTCTATTCGAGAACGGAGCCAAATGGGGGCGCCTGCAACTTTGCACCTTTTTTCCCCTCCACGACAATGGTGGGAGGAGGCTTGTACGTGCATGCCTTTGGCTTTAGGCCCTGTGAGTGCCAAAAGGCTGGTGCGAATATTTAGGGTATGCCACAGAGCCAGAGAGAGCCATAGAGAGAAAAGGATGAAATACGGCCATGTAGATGCATTTTTGCGCCCCAGTTTTTGGAGAGAGTGCGGCGCCGCGAGAAAATGCCGCGCCCGGAATCCTAGAAACTGTCGGAATTAACCCCATTCCGAACTCCTCCTCTGCGGAGTGGAAGAGGGAGAGAGTTCCAGACCTACTTTGCTCCGAAAATGCATGGGAATCGATCAGGGGGGAGAGGAAGCTGCAGGGAAGGAACCCTGTGAAAGTGGCAGAAGGAGACGGGGGCGGAAGAGGAGGCCCTAGTATTCCTTCTCCCCTCTTTCCCCGGTGGGATTGTGCTGCAAGCACGGATGGAAGGAGGAGATGAAGGAATCCAGGAGGAACAAGATCTGAATGCGAAATGAGGAGGAAAAGGGAGGAAGAGGAAAGAAGCAGGAAAAGGGTGGGTTTCAGATTCGCTGGAATACGACGTACGGGAGAGACGCGACGCGATTCCTCTTCTGCTTGCCTCCTGCTGGTTCTTCCCTTTTCGTTTGCCTGTTTTTCTCGTTCTTGGAAAAAGACTACGTAGAGCGGGAGAAAAGGCCCCTACAAGAATACTGTACAGGTACATGTCTAGAGACGTGTCCCATTCACGAAAGAGCTTTTTTCCCCTCTCGGCCGACATTGCCCTGGACGCTGGTGCAAGGTGTCTTCTTCCTGTCCTACACGGGCCCCCGTTTGCTCCTCCAGAAGTGCGCCACATGCAGCGCACTCGACCGGAATGCCCGATCCCCAAGAATGGCACAAAAGTGCTTCTACCGCTGGGAGCGGGGGAAAAATGGCGTCACCTCCTTCAACGTTTTCTCTTATCCGATACCTTATCCGTTATTCCACCTCGAGGGTCCTGGGGGCAAAATCCTTTCCCCCTTTCGCCTTTTTGTACAGCAGAAGGGCTTGGTTCTGCCTCTACGCAGTACGGTAGGCCCCGGGCAGAGCAGAATGCCGCTCTAACCTCCTCCTACATCCATTGCCAAGGCGAGAGACCGCCGCGGGTTATTGGCGGCAGCTGTGACCAAATTTCGCTCACGGAGGGGAGGGGAGGTGTACGCGGCAAGAAGACGCCGGAGCAAATATGTGACTCTGCTCTTTTCTTCGAAGGCTTGAAGACAGGAAGGGGGTTTAGGCCACCTCAAGTTACCGTGCGTCACTTGGGGCTGCGTTGCGTACCTTATAGTACAAAAAGTGTATCCCTGACCTTGCCCTGTTCCGCACTCCCTTCTCCCCATACTTTCTCCCCTCGGTCCCGCTCCCAATCTGTAAGTAAGAAAGTTCGGAGGGGCCTTTCTCTTCCACTTCCCCCCTCTCTCCTTCACGCCTGTCGCCCCTTCCCCCTGGATGTGCAATCAGGGCGGCCCATAAATAGCAATCAGCCCTGGGGAGCCGAAAACGGGCGGAAGAGACTTGTTCGGTTCGGGACGGGCGAAACGACCGCGTCCGTCGACGATCCGGGCATGGTTTGCCTCCGCCTCGATCCCCTTCTCACGGCCGGGGCGGCGGCAATCTTCTCCACTCTCTGTTGGACGGTTTGGAGGCGAGGGGATGCGATTGAGGGTGGATGGAAAGATCCCTGGGATTTGTCAGAATCTGTCCCCTGTCCCATCGGGAAGACTTCGATCTGATGGCCGCCGCCTCTCTCACGCCCAAGGCGGGAGTCTGGAAAAGAAGTGAGGAAATTGTTGTGCCTCCAGAATCTTGGGCCTGGAGGAAAAGGAAGAAAGGCCGAGTGCACTATATCTTACCAATGCGGAACAGATTTCTTTTTTGAGGGAGGCCTTGTTAGCCTTTGAGGGCCCTCTGTAACCTTGTTAAGAGACACGCCCGAAATAGGAAAAAAATGTACATGAACGTAAGAAGTTTGCCTTTTCCTTTGATCAATTTGATACCTGAAGTCCTTCCACGCCCTCACCCTGAAACCATGAGTTGAGAGGTCGACGTTTTCGTCAAAGGAAATGTCCTTTGTTCTACTACTGTTCAGCGTGTACGATTCCCACGGGAGCTCTACTGTACGTCGTAACACTGAAGGCAGTACGATTCGAAAGATAATGTCGGTGGGAAGAAGAAGAAGCCCTATCCTCTCTAATTCCAGGTCTCCCCTCTTTCTCTCCCCTGGCGGCCGTTTCCTGCCCCACTTGGCTTTCCCGCCCATTTAGCAATCCTTCCTCCACCTCTTCCCTGTACACCGGGGCAGCAGTTTCCATATCTTGCGGATTAATAAGGGGGAAAGAGGGGGGGGGAAGGGGGAAGTAGGTACGTACGCGTTGAAACGGCCGGGGAGAAGGACCACCAATTAAAATGGCGCTTATCCAAGAAACGCCCAAGCCTCCGTCCGAACTGCTGTACTTCATAGACACCGCGTGGCCATTCATTGGAATTCTGCCAGCTAGCAGGGGCAAACTTTGCCCCGTGAAGGTTTTGAACTTCTGCCTATCGGTATGCAGCATCTTTTCCCTAGACACGAATACAGAACTACATTGGATAGAGGAGAGCGGTTTGGCGGGGCTTCGAAGAGCAATTTGCAAACTTTCCCCTCCCTTTTCCGGCTCCTGCGCAGTGTGCGGCGGAGGAGACCTCCTTCAAAATCAGGGCCTGGGATAGGGTGTGTTTGCCGGAAAAGGAGGAAAACAAGTAGGCACTTGAGAGGGAAGGAGCAGAGACAGAGACAGACATTGCATTCCCCTCTGCGTTCTGAACCTGTCTTACTTACCTACGTACTAGCTAGTACACTCCAAGCCATCCATGTACCTTGGAGTCATGTTTCGGTGACTTCAAAGGTCGCCTGTGTTGCCTGACTTTCGCATATGCGTAGGCCTTTGACATTTCACAAGGATCCTTTTTGGGCATGCCCACCGCATCGCATATGTGCGTGTGTACTCCCGCTCCAGGTGGTAGTAGCGTGGACTGCGGCAGAGGCCTTGTTGCTTTGAAATTTGAAGAGAGAATATATGCCTCCCCCTCAAGGGCCTTTTCTGGAAGGCCTTATTTTACAGAGGAATCTCGCATTCTCTGAACGGTATCATATTCCGCCAATATTGTTTGCCAAAATTGTCCTCAATTGAACGTGTTCGAGCTTATAGCTTTCACTTTCTGCCTTTTGGGCTCTCAAACGTCGTTGAAAGGGAAAAAACAAGAGTCCATTCTCCCGCCTTCCTCCTCAACAGCCATTAGAAGAAGACTGCAGCCGAGCGTTACACGGGGTGAAAGTGTCGTCGTCGCTTACCGCTTTGTCTCCCCGCCGTCTATTTAATGACTGCAGCAGTTTCAACCACCTCCATCGGCGCCGTATCCCTCGTCCTGCGTCTGCTACCCAAATTGTGCAGCGGGGGCAGCCTCGCCGCTGTACAACCGTTGTCCCAAGAGGCTTCATTAGAACATCTCTTTTCCCCGTCGCCCCCCTTTCCTCCCCCCCTAATTCTTCTCTCTCCTTCCCTGCAGCACGGGAGGCAGACAGAAGCAGGAGACAGAACAACTAATGCTCTCCCTTCCGTATCATCCACCTTCTTTCGTAATACACCCTCCTCCTCCTTGCTTCATACCTAGTACATCCATGTATTTTTTACGCTCCCTTCCTCCTCCTGGGGAAGAAAGGAATCCCCTTCCTTCCTCTCTTCCTCACAAATGCACCAGACGCATTCGTCATGCCTTCCCCCCTCCTCTCTCTTTCTTAACGCGACGCGGTGGTAGGGGGAGGAAGTAAGTATACCTACAGTTAAGCATGCAGTGTACTGTAGCACAGTGTACACCGACTCGTACTCTACTAGACTGCACACAAACACAAGCAAGCAACCTCCCCCTTGCATGTGTGTGTGTATAAGGCCGCCACTAGTCGGCTCATGCAGGAAGAAAGGGGGGAGGGGGAGGAGGGCATCTTTCCTTCCCTTTCTCCGTTTGGCCCGGGGATACACTTTGGAAGGGACGAGGAGAAGGAAGGAAGGAAGGAAGGAGGCATAATTATCCTGCCCAGACCACTTTACTAGGCGCAAGCCAGCAGCAAGAGGATCTCGCCGTCCCTCTCGCTCCCCTACTTAACCTACCGTACGTAGACTCTCGCTTCCCAGCGATCTTTCACGGGCGTTTTTTTTGGCACTTTTCAGTGCAAGGGTCCACATCAGGCTAGACTTCGCCGATACAAAAGTAGGGAGGCGTCCTAATCCCCCGTTTTCTTTCCCCCAGGCGAGAAGAAAGGACACGCCTCGCGAGCATCCTTATGTCACCTACTTAATGTGCGTGGGGTGTGACTGAAAAGCAAGGCGGTGTTGGATGAAGCCCTTTGCTCTTCCTGCTCATTTCCCGCCTGGCCTCTTTTGACCCCCATCATCCCGTCTCCTCCTTTGCATCCGGGCAGAAAGGAGATAAAGCCGCCAATCCATGCAAGGGAGCGTGGGCGTGAGAAAGGAGGGAGGGGCCTTTTGGGCTCCTTTATTACCGGCGGCGCGAAAAAAAGCCCCCAACCACTCAACACAATGCTTTTTTCTTCGTCCAGCCGAGGGCGATAGGGAGAGAGAGTGGAGGAGGAGGACTCTCCCCTTTCCGCCCCCTCCATCATCATATATCGGGGAGACGAGACCACCACCACGCAGCGGCCTCGGCCGACTGACGCCCTGGGAGGCCGCCGCCGCGGTCGCAGCCGAAGAAGAAGAAGGCCTCCCTCCCTCCTCGTCTTGTTTCCCCCGATGCCCTTGGGGATGCAAATGCAGACGGAGCGTGGGCACCAAGCAAGCAAGCAACGATCGAGGAGGAGGAGGAGGAGGAGGAGGGAATCAACGGACGGAAGCACTTGAAGGTCGGTCGGTCGAGCACACTGGTTGTACATGACGGAGAGAGACCTATTGTCGAGATAAAAAGGGCAATAACAACAATGACAATTGTGTCCTACATACTGCACGGAAGGACGTATCGCATTTCGAGAATGGTTCGCTGGTAGTGTGGCATTAATGGAACCGAAACGTATCACACAACGAGGACAAGAGCTCTGTACGATACATACAAATGCACAAACTCTCTTGTAGCCCCTGGGGATTTCTAAAAAAATCCTACTCGTAGCTAGAAATAAAACAAAACCAAACAAAACATTGCATCCCTGATGCCAAACAATTACAGCGTGCATTTTTCCTGGTTGCATAGTGTTCTTTCTCTTTTTTCCATCCGGTGAATCAAGGATGTCGCATGCTTGGCTTGGGAAGAAGGAGGAAGTAGTGGTCTCGGGAGCAGAAAGTCCTCATTTACATTCCCAGGCAGCGGCCAGGGAGAAAGAAATGGGAAACCTTCGTCCCTCCACCCCCGCACTAATGCCAAAAGGGAAAATAAAAATGTTGAAGGTTCTTTTTATCTGGACAGATGGTTATATTGTGCTGGAAAAATAATAGAAAGGGAAAATTGTCTCGCAAAAGACGATTACGACGACGGCGGGCTATAAAATTCGGTCTAGACAAGCGAGGCCAGGTGGCAAAAATGCCCAGAAATGCATCAGTTCAGGTTGGACAATCGCCACATTTGACACAAAGTCCTTAACTGAAAAGAAATCTGCAACCTGTTGGCCTCTTGCCCGGGTTGACTTTGCACCATTTTCAGAGAGAAAGCCGAGTTGAGGTCAGCCAATGACAAAAGGCCCAGCCAATGAATGGAGACCAATTTCGGCCCGCTATATAGGCTCCGCAAATATCCTTTTTGCAGCTGCCGGGCAATTCTGCAACGTCGTAAAAGCCACCGGCAACCTGGTTTGGAACAACCACACTGACTTTACACGATGGGTTCAACGACCTCCTCTTCTCCTTCCTGACGTCGAAAACGAGAGGGATTTCCCCTCAAAACCAGATTCCCCGATGAGATAGATGGAAGGAATGAGGAAGTTCCCAAAGTATGTCCCAGCTCGGGATGCCGACACTTCCCTGAGGCTGCGGCTTGTTTGTTAAGATGCTGTTCTTTTGTAAGCATTT
>JAAUXU010048987.1_pt1 | contig 11323 bp, 10 predicted proteins | sample 7278151 | NCBI WGS metagenome assembly JAAUXU01 (sample SAMN14350113, study PRJNA611818) | marine sediment metagenome | isolation source: surface marine sediment (1.8m) | place: French Polynesia: Moorea | collected 2018-08 | reverse complement strand
CAAAGCCCTCCCTCAACTGGGGACGGACTTGGATGACGAGCCAAGAACACCCCGACCGCAGGGCAGGCAGGACGACGAGCGACCGGGGACTTCCCCCGCACAGAAAGACTATTTCCAGGAACGCGACGGCCAGCGCTTCGCAGGCACGCACCTGATCATCGACCTCTGGGACGCCAGGCGCCTGGACGACCTCGATCATGTGGACCGCACCTTGCGCGCCTGCGTCGAGGCCTCGGGGGCAACCTTGCTGCACCTTCATCTGCACCACTTCACGCCCAACGGTGGGGTCTCCGGTGTGGCGGTGCTGGCGGAATCGCATATCAGCATCCACACTTGGCCGGAGCGCGACTACGCTGCGCTCGACGTCTTTATGTGTGGCGATGCCGAACCCCAGGCGGCAATCCCAGTCCTGCGCGAAGCCTTCGCGGCCGCGCGGGTCGAGGTCGAGGAGCTGCGGCGCGGCCGCGTCACCTCATGACCGCTTGGTCGGAAGAGGCCGATCGCGAATTCGGAGCCTGGCGCCTGCAGCTGCGGGTCGAGCGGGTCCTGCATCAAGCGAAGACGGATCACCAGGACCTGTTGCTCTTCGAGAACCCGCTCTTCGGGCGGGTGCTGGCGCTGGACGGCATCGTCCAGACCACCGAGCGCGACGAGTTCTTCTATCACGAGATGCTGGTCCACGTGCCCGTGCTGGCACACGGCGCGGTCGAGCGCGCCCTGATCGTTGGCGGCGGCGATGGAGGGGCCCTGGAGGAGCTACTGAAACACCCGGGTCTCCGCGCGGCGACCCTGGTCGAGATCGACCGGTCGGTGATCGACTTTTCCAAGGCCCATCTGACCGCGATCTGTGGCCAGGCCTTCGATGACCCGCGTCTGGAGCTGGTGATCGCCGACGGCTTGGCCTGGGTCGCCGAGCAAAAGGGCCAGCGGGAGCCTTTCGACCTGATCCTGATCGATTCCACCGATCCGGTCGGGCCGGGCGAGGTTCTCTTCACCGAGAGCTTCTATGCCGATTGTGCCGGGCTCCTGGCCGAGGGCGGCCTGGTAGTCACCCAGAACGCGGTGCCATTCACCGAGCCGGAGTCCCTGTCGAAGCCGACTGCCGCTTTGGGCCGCAGCTTTGCGGCAACCGCCTGCTACCGGGTTGCCGTGCCCAGCTTCTTCGGCGGCGACATGGTCTTCGCCATGGCCGCCCGGGACGCAGCCGACCTGACGACCGAGACGGCGACGCTGGAGCAACGCTTTGCCGCGGCCGGGATCGAGACCCGCTACTACACGCCGGCGGTGCACCAGGGCGCCTTTGCCATGCCGCCCTATATCCAGACCCTGCTCGGTTCCTGAGCGCTCCGGCCGGGTTTCGCCGGCAGCGGCGTAGCCCGGCAGCGGTCAATGATCCCGACACGCCACTAAGGTACCAGCGTCGACACGGCGATCTTGGTTTGCAGACCGCTGCCAAGTGCTGCACTTTAGCGGCACTCGAACGGCCCGAACTCGCAATCGAAACGGGTGGTGCGACCGCAATGGACGCTCAGCTGATTCACTCGCTCACCGCGGCACTCGCCGCAAGCCCTGAAAACATCGCCCTGCGCCTCTCGGTGATCCGTCTGCATCTGGATGCCGATCGGGTCGACGAACTCAACAGCCTGCTCGCGCCGCTGGCTGCAAAGGATCTCGACCGGGCCGAGGACCGCCTGCTGGCCGGGCGCGCAAGCATCGCCGCCGACCTGCCGGAGACCGCCCTCGCCTTTCTGACCGACGACAGCGCCGAAGCCCGACTGGAGCGGGCCCGGGCACTGCTCGAGCTCGGCCGGGAGGAAGAGGGTCAGACGGAATACCAGGCAGCGGTTCGCGCCAACCCGGCGCTGGAAGATCCCGACCTCGGCGCCCAGCTCAAGGCCTTCAAGCCGGCGATGGCAGACGACCGGCCAAAGCTGCGGGTCATCTCCAACGACGACACCATGGCCGAGGACCTGCACCGGGCTCTGATGCCGGAACAGGAACGCGTCACCTTCGCCAACGTGCGCGGTCTGGAGAAAGTGAAGGAAGAGATTCGGCGGAAGATCATCCTGCCCTACCTCAAACCCTCGCTGTTCCAGAAATTCCGCAAGCGGATCGGCGGCGGTATCCTGCTCTACGGTCCGCCGGGCTGCGGCAAGACCCTGCTGGCCCGGGCCACGGCCGGCGAATGCAATGCCAAATTTTTCAACGTCATGATCTCGGACATCCTCGACATGTACATCGGGGAATCCGAGCGCAAGCTGCACGGTATCTTCGAATCGGCGCGCCAGCAGGCGCCCGCCGTGCTGTTCTTCGACGAGATCGAGGCGGTCGGCGCCAAGCGCCAGTACAGCCACGAGGGCACCTCGGCCAAGGTGGTCAGCCAGTTCCTGTCCGAGATGGACGGCTTCAACCAGGACAATCAGGGTGTCCTGGTGCTGGGCGCGACCAACGTGCCCTGGGCACTCGATCCGGCCTTCCGCCGTCCGGGCCGCTTCGATCGGACCTTCTTCGTCCCGCCGCCGGACCGCGAAGCCCGGGCCGCGATCCTGGGCCTCGAGCTCGAAGAGCGGCCGGTCGTTCCCGGTATCGACCTGGACGTCATCGCCAAGTCCACCAGCGGCTATTCCGGTGCCGACCTGAAGAACATCGTCGAGACCGCCAGCGACATCGCGATCGAGCGCTCGATCGACAGCGGCCACGAGGTACCGATCGAGGCCGAGTTCCTGAAGGACGCCCTGCAGGACTCCGCGGCCACGACCCTGGAGTGGCTGACCACGGCGCGCAACTACGCGCGCTATGCCAACGACGGTGGTCAGTACAACGCCGTCCTCGAGTTCCTGCGCAAGCATGGCAAGATGTGAGCTGCTGCCCTCGGGCGCGCCTTTTCGAGGGAGTTGATCCTTGCCCTGGCGGCGCAACGATCCCGACCTGGAATTGGCGCTGGTTCAGTACCAGCAGGGCAACTACGGGGGCGCGGTCGATAGCCTCAAGCGGGTCCTCGGCGGCGATCCCGAAAACGCCCGTGCCTTCGCCTTGCTCGCCCTCTGCCGCCTGAACCAGGAGCGGATCGACGACGCCAGCCGGGCCATCGCCACGGCGCTGACCCTCGACGCCGAGCAGGGCTTTCACCATTGGGTCGACGGCCTGGTCGCCATGGCGCGTAGCGACTGGACCAACGCCGAGCGCGCCTTCCGCGCCGCCATCGACCTGGACGCCGGCGACCCGGAGGGCTACTTCGGCCTGGCCCTCCTGTGGAAGGCCCGAATGAAGCCGAAGCGCGCCCTGGATTGGCTGGACCAGGCCCTCAAGATCGACCCGCAGCATCTGGATTCCCTCGCCCTGGCCGCCGACATCGCGCTGGACCGCAACGACCTGGCCCGGGCCTACGAGACCGCCGAGCGGGCCCTCAGGGTCAACCCGCAGCACCTGGGCGCCTGCCTGGTCATGGGCGAAGTGCTCTGCCGCCAAGGCGACACGCAAGCGGCCCTGGACCACGCCGTGCTGGCGCTGACCCAGAGTCCGGACCATGACGGCGCTTTGGAGCTGATGGCCCTGATCCGGGCCCGGCGCAACCCGTTCTTCGCCCTCTGGTGGCGCGGCGAGCAAGCGATCAAACGCCTCGGACCCGCCTTTCGGGTGATCGTGGTCCTCTCGCTGCTGATGCTCTACGCCAGTCTCGACTGGCTCTTCGAGGGCCTTGGCCTGCTGTCCTGGAAGTACGGCCTGGCGGCGATCTTTTTCCCGCTCGGCATCTATTTCGCCTTTGGTCACATGGCCCTTTCCATGATGATCGAGTGGGAGAAACGCAAGATCCGGCTGAGCTCGTCGTTCTGATGCGACGCACTACTCACGCCAACGGAACCGAGGTCGAGCGAGCTCTCTTTACGAATTGAGGTAGCCGTGACCGATCATGACGCCAGCTATCGCATCATCGACGAACCGGCGCCCAGCGGCGGGCGGCGGGTCGCCGTCGATCCCTTCTGGCCGCTCATTTCGCTGGTCTTGACGGGCATCCTGCCGGGCGTGCTTTGGTTCCTCTACAACGGCTGGGCGCTGGGTTCGGCGACCTTCCGGAGACAGGTCGTGGTTGCAACCATCGGGGTCGCCGGAGCCCTCGCCTGCGCCCTGGGGCTGGAAACGGCCCGGACCTCGATTGCGACCACAGCCTTTCCCTATTTCGGTCTCGCGCTTGTCGCCTGGAAGGTGATGATCGGCTACGTCCTCCATGGCCACCAGGCGCATAGCCTGGAACTCTACGAGTACTTCGGCGGCCGAATCGGCAAGGGCATTCTGAGATTGCTTCTGGTCATCGCCCTCGCCGTGGTTTTCGGCACGCTCGCCCACAACCTGTCTCCGATCCTGGGAGCCCTCTTCGGTGAGCGTTTCTTCCTTTCTTGAGCCCGGAAGGGTCCTGATCGAAAGGGCCCAGCGCCAGCTTGGGCACGGCGATCTCGAGGGCGCGGTCGAGAGTCTGCGCCAGGCCCTGTCCGAGGACCCGGATCATGCCGGCGCCCACGCCTTCCTGGCGCTCTGCCTGCACGACCAGAAACGCCTGACCGCCGCCGAGCACGAGGCCCGGCTCGCGCTGCAGCTCGAACCCGAGCTCGACCTCGGCCATTTCGCCCTCGGCATCATCGCCCTCGCCAAGCAGGACACCCGTACCGCGGAACAGAGCTTTCGGAGGGCCCTGGAGATCGATCCCGAGGACCTGCGCAACACCCTGGGCCTCGCCCGGGCCTTCCTGCTGCGCCGGGACAGCGCGCGGGCCCTGGAGTGGGTCGAGCGGGCCCTGGAGCTGGACCCGGAATCGGTCGAGTGCCTGGTCCTGAAGGGCACGATCCATCTCGAGCGCGGCGAGGTCGACGCCGCGAGAGTCCTGGCCGAACAGGCGCTCGGCCTCGATGCGGAGGACATCGATGCTTGCGTCCTGCTGGGCAACGTTCTGCTCATCGACGGCGACATCGAGCAGGCGCGCCAGCTGGGCGCCCTGGCCCTGTCGCGCAACCCCCGGAACGAAGGTGCGGTCGAGCTCTTGGTCCGGATCCGCTCACGGCGCCAGCCGCTGCTGCGGCTCTGGTGGCCTTACGCCGCCTGGATGCAACGCCGGCACCAGAACATCCAGATCTTGATCCTGGTTGCCGCCTACGTCTCCTTGCAGGCGATGAACATTGCCTATCGCCAGGGGCAGGTCGGCGCCTCGGTCTTCATCGTCTTCCTACTGTGGCTCGGCTTCTGCATCCTGACCTGGGTGGCGCCGGCGCTGATCAAGCGGGCGGTGGAGAAGGAGCTGAGGGCGACCGACTTGAAGCCCGAGTACTGAACGCGCGGCCCGCTTGCCGTGATGCCACCCGACTCGGCATAGTCTCGTCGCGATGACCGCCCTTCCCCGCCACAAGCACAGCGAGATGCTGCGCGCCGAGCTGCCGCTGCCCGGCGGTCGGATTCTCGACGTCGGCTGCGGCAACGGTGGCTTGGTCCGCTTCCTGACCCGCGAGGGTGCCGAAGTCGTCGGCCTGGAAAGCTCGACGGTTCAGCTGCAGCGCGCGGAAGCCGCCGCAAAGGCCGGCGGAGAAAGCTACGTCTTCGGCCGTGGCGAGGAGCTGCCCTTCGAGGATGCAAGCTTCGACGCGGTGATCTTCTCCAACAGCTTGCATCACGTCGACCCCAACCGGATGGACCGGGCCCTGGACGAGGCCGGGCGCATCCTGCGCCCCCGCGGCCTTCTCTACGTCGCGGAGCCCCTGGCCGAAGGCCCGCTCTTCGAGCTGATGCTCCCTGTCGAGGACGAGACGGCGATCCGCGCCGCGGCCTATGCCGCGCTGCAGCGCCGGGCCCAGCCGCCGGTCTTCGACGGCCTGCGCAAGATCCTTTACGTCGCGGCCGCGAAGTACCGCGACTTCGAGGCCTTCAAGGCCGAAGTCCTGGCCGTGGACCCGAAGCGAAGGACCGCCTTAGCGGCCGCAGAGGAAAAGCTCCACGCAGGCTTCCAAGCCGCGGCAATCCCGAGCGGGGACGCCGTTCTCATCGATCAGCCCTACCGCCTGACCCTGTCCCGCCGCAGCGGAAGCCTTTGACCTGCACCTAAAACGGGCAGATCTGAGCGAAGAGTGCCCACATATAGGCGCCATAGGCGAAGAGGAAGAAGCCGCCCTCCGGCCGGGCGATGCGGCGGCCGGTGGAGAAGAAGACCAGGGCGAGCACCGCGGAGCCGACGAAGACCGCCAGATCGCAGGGCGTGACCGCGTCGAGCGGCAGCGGCGTAGTCATCGCCGCCAGTCCCATGATGCCCAGCACGTTGACGATGTTGGAGCCGATGACGTTGCCGAGGGCGACGTCGCCGCGGCCCCGGGCAGCCGCCACGGTGGCCGCGGCCACCTCCGGTAAAGAGGTGCCGACGGCGACCAGGGAGAGCCCGATCACAGCCTCGGAAACGCCGAAGGCGCGTGCCAGGCCGACCGCGCCCTCGAGGAAGAGGTTGGAGCCGAAGGCCAGGGCCGCCAGGCCGACCAGCGCCAGCAGGGAAGCGATGCCGACCCGGGAGGGCACGCCCACCGGATCCTCCTCGATCTCGGCGCTGGCGGCGGCCAGCTCGTCACTGCGGTTCTTGCGCTCCGTGCGGTAGATGTAGCCCCAGAACAGGATCAGCCCAGCGAAGAGCAACATCCCCTGCCAGCGGTCCATGGTACCGAGAACGGCCAAGCCGACCACCAGGACCGAGGCGCCCAGCATCACCATGCCATCGCGCCACAGGGCCTCCCGCGGCACCGGAAGGCTGCGAATCAGCGCCGAGATCCCGAGGATCAAGAGGATGTTCGCGATGTTGGAGCCAATGACGTTGCCGACGGCGATCGCCGGCTGGCCGGTCAAGGCTGCCTCCAGGCAGACGATCAGCTCCGGCGCACCGGTGCCGAAGCCGACCACGGTGAGGCCGATGATCATCGGGGAAACGCGGAGGTGCTGCGCCAGGCTCACGGCGCCCCGCAGCAGGGCCTCGCCCCCAAGGAACAGGAACAGGACTCCCGCGGCGACCAGCAAATAGTCCATGAGCGCTTAACCTGGCCTCGAAGTGATCGGCTTACAAGGTAGAAAAATCAAAGGGATCGCCGATCATGAAAGATTTCGCAGCCGGGAAACCGCCACGAAAGTACGGGAGCGGACAGGGTACCGTGGCATGTCAGCCCCACAACGCGGCGGTCGGCGGATGGACCAGGCCGTCTTCGATGACCAAGCCCTCGCCGCGATCCTCCCGCAGCCACAAGGGGCCGTCCAGGTCGACCACGGCCGCACCCTGGGCGACCAGGAGGGCCGGCGCCATCGACAGCGAGGTCCCGATCATGCAGCCGACCATGATGCCGAGACCCCGGGCCTCGGCCGCCGCCTTCAGCTTCAGGGCCTCGGTCAGGCCGCCGGTCTTGTCCAGCTTGATGTTGACCATGTCATAGCGCTCTTCCAGGCCGTCGACGCTGGCGCTGTCGTGGCAGGACTCGTCGGCGCAGATCGGCACGCTGCGCTCGATCTTGGCAAGATCCTTGTCGGCATCGGCCGGCAGCGGCTGCTCGACCATTTCGACCCCCAGCGCGGCCAGCCGCGGCAGGATCTCGGGCAGCGCCTCGGGCGACCAGGCCTCGTTGGCGTCGACCACCAGGCGCGGCTCGGGGGCCGCCGCGCGCACCGCGGCGACCCGCTCCAGGATCGCCTCGCCGTCCAGCTTGATCTTCAGCAGCGGATAATGCGCGGCCTCGGCCGCCGCCTGCCCCATGGCCTCGGGCGTATCGATCGACAGGGTTACGGCCGTCACCACGCTCAAGGGTGCATCCAGCCCCGCCAGATCCCAGGCCGGACGCGCGCTGCGCTTGGCTTCCAGGTCCCAGAACGCGCAGTCCAGGGCGCAGCGCGCCGGACCGGGCGCCAGCCGCTCCTGCAATTCCTCCCGGGTCAGACCAGCTTCAAGGGCCGAACGCTGGGACTCGATCTGGGCGAGGACCGCGTCCGCGTCCAGGCCGTAGCGCGGCACCGGCACGCCCTCCCCCCGTCCGCGAATCCCGTCCTCGCCGAGCTCGACCATCACGACCTTGGCCTCGGTCCGGCTGCCATGGGAGATTTTGAAGGTGCGGGCAAGCGGCCAGGTCTCCGCTTGAACGCTCAAGCTGGGCATGGAGTTCGCTCCCGTGGTGTCGTGAACCCAGGAACCCCTTCGTGAGTCGCCGCCAATCCGATCTCCCGCGCTGGCTCGCCGTCCCCCGATCCCGCTAGCCGGCGAGACGACCCGGCGTCCCCTTCTGAATCCGGTCGACGATCGGCGCCACACCGTCTCGGACCGGATCGACGGCAGGCAGGCCCAGGGAGTCCGCGGTCTCGTCCAGGAGCCGGCGCGCCGCTTCAGCGTCCAGCGCCGAGGTGTTGACCGCCACCCCGATGCAGGTTGCGTCCGGGTTGGTGAGACGCGCGGCTTCCTCGTTGCGCAGGAGGCACTCTTTCAAGGGCGGCAGCGGATAGTCCGGCAGGCCCCGCATGTGCGGCCGGGTCGGTTCGTGGCAGAGCACGAGGGCATCGGCCTGGGCACCGTGGAGCAGGCCCATCGACACGCCGGCGAAGGACGCGTGGAACAGCGAGCCCTGGCCCTCGATCAGGTCCCAGTGATCGTCGTCGTTGGCCGGGCTCAACCACTCGACCGCGCCGGAGATGAAGTCGGCCACCACGGCGTCGACCGAGACTCCCTCGCCCGCAATCAGGATCCCGGTCTGGCCGGTCGCCCGGAAGTCGGCCTTCATGCCGCGGCTCCGCATCTCCTGCTCCAGCGCCAGCGAGGTGTACATCTTGCCCACCGAGCAGTCCGTGCCGACGGTCAGGAGCCGCTTGCCGCTCCGCCGTTTGCCGGACCCGACGTCGAAGCCGCGGCTCGGATGTCGCACGTCGTAAAGGCTCTTGGAATGGGCCTCGGCGGCGCCGCGCAACCGCGGCACATCGACCAGGCGGCTGTGCAATCCGGCAGCGAGGTCGAAGCCGGTCTCGATGGCATTCTCGAGGACATCTGTCCAGCCGTCCGAAATCACGCCGCCACGGTTGGCGACCCCGACCACCAGGGTCTTGGCGCCCTGGGCGGCCGCCTCTTCCAGGCTGAGATCGGGCAAACCGAGATCGGCCTGGCAGTCTGGCAGGCGGAACTGCCCCAGGCACCAGTCGGGCCGCCACTGCAGGACGCCCTGGGCGGTCTTGGCTGCAAGCTGGTCGGCCGCATCGCCAAGGAACAGCAGATAGGGATGCTCGATCGCCATGCGGTTGTTCCCCCCTGTCACACCCCTACGCCGGACGGCGGTCATGTTAGCCGATGGGCGCAGATCTGTCCTGCAGCGTCGTGCGTTGCGCCGTGCCGACGGCCATCGTTATAGTCGTCGCCATCATGTTTACAACCCGACCCGAAATTCGCGGCACCTTCGGGGTCGTCGCGTCCACCCACTGGCTTGCGTCCGCGAGCGGTATGGCGGTTCTTGAGAAGGGCGGCAACGCCTTCGACGCGGCTGTGGCCGCCGGCTTCGTGCTTCAGGTGGTTGAGCCGCACCTCAACGGGCCGGGCGGCGAGGTGCCGATCATCCTCTACGACCAGAAAGCTGGCAGGCCGGAGGTCATCTGTGGCCAGGGCGTCGCGCCGGCGGGCGCAACCATCGCCCATTACAAGGCCGAGGGCCTGGACCTGGTGCCTGGCACCGGCCTGCTGGCAACGGTCGTGCCGGGGGCCTTCGACGCCTGGATGCGGCTGCTGCGCGACCACGGCACGATGCGGCCCCGCGAAGTCCTGGAATACGCCATCGGCTATGCCGAGGGCGGCTATCCGCTGGTCCCGATGATCTGCGAGACCATCGGCCGGGTCGAAGCGCTGTTCCGCGAGGAATGGCAAAGCTCGGCCGCACTTTACCTGGTTGGCGGCGGGGTCCCGGCGGCGGGCACGCGCTTCACCAACGTCATGCTCGCCGGAACCTACAAGCGTGTCCTCGAGGAAGCCGAGTCGGCCGGCGCCGACCGCGAGGCCCAGATCGAAGCGGCCCGGGGCGCCTGGTACCGCGGCTTCGTCGCCGAGGCCATCGAGACCTACTGCCGCACCCAGGAGGTCATGGACACCTCGGGTCGGCGCCACCGCGGCGTGCTGACGGCCGAGGACATGGCGAACTGGGAGTCGACGGTCGAGGCGCCGCTGACCCTGGACTACCACGGCGTGACCGTCTGCAAAGGCGGACCCTGGAGCCAGGGGCCGGTGCTGCTCCAGCAGTTGGCCCTGCTGAAAGGCTTCGACCTGACGGCCATGGCCCCGACCGGGCCGGACTTCGTTCACACGGTCACCGAGTGCGCCAAGCTGGCCTTCGCCGACCGCGAGGCCTTCTACGGCGACCCCAATTTCGTCGAGGTCCCGGTCGAGACGCTGCTGTCCGAGGCCTACAACGCGGAGCGCCGCGCCCTGGTCGGCGAGCAGGCCTCCCTGGAGCTGCTTCCGGGCGAAATCCCCGGCTACGGCGGTCGCATCGACGTAGAAGCCAGCACGAGACGCCAGCTGGAGGGCGGCTTCACCGCGCTGGGCGGCGGCGAGCCGACCGTGCAGACCGCCGAGACCCCGGCTCAGATCGGCGGCGACACCTGCCACATCGACATCATCGACCGCGACGGCAACATGGTCGGCGCCACTCCCTCGGGCGGCTGGCTGCACGCCTCGCCGGTGATCCCCGAACTCGGCTTCTGCCTTAACAGCCGGGCCCAGATGTTCTGGCTCGATGAGAACAATCCCTCGGCACTTGCCCCCGGGAAGCGGCCCCGGACCACCCTCTCGGTCAACCTGACCCTGAAAGACGACGAACCCTGGATGGTCCACGGCACGCCCGGCGGCGACTATCAGGATCAGTGGAGCCTGACCTTTCTGATTCGCCACCTGCACCATGGCCTGAACCTGCAGGAGACGATCGACACGCCGATGTTCCAGACCGACCATTTCCCGGGCTCGTTCTGGCCGCGCTCGGCGGATCTCGGCTCGCTGAAGGTGGAGGGCCGGATGCCAGAGGCGACGATCGCGGAATTGAAACGCCGTGGCCACGAGGTCGCCGTCGACAGCGACTGGTCGCTGGGCCGGCTCTCCGCCGCCCAGCGCGGCGACGATGGCCTGCTGCGCGCGGCGGCCAATCCCCGCTTCATGCAGGGCTACGCCGTCGGGCGCTAGACCCGGGTCGCGGGAGGGCTCAGGGGCGCCATGATCGAAGGCGCGACGGGCTCGGTCCGGCAGGCCGGTAGCTGGAACCGGCGGGTGCTTCTGCTCGCCGGACCGATCATCCTCTCGAACCTT
>JAAUXU010131076.1_pt1 | contig 11324 bp, 9 predicted proteins | sample 7278151 | NCBI WGS metagenome assembly JAAUXU01 (sample SAMN14350113, study PRJNA611818) | marine sediment metagenome | isolation source: surface marine sediment (1.8m) | place: French Polynesia: Moorea | collected 2018-08 | reverse complement strand
CTTGAAACTTGACAAAACTGCAAGATCTCGTGTGTAACATTCTCCCTCACACATTTCAACCTTAAATTCAATCTTACAATGATCCCCCTTTGGATAGGACATCGATATGTACCAGGCGACATTATTTACCACAAGCACTGTACGTGAGCATCATCTCGGTCCCCAAGTATCGTGTACATCCATATGTACCCACGTATTCTTTGTTCAACACCTTCCTGCATCAGTCCAGCCTCTTCTCTCTCTGCAGAGCTGTCAAACCTTGAACTTTGGTGCAGGCTCTCGACTTCAGGCCCAATTCGTTCCTTACAATTGTGGATACAGCTGTTTTGTCAAGGTTCAGCTCCCTGGCAAGCTTCTGGATCTTATTTTGCAGGTTTTCCCTTTATGGCATCCTTCACAGCCTTGATGTTCTCTCTGGTGCGGGCAGAACATGACCTTTTGGGTTGATCTGAGAAGTCCTTGGACACATTGAAGATAGTCTTCACTTTGTACACTGTGCTCTTTGAAACCATCAAGTGCTCTGCTATGTCCTTTACAGCATCCCCAGCATTGAGGCATGCAGCAATCTTTTCATGGACTTCTTCCATTTATACTTTTCTTGGGACTGTAAGCAGCTACAGCTGACCAAGACCATGCGAATTAAAGTATAGATACCACGCAACCTATTGTGACTTAAAAGGTTCTGCAAAAAAGCACCAATAAAGTCACAAAATTGCTTTAGAAAATGTTCTGCAGACTTTCCAGACATACTGTAGATGGGAACTTCTTCCGAAAGTCATTGGGGATGTAGGCTCCTACCACATTTCTGGGCATCTAAATATTGACTGCTTTTAGTTGAAAGTACTGAAAGTTTTGCCGCACTAGTTACATAGCCTAAAGTAGACAGGCTAGTGCCACAGAGGTAGGAAAGTTCCTTGTCATCTCTTTTCAGACAGTTTGATTAGGAGAAGAAACTCACCTTCCGGATTAACCTTCTTGAACTAATACTTGAGATGGCATGCAGCAGGTCCCAGGCATCCAAAAGTGTGCTTAAAGTGGTGATACTCTGTTAATGTTGTGTTGTAGTGGATAGCTCCAGGCAGTCCATTGAGATTTCCAGTTTTTAAAATTTCCCAGCAAGAATGACTGTATTGCATTCTGAAATGTTAGGCAGGGGCAATGTTAGGCAGTCTTCTTTCTCTTCTGCGGTTGCCTGGCTTGGCACTTCTATCTCCACAAGTTGTTCAACTTGAAGAACACATTCACAGAAGTACAGTGTCTCCCCATGTCTTGACCAAGATCAAAGAGTTTTCCCTAAAAAACCTTTCCCAACATATCACAAAGGAATTCTGTTTTCTGTTGGTTGACACCAGCTTACATGGCCATGTGCCATTGATGCTGTGTACAATATGCACATGATGCATTCAGGTGTGCCTTGTGCATACAGTGCTTGCCGTAAATAATGTTGCTTGGTACATATCTATGTCAGACGCAGTCTGGGGATGTTTCTGAGTGGAAATTCAACATATAATTGATTATTCAGACACTGACAAAATGTTTTGTACACAAGGTCACTGTTTTGAATGTTTGTTTAGTCACTAGAGCATTTTATGTGTGATGAGTTGACAAGAGCACCGTGCCAATCATGGCCAAAATTTGATGTTTTTGTCCGGCTGTTTGTCTGCTACGAGGTTGACGTTCCCACTGCTGGACTGATTATCCCGGCTAACTTGTCCAGCGAACACAACTTTACGCGTGTCAGAGAATGAAAGGACTTAGAGGTGAGGCCATTTCAAGGCTGAAATTGAGGTCCAAATTTGCACGTACAACAAAAATCACAGATAGCCACTCCGAACTGCTAGTCATTAGCCTGGGGGAACTTGCTGTGCAGTAGTTTTTAAGGTGTAGCGACATGTATCTGCGGTGAGTAGGAAATCGCAGACGAGACGCAGTGTTGCCAGGCTTGGCAAATATCAAAGCACAATGTCTGTCTTGACAATTCTGAGCAGAGAAACATAGGGTGCTTCAGGCACAGAGGTGTTCCTCGGTCATTCAGTTTCAAAAGAAAAAAAAATCTAGGATAGGTCAGGTCACATTAGAAAAATGAAAGGCAGTGTCAGATTCACACGGCATGCGTTGTTCATGGGTATGGCCAGGTTAGGTGAGATACTGTCCCAATAGGTTAGGATAGGCCAGGTCAAATCTCCTGTGAGGGTGCAAAAGAAGTGCAAGGAACATAAGGGGAGAGGAGAAAAATAAGACCCATCGATTTTCACTAGAACTTGTCATATTGGGAACAAAATTATTTTTTTAGTTTTACACTCAAGATTGCTCATTCCACATATAAGGGTTTTTCGAGCCCCATCATAGAACCCTTGACGTGCAGCAATTCGGGGAAGGTTGAAGAACCCCGCTGGAAACGTTCGCTTGACTTACGTGTACTCTCCCAGTCCAAAGTGTAAATGCAGCAATGATTATTGCGTTTAGTCCTGTCACCATGACCAGTGCTTTGAAACCCAATGGCTTTGCAGAGAAGTTCCAATTCCAGTGCACACTCATATTTATTGAGGAAGTCACGAATTCACGTTTGCAGAAAAGCAGTGTCCGTCCTGAAGTGGGTGAAGGTTTCGTAGGGTTTTTCGCTGTCTCAAGTGTTGCTTACGGTGGATCATGGATACTGACACTTTTTGATTAGCAGCTGAAGAAAAACTGTCTTGTTATTAACGCATTTGTTCTGTACTGCACAAATGTAGGCTTCTTCTTCCCAAGTGTTCACTAGGGATGGCCCCAGGTCTACAGGGTGTTGCACCCAAAAACTTTCTTTAATGAACTGCACTGGCTGATGGTTGTTCATTTTTTCTGTTTGTTCTAGTTTCATGCCCCTGTCCCACCCCCCTGCTGTTAGTGGCAACCCCTGAGTCATTTCTTGCACCAAGTTGCTCAGATGATTCCCCCCAGAATGTTTTTCTGACTCGTTCTTTGTCTATGCGAAATAGCCACCAATGCTGTAATGCATGGGGCAGACCCCTTACCCACCTGCCCACTGGACTACCATGCTGTTACTTCTTAGGAATTACTAGCAGATCCGACCCACTTCACTGGTAGTTCTAATGAAGCCCCTTACTATAAAGTCACTGCCTGTTCAGTCTGTGGCTCTGTAGTCCCACCTCTGTAGTCCCCCGCCTCTATAGTCCCCTGCCTCTGTAATTCCCTGCCTCTGTAGTCCCCTGCCTCTGTAGTCCATGCCTATGTGGTCCCCACCTATGTAGTCCCCCTAGCCTGACAGACAGACAGACACTCACACACACTACAGATGGCAGGGGGTTCAGCTTTTGAGCTGGCTGGACCAAGTCAAAAGTGCCAGGAAGAGACAGTTTGACTTGGTTTATGCAGGCAGACAGACACACAGACTACATAAAGTCTAACTGCTTTATGCATATTAGGAATTGTAGTAAAACATTCAGCCAGTGCAGTAAAGAAAGTTTTTTGGTGCAATACCCTTTGGGTCTGGGGGCATAACTGGACTCCCCAGGTTCACTTGTGGTAAGTAACTGGTCTTACTTTCTCCCTAGGGCTTGTGCATGAGGGTGTTCACAACGAGTGAACCCTTGGCCCCCTGTAATTGACTAACCTAACCTACTGATCAGTGAAGTACTTCCCGAATGAGGAAGGGTAACAGACTGCCTCGATAAAGACAGTACTGCCAGATAAACTCGGACTCCACAAAATGTCTAGGGAAAGAGAGAAATTGCCGTCACTCTGCGGAATCACTAGGGACTCTGCATATTCCCTGCAATTCGACCCGGCACTTCGCCAAATGCCGTATTTCACTGTATCCCGCCGACATACACATTATTTCAAAGCTGCTAACAAAGGCTTGTCTGGGGCCTGAAGGCACCCTCAATCCGCGAGTAAAGGCAAGAGACACAAAAGGAGGTGAAAGTAGCGATCTTAAACCAATGACCTTTCTAAAGTGACTTACTTGAAAAGGATTGTTCAAAAGACACGTGAAAATGCCAATGCAACTGCTTTATTTGAGGTTGCCGCTCATTTGAGAGCTACATAGACCTAGAAGGTGATGAGGACACAACCCCTGTGGACAGCAAGTGGTTCACTTTGTTGTTGCAGTCTCGCTGAAGTAGCATTATGCACTGCAACCTTCATGCACATTTTATGCTGAACTGACTAAAAGTTGCTACCAGGACCAAGTCCAGAGCTACATTTGGCCCTGAAATTTTCATCCCTGTGCAGTAAAACCTCAAAACATCGTGTGCGGATGTGCGAGTTTGGGCACTTTGAAGTGCACGAGAAGCTCATCCAACTACACCTCGTAAGTGGTGAGCCAGTATAATCGAAGACTCAGTCGAAGGCCTGAAATTTGCCAAGAGAAGTTGGGAAATAAGGTTTCTTCCCTCTCAAAGGCTGTCACAATGCACGTGCCACTTTGTTCAGGCAGATTGGATGTTGGGATAGAGCAATTTATTCTTGCCAGTGTCACGAAGCATTTCGGCATTGACTCAGTGACGGAAAAAAACTGGTATGAGCGGCTTCTTTGCTGGTGTAACCGATGAAAGTAAGTACTTTGGGAATCCGTACCAGCCATTTTCAGCAGCGGAACCGACCTGCCGGACTGCGGGGATTGGAACGAGTGTCAGTGCTGCTTTGACTCTGTGTCCGCCCTGGAAAGGCTGGAATGGTGCGTTGTTTTGGAGCCGCCAAACTACAAGTTGCGTCTCCAGAAAATTTAGCTAAGCAAAATTATCTATTGATACGCATTGTTCATATGAATTCAGTTGTAATGTGCAGTTGTGTAGGCTTTATGTGTGGTCTGCTACGCAGGCTCACAGGTCCTCAGAATGTTAATCCAACCTTTTACGACTTCTGTCTATTTGCTTTTGGGGGTGCAATCTTTTGAGTTAACGTTACCACTCAGCTGACGGAAGGAGTCAGCTGTTGTTCAGAGTCGTTGAGTAAAATGAAGGTAAAGAAGTAAAAATAGGGCAAAAATGTGTTGAACAACCAATAATGCGCTTCTGAACAGACTTTCGGCCAGTCCCCTGGTCTTCACCTTCCAGTAGAGGCCGACGCCAGGGTCGGCGTGGAGACTCCCGCTCCCCACAGGCCCTGTTCCCCGTCCACGACCTTGACCGCGGCCATTTGCCGGAGGACTGACAAGACCGAGAAAGAGACAAGCCCTTTAGAAATTTGGGCTTATTTCAATGAGAAAAAAACATCGACAAAGGTGCGAAAGCCACGACAAAGGTACTTGATGCCCCCTAGGGGTCGTCGCACCTTGGACGCTCTAACATCAACATGGGACGTCAATAGTTCGATCTTACGCACTCAACCTTTTGTCTCAATGACCGTTTTCGCATGGAAATTCGAACCCAAAACGTCTCACTTTACCAATGCCGGCACTGCTGGTGTCTAGGGCAGCGTACGTGCTACTGATCCTGTGCCGTTATTCGTTTGCATGTTCACCTCTGTGGCCCTCAGCATTCGTCAGAGGATCTCCCAATTTCACATCGTATGAGGAGAACTACGAGCAATGATTTTGGATGCGTCCTCTGGATCTGCAATGTTGCAGCCTCAATACAGTGGAGGACCGCATCAGCCACCAGAGAGTTTAATAGGTCTGAGCTGAAGTGCGGAAATACGCCTCAAATGGTGTCCTTAGTTAGACGGACAGGAGTCACTGATTTCACAGCTGACGAGGTCTGGTTGGTGGTACAGTGGAATCCGGATGCATATTGGACAGATTCAAACGGGGCACTTTTGGGGAAAAAGCCTTTTTTGGCCTGCGTTTTCGGCCTTCGGCCACAATATTAAGGTTTTACTAAAACCATTTTTTCATGCGGACCATTTACTCTCTGGACTTTTAAGTCTTTCAAAGTGTGAACAATTTATGACGCACTACACGTAGAAAGTGCTGCACTCACTTGTTTTCTCCGTCATAACGTTCGACCGGACTGAGCTTCAGAAGTGGTTCACCCCTCTATGAAAAGCTAAGAACCTCCTCTAAAACTGAACTGATATGGAATTGAACTAATATGCGTGCAAAAAATAAACATGGACTGCTCATTTTTTCACAGTGCAGTCAAACTTTTGTGAAGTGAAATCTGCAACAGAATCTAACTGTGATCCCATATAGTAGAATGGCCTGTTGCACTATTCTTTGCCGAGCCTGCCAATGAGGAGGTTCCCAACGTCTTGGCCCTCCTTGTCATCTTGAGTTTCATCCACTGAGATCTCTCGGTCGTATTGGGTGCCCATCCGAAGAGTTTCCCATGCTAGCAGTACTTTTCTTTGAGATCGGTGCAACGTGCATGTCAGAGTGGGCCTCTCCAACGGGTAGGCCTTGATGCAAAGAATATGGGATGTGGCTGAACATGCATATGCTCACCTTGACTATTTCTTAGCTGATGACTACTGTTTCCTGTCTCATCAATGCCCAGATACCCAAACATTACAGAATCCGTGCACTTCGCCAGAAAATCAGGACACCATTGGATTTGGAGTAAAATATGCAGAACACATGATGCCACGCACATGCTCTTCCTGCCTGTACTTATATTTACGAATGAATGTAGCTACCCTGCATTGCCAGTTTTTCCGAAAGCCTCTTTGACCCATCCAACGTTATTCCCCCTCACCACGTCCCCGTTGCACCCTCCCTCCTCAGATGTCGTCCATCCGACATTTTTAGGACTCAGTACACAACGACCCGATAAGTGTACTTTCATTTCTAACGCTTCTACCTATGTCCGAAAATGTTTGAGCCCATTTTTCTCCAGATTCGGAAAGCTGAGCATCAGCACCAATGACGCCTTGTGCGTGGCAGAATCATTTGACAGACACAAAACCTAAAACATCACCATTCTGCTCTCTCGGCGGGGCAAAAATGCGTGTGCGCACGTGCGTTTGTCTCGAGATCCCTGTTTCTCTTATCATTGTTGGGAATCTCTTCTTAGGGGCGAGCGAGAGCGACTCTTTCTTTCTCCTCCTCCATTCTTCTCCTTTCGCTCACTTCAAGTTCCCTTTCTTTCTCCCCTGACGTGTATTGAAAGGGCGCTTTTGATACTTCACACACACATATAAAGAGAGAGAGAAGAGCGAAGCTGCATCGACTCCGGGCGATGAGATATAGCGACTTTACCTCCCTCCTTCCCCCAACTATCACGCAACAATGAGTGGCTTATTTTGGATACGTTTCCTTCTTCCGCCATCCCCATCCTTATGTTAATGTTTTTGGTTGCTCTCCTGTAATTGATGTTCTCCAGCGCCAACAAAAGTGCAGGACTGCAGGAGGATCCCACCTTAATATGAGACAGAGGTGAAGGAGAGAGAGATCATATTGTATTGCCGCTGCATGTATGTGCTGTACGTACGTCCATAGTCAACCTTTCTTCAGTCATCTCCATTCGAGACTTGCTTCCAGCAAGTGCATTTCTAACTTTAGCTTTCACTAGGACTGTGCCCCATGTAAAATACGTCCACAGCAGGCAAGACATTTTTCTTTGTACTTGAGTAATCATGCTCACTTGAAGCTCGATTGAACATGAAAACTTCTTATAACCTCCTGTGTAGTCAAAAGCAGTCCTTTTTTTTAGTCTTTTGCTAGACGAAGAAAGCAGATCTTTTCAAAAAACTTGGAAAGCAGAATGCCTACATAGAAGAAGACTGTTCTTTGGCAACAATGGGTGATGGCCCACAAAAGAAGAAGAAAGTCAAAGAGCCCCAGGGAGGTCATTGTTGTCAACCATTGTCGTAAGCTGATCATTACGGTTGCAATTCAGATTGTGAATGGAAGTCTAATACGCCAGTGGGATCAAAAGAGAGACTAACTGAATGGGAGGAGGGGTGAATAGGGATCAAGGCTTTCTTTCCTCCAGTAAGGAAAGAGTAGTGCAGTAAATGCAACCTTCAGCGGCAAAACTCGACCAGACAAAAGTGAAATAGGCATTGGACACCATTCCGTGATCACAGAACGTAGCAGAGATCACTGGCAAACAGTTCACATTTCTATTTCCACATCCGTTCAGGAGTTTACTCAGACGTTGTCTCTGCAGTGCAAAAAGCTATGAATCGCTAGGTGAGGGATAATCACTGAGGTGAGAGCCAGGCACTGAGGGGAGGGCCAATCAGTGGCCACTAAGAATCCCATCTGAGTGAGGAGTCGGTGTGCATGCTCCTGCATTTCCACCACTGCAGTTTGCATCAGTGTTGTTTGCTGCAACATCACTCATTTGGGAGTAATGTTAATTTTGACTTTACAGCCCCCCCCGTGATGTCTGTGGAAGTTGACAGTCAGTTCACGGAGAGTTGACAGTCTTTTTCCCTACCTTGACCCTGAGGTGGAGTGCGGAAGATTGTTCCTTGCCTTTGTTCCTTAGCTTTCCACTCGTCAAGTGTGTCACATGTAGCATCAACACAAATCTTTTTCGACGAGAACAACGACAACACACACTCACACGAAAGGCGCGGATATGACTTTCCACTGGTTCCGTCAACCACCCTCATGCTCTTCTTGGTAACGACTGATCCTATTGCTCTGGAAAGGAGGAGTGAGAGAAAAACCACGCTCTCATCATGGGAAAGTTGTGAGATCACCACGACCTTAGCAACATCATGCACCTGCTCAAGACTCATCTGGAGGGTAATGGGAGTTGACAAGCACTAATTGTGGATAGGCCGAGCTTGACCCGTCACATTCTTGGATATATTCTCTCAGAATAGTGCTTCCATCGAGGAGGTCAAGGCTACAGAACTAGGCAAGAAGCGTATGCACCGTTCAGAGGACTTCCAGGCTTTCTCCTGAGCATTGGGAGCTTGAATAACCAGACCAAGACCCGTTCCTTCACGAAGGCCTGAGTTGATGATCGCACTCCCTATGTGGAGAATTTCGAGAAAAACTTGACTCTTTTCAGTCTTATGGTATTCTTAGGAAAAGTCCTTTGCTTTCTCTAGTCTAGAAAGGAGGGGGTAAAAGAGAAGGAGAAAGAATAAAGGGAAAGGAGCCGTTGTCATTGTGTAGGATCCCCAACAAAGGGGCGCATTGTTCAAGACTCTTTTCTTTCAGAAAAGAATCGTGCAAGCTAGCCAAAAAATTATCATTGTATGTTTAGTTTTCTGTGTTGGCTAAGTCATATTGAAATTGTTCAAGGATTATTTCTACCCAGGATTACATCTGCGTGTCTCTCTCTACCCAGAGACTGGCGACTTGGACGGAGTTCCTCCCTCTACTGCCTGGACTTCAGGTAGAGTGGCTAGGGATGAAGTGGGCTCCCAGTACAAGCTTCGAATGTTCACATAGCGACCAATAAAGCAGTGATGTGGGGAGGCTGCGCAATTCACTAGACATTCAGGTAGCCAACTTGATGCGCGGCTACATGGCCACCACTACAAAGGTAGTGACGATGCTGGCGTGCCGATCATATCGTGCTCCACAAAGAGTATCATGTTCGCCATTGCGTTCAGAAGCTAACTTCCTTTGATCTAGGTGATGCTTTCAAGCTGATTGATTGAAAATAAGCCAAGGAAGTTCACTTCTTCACAGGCATAAAGTTACACCTCGGAGTCGTTTGTCTTGACAACTTACGGAACAACACTAAAAAATTAGGACATTTTTCCTTTTTTTGAGATAAGTCAGTGCAACAGGTCTTGAAAATAATTTTTGAGTCTTTACGCGTGGCTAGCGAAAAAAGGTGACCTTGAAATGTTCAGGTGTTTTACCTAACTGCACACAGGTAGATATCACGCTGATTTAGGCCTCGTGACTGATTCTATTAGTCTCTGGGTATCACACTTCTCTATGCCTGTTCTTCCACTTTAAACAACTTTACATTGATGAGATGGCTCAGTATGACGATATGTTGTGTTTCATCAATAGGAACTGTTTAATTTTTGAATGACATATTGAAACCTACAAACCCCGGGGGCACTAATAGAATAAATGCGGTATTAACCAAGCACGTGGACGAATGTGAACTGGTAAACGAATCAGCTTTGGACCTTACAGAGAGACTTATTTTACACGGGACTGAGGGGGTTCACGCTTGTAACTCAGGGAAATTATTCTGAGGTGAATGTGGCTTGCACCAAAATAAAAGTGGTCTGCACCAAAATGGCTTCTTGTGCACCAAAGCAGGTGTTTCTGCTCCGAGAAATATGCGATCAACCTAACCTGCTCTGGTTAGGTCAGGTGATTTGGTTAGCATCTATTTGGTTAGCATTTTGGTGCTCACCGATTGAGTCACAGATATTTCATCCACGAATATTCCTTTGGAGATAATAGGGAGATCCGCTGTATTTTGAGTTTTGCCCCAACGCTTTCTCAAACACTTGCAGCTGGGACATCTAGAAAGTCAACCAAATCTCACTTTTGTCCCTCCTCCGCTCAAACGGGACACAAAAATGTAATTTCTCCGTATAATCGGGGTTTTTCCCCCCAATTAGCCAGCCTCGTGCAAAAGACAACGGGACAACCAAACTGCGTGTGTCATCCTTTTCTCCTATTCTATACTTGCTGGCATCATTACTGCACTCATCGATGATCTTTTGGAGGATCAGTGATCATTGATATTTACTTGCTGAGTGTGTCGGGCATTTCTGGCTGAACGGAAGTTCTGGCTGGTGAGCAACAAACCTAGCAAGTCCTTAGTCTCGTCTAATCGGATTGTACATTGAAGTGCCTTCAACTCCATTTTTCTAAAGAATATCGCTGCTCTAGGTGTACAAATTTACGGCTCAGTAACTGGACAAGTAAAAAATAATATGGGACAGATCTTGAAACTTTTGAAACGCATAGTGCATCCAGCACCTCACCGAGGTGTTCGCACTTCGGCTCAGTTAACCCACATCTGTACGTACAATGGCTCTCCTTAATTTTTAGACAAGATTGTACTGAAGCTTTTCTCTCAGAGTGAGGCGCATTTCAAGTCAAAATTTTTTTAGATTGGTACTCATTTGAGGTACTTGTGTCCTCCTAGGATTGCCCCATGTACTCCTCCATCTTGTTGGCCGTTCAGGGCACATTTTTGGGGTTAACCACCGAGAGCACTTTGTAGTGCGATCTTATTTTCCAGGCAAGTGAAAAATGGTCATGAGCGTTGAGGTGACATCCACTAGATTGACTCTTTACCTGGACACCCCACTGTACATACATGCATACTCACACCCTCCTTCCAAGGTTCAGATAAATTCAATCTTTATTCGACTGCATAAACCCTTTTTGGTTGATCCCAACATCGTTCATTCTGACCTCAGATTGTCGCAAAGTGTGTTCATCTCAAGCGTTTGTCCAAAGTCAACAACCACTGTGTACAACTGCTTGAATCCCTTGTTCT
>JAAUXU010045419.1_pt1 | contig 11325 bp, 8 predicted proteins | sample 7278151 | NCBI WGS metagenome assembly JAAUXU01 (sample SAMN14350113, study PRJNA611818) | marine sediment metagenome | isolation source: surface marine sediment (1.8m) | place: French Polynesia: Moorea | collected 2018-08 | reverse complement strand
CTGGGGTATAGGGTGGTCGGGGGACACGGGGGCCAGTGGGCCGGGGGGCCCCGGGTGACCGGGGCCACTGGGGACCGGGGCGACTGGGGACCGGGGAGACCGGGGACAGGGGAGACAGTGGAGACAGGGGACAGGGGAGACAGGGGACAGGGGAGACAGGGGACAGGGGAGACAGGGGAGACAAGGGACAGGGGAGACAGGGGACAGGGGAGACAGGGGACAGGGGACAGGAGAGACAGGGGACAGGGGAGACAGGGGACAGGGGACAGAGACGACCAGGAAAACCCCTTTGGCAGCCAGTCCAGGGAGTCGATGGACACATTAAACTCAAAGTAGAACTCCAGTTTCTTCTCCTCTTCCTTCCCCCCATACAAAGGGGACAGATTCGTAGATCGATCAAGTCCCTGCTCTTCATATTATCAGTTTCGGAAGTCATAGTAATGACAGTAGCACCACTCACCCGAGGCTGCGTACAAAGCCTTTGTTCCGATGATCAATACAGCTTTGAATTGAACCTCTTTTACCATTGAAGCGTACGGCAAAAGTCCTTACTTCGTCCGTTGCAGGGCCAAAGTACTGATAGACATAGTGTGAAGTATGAAAAAGGATGAATGAAAAAAGTCAACATGATGTTGTTTTAACTCCTCTGCGACGCCGGTCTTGAAGACGTCGAGCTAAGTATTTTCTGAAGGAGGCGCAGTTACAGTAAAAGTCCGATTGGGTCAAGTCAGCCCAGAGTTGGAAAAGGATTGACCAGATGTCCTCCAAAGTGGGAGCTTTTCTGTACTTCTCTCGCCATATCTGACGTCCACATTCGCTTGAATTGCAGAAATAAGATGAAATGTTGCTTTTTGTGCATTTCTGCACCTTTTCTGTACCCCAAAGCTTGACAGGTGGAAAAGCAAAGCAGAGGCTCGTGGACAGCAAAGAAAATCGAACTCGCCCAGAAAAGTTGAATAAATCGGACGGTTTTATTGTCTCTCCGACGAGATGGTAGTTTTTCTGTAATTTTTGATGGAGTCAGAATGAGGTCTTGGCCCGTTCGAGAATGATCGCGAGCCTGCCGATTTGGGCGGCTCGAGGCAGCTCGTGGCTTAAGGATGGGAAAAAGGCAAACCTGTGAAAAAAATTAAAAAAATAAACGAGGTTAGGTTGGGCCAGATTCCTTTTTTTTTTCCTTTCATTTTTGAATGTCGAATCGTAGACCGAACAGTTCCTATTCGGTCTACGGTCGAATGCTGAGGACAGCCCACTTGGTCTGCCTTGCCCAGGAGGCTGAGCAGTGGGTAGCCCAGACCAACGTTTGATTGGGCTGAACGGCCAGCCTCGCCCTGTGGTCGTTCCAGCAACTCCTCAGCGCACACCGTAGATGTGCTGCTAGTTTCATTAAACTTTTTGGGTTTTCAGCTCGAGGCTCATTTGACATTTTTCTTGACTCACTCCAAAAGTTGCCCAGTGCTCAAGCTAGCTCGATGGTCGAAACTCGACCGAGCTCAGACTCGAGGTTTCATTAGCTCGGTCCACCTGTAATTTGGAGTAAGTTTATTATAGTGACTACAATGAACTCCTGGGAGTAGGTTGAGTTCAACTGTTGTTCACGCAAAAAGCACGTGCTCCTTGGGCAAGAAAATATCTATGTGTAGACGAGTCCTCAATCCTTTCTCACGCAAACCGATCATTACCCGGAGAAGAGAAAATATTTTTCTTATCAAGATGAGTGTGATAAAATGTTTGCTTTCTTTCCTCTCCTGCACTAACAAAGAAAGTAAATATGTGGCCACGCAGAGGCTGAGGGAATATTCCAGCGCTGAGGGTGCGTTTGCCTTGACATATTTTCTGGCACATTCTGCGCTCAATCACTGTGCAAGGGGCACCACTGCAAACCTGGAGTAACAACATGTTTACAGAGGAGATCTTGCTATTTGTGTGCACTGTGCAGCCGATCACTGCAGTAGCAACACTAATATACATTACATTGGTTAGGTACACTCGCGGGCAAAAAGAAGGCCATGAACTTGTTGGCAGGACTGAGCTACTAAGAGAAAGACAAGAAAAATGAGGCTGATGGTTGCCAAATTACAGGAAGAGTCCAGGTTATTAAGATTCAAAGGATTTGGCCAAAGAAGTTGTCCCCACATTGTAGTGTGCCCATTCGTCAACCGATTGTGTCACCCGGAACCTCCACATTTAGTCATTTACATTCAGCCAGCTGCATTCAAGGGAGCCAAATTGTTTGGAGAGTCCAATGTGCCCTGGCAACTCCCCTGAGTGGACTTGGACATGTTTCTTCAACTTCAGTTGACCAGAGTCACTTCCTGCAAGCAGGGACGACCCTACTGGAGTACGGCACGCTCCGGCATTCCCCTCAGATACACCTGCTGCAACTGGAGGTGCTCAAGATGCTTCTGTCGGCCCTGCTTGACCCTGTCTCAGTCGATGCACCCTGTACACTGTAAACAGCGACCAACAACCACACTCACAAAACACATCTAGTCCCGAGGTGGCTCGTATCGACTTGAAATCGGTGATGATCATCACAAAGTCAAGTCCTCCTGTTGCTGCAAGAGTGTGAAGGGACTTGAAAGCATGCACAGAATCTGGGTGCGTTTGAAAACAAGGTACTAACTCGAGTCACCATCTTTTTTGTGTCACTGCGTCCTTGGCTATTTGGAGAAGGAGGTTGCAGTTTCGCGTTCTTCCCATCCCGCCATTGTACTAAAAGTGTTCCAAATGTGTCACTCGAGCGCTCCAGAGCGAAGCAACCTTGCTTTTCGCATGGCTGCTGACCGCCACCTGCAGCATCGATTGTTCCCATGGGACGTTTCTTTGAGCGGTTCCACAAGGAATCTTACTCTCAAGGGTCTACAGCAAAGGTACAGCAACAAGGTGCACTTCACGTCCCTGACAGCAACTGGTAGCAGCAGCTGACGATGATCATGGGGTTGAAATGCGAAGAAGGTTTTCTCCAGCTTTTGCAAATTCGCTGAATTGGCTACCTGGCAAGATCAGAGGCTCAAGATAAAAGAAACTGACTAGAATGTACCAGTTTTCCCCCGGAAGGAAGAACCACTATTCCTCCAGGTCAACCAGTGTTAACCAGTTTCCTCCAGGCCAACCAGTGTTAACCAGTTTCCTCCAGGCCAACCAGTGTTAACCAGTTTCCTCCAGGTCAACCAGTGTTAACCAGTTTCCTCCAGGTCAACCAGTTTTCCTCCGCTTATTTAAAGTGTAATATCCTATAGTTTATGTAGAGCACATTTTGCTATTGTTTCCTTGAAAGTGCGCATCGCACGACGCTTAAAGTCGAGAAACCGATCCTTGCCAGAAGTTTTACGGCAGTAGACTTTGTTTTCCCGCTCTTCTGGAGCATAACCTTACACGTGAGTCTAGTCAAGTTAATAAATTTTGATCCAGCAGCGTAAATTGGTACTTGTGAGCATCTTGAGCAGCGTCTTATGGAGCAGCTGCGGATGAGTCTCTGGGCTGGAGTCGCTGCCACATGTTGAAGATAATTGGAACACACCTGTCTTTTAGAGCACAATTTCTTCCTCCGGATTTGCCCAATCTTTGCAAAGACAGAAATCTTCTTCTCTGCCTCTGCTAGCTTATTAGGTATATTTCACGCGAGGTCACGAGAGGAAGAGAAGAGAAAGGAGCAGCCTTAGGATATTTTCTTCCCCTCAATTCCATCTCTCCGCAGAAAAGAGATATTTTAGTGGTGCCGAAGTGTCCGGACGTCTCCTTTTGCTCTCTCTTCCTTGTCACTGCTGATCATGCAAAAGTCAGGCTGAGGAAGTCCTTCAACTACAGCATAATTTCTTTTTCGACCAAGTCCATTTTTTCTTATCACCCCCTTCCCCCGGTCGTCATTTATGTGCACAGTGAAGCAAAAAGACAATTTTGTCCACTCGGGGAAAAGTCTTGGCCAGAGCCCAACGTTTTCATGCTATGAACTTTCCTTATATAACAGTTTCAGGCTTATCATGCTGCCCTAAGACGTCGTTATAGTTGAGCAGTGATTGAAGGCGAGTCTACACTAGTGGACGTGGACTGGCAGGGCCATTGTGGCAACTAAGGGGGGGAGGAAGGCGTATTAAGGAAAACTTGAGAACCAGAAGAATTCATTGGAGTTGGAATTGCCTTGATCCAACCAGTAATAGAGGAGCTCACTTTATACGTCCATTAAAGTGAAATATGACGAAAATTCCACTCACTGAACTCGCAGTGTTCTCGCAAGTAAGAATTCACAGGCCGCAAACTATTCAATTTCTTTGCATGATGAATTACTGAGCCTTCACACCAAATTTGCAGGTCCTTTCTAAAAGTTTGACTTTATTGAGTATTCGCATTTTCTACAGTACCATTCAACTAAAAGCAAAGGCATTGTGTCAGAGGTGCCTCATTTTGAAATTACTAAATAGGGTGTTGCCAGCAGAACAGGACAAAGCAAATTTTCACATACTGTATCCTCACCCAAAATTTGACTTTATTCACTGACCTCATTACCTTCACAATGAGGCCCGTACCCATCTGCACCACCAACACAGTGGAAAATGAGATTACGAAATACAGTCGAAGGTTGACTAAGTGGGCCAGTGGCGCATTGCGGCGCAAGAGGCGACCGGCGCTTCCCACCTTCCATCCAGACCCGGATTGCTGACAAGTCCTTCTCCGACAGAAAGGTCTCTTTAAGGTCAGTAAACAGTGCGTGTCTGGCGCCACGTTCAATGGCAAAAGATGTCAAGAGACCATCTGCACATGCGCCAGAAAAGGGCGCCGGACTGGCTATGTGCGACACGCATGCGCCCGAGGCTGAACAACTTGTCGGCGTGTATGTTGGGGCATAATTAGCTGACCCACCACTGTTGGACCTGTTGGATCAATCTTTTTCAAGGCAATGGAACAAGTCTAACATGTTCAGGTGAATTTGTGCTCGAACTTGGAAATGATCGACTACAAAGCACACAATTGAAAGCACTGATATTACTGTGTGTGCGTGCCTTCTCTACTTCTACTTACAGGAGACACCGCTTATGAGAACACCGTGTATGTAGGATCATATTTACCAGGAATGATATCAAAGTATACTTTATACGGTGAATTCCACCGCATAGAAATACACTCAAAGCTACTTATAACAGCATTTTTTTTTATCCAAAATAGCATCTAAAACCGTAGAAGCCAGCATAATTTTGAGAACTTCAAAATCCAAACATGAGTAGGACGAGTTTGGGCTAAAGAATCGAAGTCAAAAACATCAACTTCTTCCACTCTCCAGGCATAATGACATTATGAGTGAGACTTTTTGAGCCTTGTCTCAAGGCTGTAAGTTCACGATTTCACTGCTATGTTTCTCATGTTGTGAAATCTTATGAACAAGGTGAGGCCGCTTAGAAGAACGTTTTGGCCTAGTACGGATTTTCTTCTTCTAAGCAGCTTTTTCTGTCTACCTGTCGATGTCTCCTGACGCAACCTGTTGGGTCACAAAGCCCAGAAATTTGGCACAGACCATCCTCTGCGGCTGGTGGAGTAATATGAGGGGTTTGGAGGAGGCAAAAATCCGGGGGGGGGGGAGCAAATGTCTGGTGATTTTCTTTCGCCAAAGCAAAGTAAATTTGGCGCAATTTCTAATTTGCCACCAAAACGGGCCCCACCATCCTACGAGGGGAGAGGAGCACCAACAGTCGGGATGAATTTTCAGCCCAAAATTTTGAGCTATTGCAAAAATGCAACAGGAGACCATGATGGCCGTGGCGAAGGAGTCCGGGCTCCTCCTGATTGAGGCAATGGCGACCGCAGCGGTCAAGTTTGAGCAGTCCATGTCCCACCCTGATGAGTCCAAAATGCCTCACTGCACCTACTTTCCATGTTCTTAGTAAGAGATTCAAGACAACAGAGCTTCTTTTCGTAGTCTACAAAGCTGGAATTCCCCCCAAAATCCCTATTGTCCCATCGTGCCGAGATTTAACTTCACTTTAGATGATACATAGAATATCACTGGGACAGAAAAATCCCAATCATCGGGACACCAATCATCAGACTTGCATAGTGAAGAACACAAGTGTAACAGTTAATGTAATCATGTATTTGGTGACAGCCCGACGATGAAAGTTGCACAATTGTCTGGTCGAGAATAGTCCATGAAGCCACTTGTCCGCATCGTACTGCGCCTGGTCAAGAGCGGCGAGATTTTTAGGTGAGTCACCTTCAGATCTTAGTTTTAATTATCATAGCCATAATACATTTAGATAGAGAGAGAACAGTGCAAGAACGTTCTCATCCTGTGCTTGACAATTTGACATGTTTTTCAACACTTCTTCCCAGCATAGCATGACTTGTCCTGAGGAAATTCGGAAGTGATCGTGTTCGAACTCGTGAAGCCTCCCAGAAGCTCGAGAGAAGCTCGACTCGACTCCTCTCCAACATCACGAGTCCCACGTCGGGTCGACGACGCAATAGCACCGTCCTGGGTTGCCACACAGCGGCAGTGGGCGGCCCAACACTACACCTCGAAAGCGACTCCAAACAGTCTCACTGAGAGAAGCTCGTCCGACTTTCGAGCTCATGAGCAGCTCGCGGGACTACCAAAGCCCGTCGTCATCCTTGAGTCTGCCCATAAAAGTTTGTCTGAGTTTGTGACTGAGCCCGACTCCATCCCCGTCCCGCCCACCTGCCTGCAGTGACTACAGCAGAGTGTTTTATCCCTCCTCTGTCTTTAGTGTGTCTAAGGAGAGAAAGGTAAGAAAAATATGTCTCTAACAAAGTCTGTCTCTCCTATCTGCAGAAAAGTTCTGTCTGTAAGATATTCTTGGCGAAATCTCCACTGTTCGCTTTTCCACGTATCAGTTTTCCGTCTTTCTCTGCCGTTTTTTCCTCCGTAAGTAAATTTTTCAATCCGTTATCCGATAGGATGGATATCAATCATAGGAAGTCTCCTGCGAGTGAGCGAACCAGAAGCAACAAAAAAGAGCCGAAAAAGCAGGTCAAAAGAAGGCAATTTGTGATCAAGATGTCATCCCTTAGTTCAGTCTGGGGCTGGCAAAATGAGAGAGGTCACGTTAAAACGGTGGAAATGAGGGACAATCGGCAATGCTTTCCAGCAAATGACACAGACAAGAAAGTCACAATAGCCGGAAGTGAGTGGAAAGTACGTACTTTCCGTGGAGTGGCCGCGCCTTAAACTGTCAGGAGAGAATGTAACCTTGGCCATGAGAAAATGAGATCTACGACCTTGAAAGAAACAGTGTGAGCCAAAAAAGGGCGTCCCACAGGGTGACAATACGGGCTGGAACCATTTTCTTTTTAAAAAAAAACTGTCAGGTCAAATATCTCTGAAAGAAGTCGTTGATAGAGGAGGCACTGAAACAAAAACTGTGACGGATGGAGTGGTTGTTGCACAAGTCCGCCTTCATTCTCTACCACCAGGGTTAGTCCAGCTAGAAATGCTTAACTCACTTTAACCAAAAATCAGGTGTGACAGATCTCCGTACCAACCCTTATAAATGGTGCGCTTTGGCGCGGTCGTTCAAGCGCGTTTTGTCTTCCAGACATCACTCTCCACCCTTGGCCTGAAGAAATGATCCATAGGATTGATATCGGGTCAGCTTGGGGATCAGAATTCTTTGGGCCAATATTCAATGCCACCTCATTCTGTTGAAAAGTTCTTCCTCAGCGCTTCCTGAGTCCCCAAGGATGTGTCTGAGGAGCCCATCCAGACCGTGTTGGTCAGGACAGCCCTGGCTGGGTGCCTCTCGTGACCTGATCAAGGTGTGTCCACACTGTGACGTCTCCTGGCATCGTCACTGCACCCGTCAAGTCACTTTTTGGCATTGCACGCCATGGTCTTGACCATGTTCCGAGTCTTTGTGATTACTCTTGGGACCAAGGAATACAATTTCTGACTTCCTTGAGAGATTCTCAACCAATAAAATGAGAAATTTTCAGCGCAGGATTTGAAGTTTCACAGTGGGTTAATACAAGTGTATATGCAGCTCTAGGGATGAATATTAAGCCCAAAACCAAACAAAAACATCAATGAGTCGAGCCTTTGAATCGACTTGAGCTAAGTTGAACTCGCGATAACTGCTCCTGCCTTCAGCCTCGAGCTCCTTCTTCACCAAACAGAAAATGAGGATGCATGACAGGGTTTGGGCTTCCCTGATGTAGCTAATCTGTAATAACTCGCTCGAAATACACATTTATCCACCACGTTACACGTGAACACAAGAAACTTCTTGTTTTCTTAAGAAATTCATCAAAGTTCTCTTGATTTCCTGAAACTCGGGTGTCTGGAGAAATTCCGACCACTACTCACGACGGCCTCCGGCTTGTGGCTTGCACAGACCAAGTGGCCCGGGGCCAATCTCGCTGTGCTTGGCCCGTCAGAGTGGCATTGGGCTGCTTTTTCTTCCAATTGTTCACAAATGCCACTGATTTGCCAAAAACTTCACTCATCAGGCTTGCAAAAGTGTTTGCAATGTTTAATCATGATTTTAGACAAAGATTCTTACTTTTGTTACCGTAAAGAGCTGAGCTACTTCCAGACAGACTCAAACAGTAAATAGGAGTGGAAGAGATGGAGCCAAATTTGCGACGGAAAACTTCAGTTTGCCAAAACCCAACTGCTGCTGCGAGCTTCAGTGAACGGCAAAAAAATTCCAGACCTGTACTGTTTATCCTTTTTTTTTAAAAAAAAAAATCGTGATTCCTGGAATCTGGCTTGTGGCTTGAATGGCACGCTGAACCACGCGACACGGGCAGGCCAGTTCGACAGCACACACTGCGCTCATATAGGGATTGCAGGCGTGACCTCCACGATCAGACCAGACCTGCGCTAGTGACCAGTGGACAGTACAGTAAAACCAGCATTTAGAGCGGCCCTTGAGAAGTAGCAAAATTGACACTACAACCGGGTTGACCTGTGTAAATAACTGCTGGGAGAGGGACCAGGAGGACTTGAACTTGGAGCAGGACAGCATTGCTGATCTACTGCAGCAACATTTTAAGTGAAACCTCCTAGGTTTTAGGTAAGTAACCTAGATTCTCCAGCCGTACTACTTATGAGGATTGACTTCCTCAGTCCCAAAGTGACCCTTAGAACGGTGTTACGATGTTGGAAAGCTAAGGACTGACAGCAGGACCACAGTTATTCAATTCAGTCACAAGGAGACCGCATAGTGACTTAGGGTGGTCATCTTGTTACAGTTCCACCCATGTACACAAATGCAGCTGGCAGGAGTGCACTGTCCTGCCGATGCTTCAGATCTCAGGCTTTCTCGCTACTCGGAGTATCTTATGTACATTTCCCAAAAGGGTTCTTCTTTTTCCAAAACCATGCAAGGTAACAAAGCCTTTTGCAAGATTTTTTTCATCCATGCTTAACCCTTGTTCATCATTGCCACAGCGTAACTTTTGGGAACTCTTGATAGGTCTTTATCGTGGGATCTGTGTTCAAAAGGAGATCGTGGGATTTGTATTCATACCCACGTATGGTGATTTCTCTCTGAGAAGAGAAAAGTTTGCCACAGAACTAAACAAGCATAAAAGTGGTAATTTCTCAGTATGGATCAGTTTGAGGAGAAACAGCATAGGGATAGGAGAGTGCAACTTATTTACTTCCAATGATGTTTTGGCACTGAGTTTTTGGTCGGTCAGACTCAGCATGCAGCGATGGCTTTTGCGAGATAAAGTCTTTTTCAGCAGCATCCTAAGAGTTGCTTTTTTTTATCGGACTCGCGTTCGTCGTCTCCATGTCAAACTTGTGTCTGTTGCTCTCAACCAAGAAAGTGAGCAGGTGGACGAGCGTTCAACATGTCCAACTGCAGCATGTCCATCCAGGGGACTGGCTAGAGCATGCTGTTCTCCCACCGGTCCCCCTCCCCCATAACGCAGGGCGCACGAGAAAGCCCGTCAAAGTCGGAGTCTCTTTTGAGCAGCACGCTCAAGTGCAGATGAGGCGAGCGTCGAGGTTGCTGAGCGCAACTTTTCGGCCCGTGTGGTCGTCGTCGACCCTCTGGGGGTCGAACCTGCTGCCCATTTTTGCTGCCGTCGCAGAAGGAGTGGGTAAAAGCGAACCAATAAAGAAACGAAGCCGCCATTCATGGTCGTAACTGCAGAAGTTTCGCCACTGCACTTTTTGAGTGCCCATTCCTGAACCACCTGTTTTGGAAGCAAAAATGGGCTCGCACTAGTTGACATTTCGAGTTGCAAATTCTTGAGCGAGTCCTCCTCATCACTGAGCCACTCGTTTTTTCGGAGTGGGGGCAGAAATGGGCAGGAATGGGCAGAACTGGCTGACTTGGCCTGAGTAAAACGCAGAGTCAGTAATGACACCTCAATTTCCAGACCTGCAGTCAGGAGAGAGAGAGAGAGAGAAAAAAAAGCAGAAGAAAACCTCAGCACGATTACAGATATCTCGAATTTCAATTTTCTCCCTGACATTTCTCTCAATTTCTCTCTCTCATTTCCATCCATTTCTCTCTCTCTCCTTCGTTGTTCCTTGAAACATTTCCTTGCCAATGGATGAATTATCGCAGTATGAGTCACGAAGAACATGCGCAGCAGGGGTGTGTGAGGGGGCGTGGACGGCGCACACGTGTGAAAAAGACGTGGGGGTTCTTTTTCTGGCTCACACTGCGCAGATAAAGGGTTGAGAAACGTGTGGTGGGGTTTTGGGGGGCTCACATTGTGCATACCTAGGCAAGCAAGCCCTTCCACTTTGATGTTTCACTTCGCAAGCACCCAAAAATGCTGAAAAGCTCTCTTATACCAATACATAGGGAGGTCTTCTTTAGCAACAGCGTGTATGATAATAGGAACTAATCATGGTCGTCACCCTGTAGAGGAGATTGAGAAAGTCGGAGGGCGGGGTGGAGCAGAAATATGGAGAGCTGAAATGGGCCGTTCCGGCTGGAAAAGTAGGGCTTGGATGTCGGAAGCCCTGGCTCGACACACCTCTACACCACGAAACACAAAGCCTGGTTTGCTTCACTTAAAGGAAGGATTAGCGGCCAAAAAGATGTAAGTTAAATGCGGGCAATTAAGTCACGCTGGAAACACTTCTTATTTCTTAGACGGAGAATAAATAGACTATTGGCTTGCAAGGTAAGTGGTGCTTTAGAGAATAAACTGTTGGCTCGAAAGATAAGTGATACTTTTTCTTGGCCCCAGTGACCAAACCCGACCTTTGTTGTCTGCACGAGTGGGATTGAGAAGTGAAAAAAGTCCTTATTCTTTATCCAGGTTTCGTGTCGAGCATCCAGTTTCAACAATTTGAGTCTTTTGGCAGGAAATCAGCCCAAAGATGCTCATTTTTGGTGGAGGCAG
>JAAUXU010071901.1_pt1 | contig 11327 bp, 8 predicted proteins | sample 7278151 | NCBI WGS metagenome assembly JAAUXU01 (sample SAMN14350113, study PRJNA611818) | marine sediment metagenome | isolation source: surface marine sediment (1.8m) | place: French Polynesia: Moorea | collected 2018-08 | reverse complement strand
CTCATTTCCCTCCGCAACATTTACAACACCCCGCCCCGGGGGGGGGGGGGGGCGCCCAGGAGGCGGTGTAGCCATTTGGCGCCTTCCAGTCGCCTCCCACTATTGCCTGTTCTTTTGCTGGGAGTACAAGTTATTCTTCACATCTTTTTTTTTTCTTTGTGTGTCTGTGTGTGTGTTTTTTTTCACAGTGAATCTTCTGTTCATACTTTCCTGACAATGACAGCTCTTACCTGCAACGCTGAGGGCTGCGTAGCTTATATAAGAAAAAAAAAAGATGATGGAACCGGATTAAGCTAGATGGAGAAAAGGGTTTCGCAGGCACTCGTGCATCATGGACGGCGCCGGAGACATGGAGGGGGGGGCGGACACCTCTGCACACTCCAAGTTGGGCGGAAAATTCGCTTGCTTGAACGAGACAAGTATGTCTCAACAAAAATATGTATGCACATAAAAAACAGGAAGGAGAAGGACGAGAACAAAAACACCGGATAAAAAAATTTGCACTCTTTACTTTGCTGCACCGCTCAAAACGTCGAGGCGCTCACGCGCAACTGCACCCTGCAGCGCGTGCACTACATAGAGTGCGCGGCGCTGGACGTGGAGGTGTTCGTACATTTACATCTGTACGTACACATGAGGTCATCGCACTCTGTCCCCCCTCCTTTCACGTCCACATTTCTGCATGCAAAGTGAGAGAGAAAGAAAAAACACACACAGACGTTTGCTTTGTTATACAAATGCCAATCACCTGTGTCGTGCTGTCTGGGCGAGGATGCGTCCATGAGACAGGGTGAACAGGCAAAAGTCAAGGAAATTGCAATCACGGCCTCAGATGTGGCACTCAAACATGTTCAAGTGCTGAGGGCTACGTGATGTAACCCAAATCAAACACTGGATGAAAACTGGTCAACCCTGGACAAGCCGCCGAGCTTGTCCGTGTCAACGAATGAAGCCCTGGACACCTTGACCTGGGTCATCTTGGCTTTGAGCGCGGACAGGGCTTCGTCAGGCATGGCTTCTTCGCGATATTTGCCATTTCCAGTCGCTGCTTCGTAGTTGATGCCAAACTTAAGTGGCAATTTTTCCCCCTTCGCCCTGTACCAAAGTTCGGATTTTTATGCGGACGTGTAAAATTTGTCGTTGTACTTTTATTAGGGAGTGAAATGAAAGTGACAAAAAGTTTCTTCGCCTTGCCTCAAACCCTTTAAGGTTTTACAACACAGGCTCTGGGGGGAAAAAAAACAACGTCTGAACTGATGATTACTTAAGTCACTAATTTGCAATGTTAGCACGTTATAGACAAATGAAAATGTCCCTCAGCCAGCCAAGTTTTACACGCTCATTTTGTAGTTCACAGAGTCGATCAAGTCCCAGGAGTAACATACATATATGTAATTTTGAATGACATAAAAATGAATTTGACTCCACTAAATAGTGCTACTGCAACCAACTCCGTGTAGTATAAGTGAAACACTTGTGGGGCAACTGTTTCTAACTGTGGCAATTTGACTACCTGTTCCTCATGTGGTGCTCGGTAACAAACATCCCAAGCGCGTTCATGCAAATGTTACAGTTGTACGTATGATATATTGTACAACCAGTGACCTCCAACTTCCGCCCCTCTGACAGGCAACCCCTTGACCTGCGACTGCGACACCCTCTGGCTGCGAAACTGGGCTTCCGCGTCGGGCGGCGCGGTCTTGGACGACGAGCCTCGCTGCTACTTCCCGCAGGCTCTCTCGGGCAATCCCCTGATCAAGCTCAGGACCTCGAGGTTCACCTGCGACGACAACCGCAACCGACGGCGTGGGGGAGGAAGCAGCCGCAGGAGGGCAGGGGGAATCATCCCGGACGCTTGCTCGGGGGTGCCCCTGAAGACGCCGGTTCAGGCCTCCCTGCAGATCGAGGAGCAAAGTAGGTGACACGTCGAGATAAGGTCGATGGCGGCGCACAAACAGAGAGAGAGAGAGAGAGAGAGAGAGACGGGATTGCGTACAGGGTGCGTCAGAATTAGCGTCACCCAGAATGCCTCGGTTTCTCTTCCCTTACAAAAAAAAGACGTCGTTGGGCAGGTTGTGTCATTTGAACATCAAATGTCAGGTCTCTGGACATGTTGGTCGGTCATTTCGACTCTTCCACGAGCAACAGCGTCTTGGCCAGATCCAGTATTGGGTACTGGCTATTTTGTCTAATAACATCGTTGTCACAGTCTCTGCACGTGTTCATTTTTTTCATTGACCTGGTAACAGTGTGCGTGAAGACCCTTCTCTCCAATTCTCTCACTCCAATTCTGACCCACCCTGTACATGCCATTTTCTTTCATATGCCATATTTGTCTCCAGCCCCCCTTTGAATCCATTTGCCCTTTGCTAAACACCATTTGACGACGTCTTCACTACCTCACATCACGTGGCAAACCTGCGATGCTCTGAGTAGAGTTGCCAAATCTTCGTTATTTGACCCAGCCAACTGAGAGTGTTTTCAGTCACTGCGCCATTTCCTCGTCGTCCCTGAGTCGAGGTGTCTCGATGCGTCAGGAAGCTCCGCGTGATCAGCAAAAAGAGCATGCGTGAGGCACGTGTGCAGGCAGACGTGGAGCTCTGGGGGGAAGGAGAGCGCTGGAGAGAAGGTGGACGGGCTAAATAGCACAGTCAGTTGGCTTTTTTTCTTCTTTCTGCCTCAACTACACTTCAGCTCATGCGCAATTTATGGAGAAAAAAAACACCCCTAACTGGTGGGGACAATTGCAAATTTGCATGCAAATTCGACGCACGAAACGAGGGGAATCCGCGCGGTCGGTCCTGAGCATCACGCGCCCTGCGTGTGACACATGGCGAGCCTGTCTCTCGTGAGGTACGGACGCAGCCAAGGTGTTGTTGTTGTACTTCTGGGCTCAGGCTGAGGCTCAAGATTTTTCTTTCTTCCTTCGTCGCACAGACAGACCTCGTGCGTGGGCAGCGAGAGCGAGTCTCTTTGAACGGCTTTTGCGCCGCAAATCGCCGTTCAGGATTTGAAGCTCGTGGTTGCATTTGGGCCTCTGTCAACGGCTGTTTGGGCCGCGGTTCGCCCATCGGACACTTTCATCGGGTGCACGAACATCTTGACAAATTTGCTTGCGTGCCTCAATATTGATGCGCAAATCTCGTTTCTGCACTGACTCAATGAGTCCGCACGAAGGACAAACCCAGGAAGAAAGCTGAAGAATCTGTTTGAACTGATCAGTTTCACCTATGCTTGTACTACATAAATGTTATGTCTTTGTTTCAGCACCCATTTATCCGTATCCCGATCCAGGCACCGAGGCTAACGTTGTCATACAGGAACAACTGGACGAAGATTCGGTCAGTGTCGCGGCCGATACCACCGATGCCGCCGCCTCCGACGGCGACGGGGATGTAGAGTACGAGTACTACTACGTTTACTACGACGAGGACGGCAACGTGGTTGCAAATGGCAGCGGGGGTTCCGCTGTCGCCAATCTCGTAAATGCGTCATCAGATGCCTCGGCACCAGCCGAGAAGGTGACACAAAAGATCCATGACATTCCGGTCGCCAAGCCTGCGGTGACGGCCGCAGTGGAAAAACCCGGAGACACCCCAACCATCTACGCAGAGATCAAGAACCCCAACAGCGAAGCAGAGAAGGCGGACGAGGCGACTCAGGACCAAGATCAAGGCCTCACCATCTTCGGGATTCCAATCCCAAAGATTCCCATCAGTCTGAGTTTCGGGCTGGCCCCGGCGTTGTCCACCGGTTTGCTACCGCTGCCCAGCATCGGGCGCAAGGGTGATTCCATCGGCGGTCCGGACGAGACAGTCAACACCAACAGTTACCACAAGCAGCTGAAGCCACAGAAATCATCTCATTCGTCTGACGAGATCACCAGAGGTCCAGACGCCCTCGACCCCGTGTGGGTGGAGACCGGGCTCAAGGCCGCCTCCAGCTTGTTGCCGCAGCTTGCCAACGTCTTCAGCGGAGGAAAAGATAGCAGCGAAAGCGAAAAGAGTGAAGAAGCATCAAGTACGCGCGACCAAGACGAAGACGCCTACAAGCAAAAGATTTATAATTATGAGCATCCCGTCAACCCGGTGATCCCGCTAAATAAGGATCGGAGACAGAACCAGGGACAACACGGGGAAATTCGCCGGAAGGGCGAATATTACCCCAAGGGCTTCCTTCCAGCCATCAAGTTCGACCACCCCATACCCCTAGAGATCGGCATCAGCGGCGAGACCGTCCACCGGCCCGGTCCCCTCCTTGCCAGGTATCCGGTGTTTCCACCACCGGCTGAAAAGGCTCCAGAGAAGCATCAACATTATCACAACTATCAGAACGCTAAAGAGAAAGGCGGCGGCAGCTACGTCGGCAACGGTGGCAGCCCCCGCGACTCGGTCAACGGCTTCATCCCGCTCTTCCGACCGCACAGTCAAGACCCCAACTATAAGGCCGCACAGAAGCAACATGAGCAGCCACGGCAACAGCAGCAACAGGCGTCTGCCTTCCCCGGCATTGACGCCACTTTGAACCTGCCTCCGGGATTCAGGACGCCGACGCAGTTGTCGTCCAACGACAGATTGTATCCGCCGCCCGTTGTAATGGAGAAGCAGCCGTCTATAAAGTTCAGCTCTCCGTCGTCAACAAGTGACATTGAAGAAGGCACTACTATGTCTTCGACGACCAGCGTGGCCATCAACGCCGTCGGCATCCCGATCGACGCGGTGCCTAGTGGGGATTCGCCCATGCCAGTCCTGTCCAGACCCAACGACCAGCAGCAAGACGTTGACAAAGATCGCCCCGGTCTGTTGTCTTCCCTGCCGTCCATCACGAACCTCTTCCACAGCAGAGATCCTGATGAAGCAGTCACTGACGACTCAAGCACAGCAGAGTACAACTATGACTACTACTACAGTGGCGGCGAGCAGGAGTCGAAGCCGAAGGAATACGAAGAAAGCAACGACAACAACGGGGACATCTTGGAGTTCCTAAAGGAGCTAGGGCAAAAGCAGCAGGAGTTCACCTCCGAGCGCACCGTGCCCACCTTGCACGTCGAGGAGGTCATCCCGACCACGACGAGCAAATCTACGACGTCTACGACAGAGAAAGAAATCCCCTTGACCACAACAACTGCCGAGATTGAAATAGCACACAGAGGAACGCCGAAAGAAGTGACTGCGATTGATAAGGGTGATGATGACGAAGGAAAAGGCAGCGGCCAAGATGACGCCGATGAAGCAGAGTTGTCTACTGAAGGAGAGGTGGAGGAGACGACCTTGGTGAGCGTCACTGACGATGACAGTGCCAAGAACAAGCCCGAGTATGAGTATCATTACGAATATTATTACGACGAGGATGAGGAAGAAGCAACCACGACGGTATCTTCCACCACGAGTGCTACTTCCGACTCTCCTCATGCAGATGAAGCCTTCCAGAATTTGCTGGAGTTGATGCAGCAGCCTCCACCTCATAGCCTGCTGAGGCCAAACGACGGCGGGGTCCCACTGCGGACTCCTACGCCAACCCCTAATCATGGAGTCTTCCCTTCCTCTACACGCCTGTACGACTTGAACGGGAACTACTTGGAGAGTCAGAGGAGTAACAGCATTAGTAGAGCCCAGAAGCACAGGCAGCCCTTGGACGAAGGAGCCCTGAGATCGTCCTCGGTGTTGTCCACGCCGGTGGCTTCCTCGACGGACAGTGGTCTGCACCTGCTGCAGCAGAGCGCAACCTCGTCGTATCCCTTTCACCCGGACAGACTGGACCCCGCCCGACGACCACCCGAAGCTTCCCGCGAAAACAGCTCCCTCCACTGGTACTACAACGGCTACGACCACGGCGAGTCCAGGAGGAGGGAACAAGAGCCGCTCTCGCACCCAAAGAACGACCCAAGTGTAGCCTCCTCAAGTACCAGGAGTAGTCTAGAAAGAGGAGAAGCCTTGGCCTTGGGTTTGTTACTGGCCAGCAGCATTGTACAAAGATCATTGCTGTCTCGAATATGAGACATGTTACAGAAGTTTACCTTGTACGTATTGTACTACATATGTTAAGAGAGATCCTTTCTTTGATGCCAAAGTTGAGAAGTTAGTCATGCAGTGCTTGCACTCAAAGTACAGTACCGTGGTACCTCTCATGCTACTGTCGTCATGCACAGTCTTTAAGCTACATTGAACGAGTCATACTGTTGGAAAGTATTAAGGCATGCGTTTTATGCACGCGTTGGTTTCTCTATACCAATGTTGTTATTATCTTTTATAGGCATAATGAGTAATAAAATAACAGCTGTTGGAAATAACTTGTATTATTATGCTAGCGACGGTATCATCGTGTACACAGTGTTGAAGAAGCCGTTCATCACAATGATTGCATTCTTTAAAAGTATCACCAGACTGGCTGCCTCTAGATCGAAAATAAATATCGTGAATAATAATGATGAAACCTAGCGTAGCTATCGTAGTAGTATAATGTGTAATATGTACAAGATTAACGCTCTCTTTCCTAATGTAAGACCTAAAACTCATTCGTTCCCGGCAGCAGCAATCCACGTAATCGCTCACAGCACCATAGTTCTTGTTGCTTCTTTTTTGACAGCTCTCTCGATTGCACTGATGAGCACTTTTTTCTTCGTTCACACTTGCATTACTGCATTTTCCAAAACTTTGCATCTTCCACTGATGAAGGAGACATTTTGACAAGTCTGTAGGGACTTTTTTCTTCTACAAGGGATCTGCCTTCAGCTGAGGCTATGACGTCGTTGCACAGTGCCTGTGCGTTTATACTAGAGCAGTTGTAGTGTGCTTTACATTTCTATCATCTTACACATGTGCTCCAGTTTTACTAGAGTAGTATTAGTATGACATATCTACCGTACAAACTCGTGGAGATGGTGGTTTTGTTGCGATAACGTATGGATTATACGGGTACGTATGTAGATGCATAGTGTTTCGATAAAATCTGTGTCTCGTCTTCTTCATGAAATTGCTGGTGTCATGCTTAAAACAAGCTGTGGAAGATTATTCATAGTATGTATGTATGCCTAAGTCTTTTTTCTTGCTGTACAGTATTTCAATTGGAACTGTTGCTTCGCCTCGTTCTCGTAGCGGCCTCACAGGTACCTCATCCAAGGTTCCTCCGACATGGGCGTGGGCGAGTGGGAGAACGACGCATAACTGTGATGACGAGCGGAGGAAACGGTGGGAATGGGCAGCGAGGTCGTCGCGGAAGATCCGTGATGATCTTGGCTGGCGAGACATTGGAAGACGTAGTTCCTACCCCCGTTGTTGTCCCAGTACTCCTCGCAGTTGTTGGCCAGATAGCGGACGCAAAACTGCAGCCTCTGACCCACTTGAAGCCTATCCGCGGCCACGGCAAAGGTGAACTTGTCTGAGAAGCCGTCGCAGGAGCCCTGGATGTAAGTAGCTTGCTGCTCGTCCGAGGTGATCCACTCGTTGATGGTGTATTTCAACGCCACGACCTTGTGAAATCCAAGGTTTTGCACCCTTACCACCCCGGTCACGGACTTGTGGCCCCCACCCGCCATATGAGCATTTTCCAGGCACACCTTGCGGTCTCGCAGCAGGTCGAAGAAGTTCGGGAAGGCTCCGGGCTGGTTGAACATGGGCACGAGAGTGGTCTGCGGCTTAATTGACTGAGTGGGAGGCTTGGCGGCCAGGACGGGAGCGCGTAAGTTTCTCCTGAAGGCTGGTGCGGACGAGTCGGAAGAGTTGTCGCTCTCGATGTCGCTCAGTTCCGCGTCCCTCAAGTCCCTGTACGCGCTTCTGGGGACGCGCGGGACTTCATCCAAGAACGTCTTCACATCCGCTAAGTCTAGTCCGAATACATCGGCGAATCTGGAAGAAAGAAAGACAGTTTCAGTTTGCGCTGACGACTCTCAAGTGGAACAACACTTCACTCTCATTGCTCACGGCCAAAACGCTCGTCGTCGTCTACAAGACATGAGTGTATTGTTACGAGAAGCCACACGAAGGCAGGCTTCCACCCACCTAAGGCTGCTAACGTCGTATGGATCAGGAACTGTAGCATATGTGGATGCTGCATTACCTGACAATTTTTCTCCGTCCAGGCGTTCCAGGCGGGGTCTTTCCCGTCTTGAGCGACGAGGCCCGTCGCATCACGGGTTCTCGAGGCAAGTAGAGCTGGGTGGCATTGTGAGCGACATGTTGAGCAGCTGGTGCAGCCGCAGCAACGTTAGCCGCGACAGCCGCAGGAACAGTAGCGACGGCTGCCGCAGCCGCCGGATTCTTGGAAGTGTCCGAAGTTTTGACAGCGGCCGTGGGCTCTGCAACAGCGGCGGTGCCTGTGACCGCTATCTGCGGCGAGGTCCCTTTACGCTTGGTCCTGGGCGACTCGATGTAAGCGCGCTCGCGCGACGTCAATTCTGGCGTGGAATCGCTGCGATGGAGGGGTTGTTGTTGCACGTGACCTTCTGCCTCAAGATCTGAGGAGCTCATGTGGCCCTTGGACGCTGAAGAGAGGAAGGAGAAGTTGGCCGGCGAGGCGGATATAGGGGGCAGAGAGCAGCGGAAGCTGCGCTTCTTCGTGGGACTTGTGCAGTCGTTGCCAGAACTGTTCGACAGTGTCTGAGATGGAAGTTCCTTGGTGGGCGAGATCTTCCTGTTGGGCTTCATGGCACTCGGGTAGTCCTTGTTGTCCTTCTCAAGAAGAGCGATGAGCGCGTTCAGCTTGGAGTGGGCGATCTTGTGCTTGTGGTCGCCGGTGTAAACGCTAAGTGACTCCATTTCCGCCTCGGGGCTAATTTCGTGGTCGGCTTTCTTGTCCAGAGTAGTCGTGCTGTCGCTGCTGCTTGAGGAGGTGGGTCCAGCGACGTCTTGTAGGGTGAGAAGACATAACTTGTCTGCATTAGTATTCTCTTTAGGTAGGACTGTCTTTTCTTCTGCATCTTCTTGTTGCGGTATCGAGTCGGTGTTAATCTCTGAGAAGGCGTTGGCAGCGTCAGAGGCGTCTCCGACGGGCTCGTCCAACAGACTGTCTGGAGAGATTAAGGGCGGTGGAGGCGGCGTGTCCGAGCTCTCGTTTGCCGGGCTTGAAGCAACGACGGGAGTGGCACTTGAGGATGAAGGCGAGTTGCCATTTCCCGTCACCGTCGCTACCACGGCAGGCGAATGTCTGGTCTTCCACTCCTCCGGCCCCAGCGCCAACCCGTCCAGAGTCTTGGGTCGCTCCAGGGAACTGAGATAGTGCGTCGACGCCGCTGCGGCGTTCGCTCCGCCGTAGCCGCCGTCGCTCCACAATCCGGAGGAGGCGCTACCGTAGGCGGTGCTGCTTGCCTTATTGCCGGTGCCGCCGTTGATGGATGCCGCCGCGGAAGAGTCGTCGAGACTGTCATCGCTACCAGAGTCCCTTCTGCGACAATGGAATCCCATCCGCAGCCCTTTCACTGGCACCTCGTCGTCGTCGTCCACATCATCGTCGTCCATCATCTGCTGAGACACCATCATGGACGACGACGACGATGCCGCCGGAGCCGACCCTGTAGACATGGAACTCGTCTCTTCTTCTGGGGAGCCGATATCGAAATCGAAGAAGAGATCACTATCGTTTCCTTCCTCCTCCGCCGGCAGCACCGTCTCTGGATGCCTCGACTTGTTGCTCTTATCACTCACATCTTTCTTACTGTTGTTCGTCGAGTCGTTGGCGTTGTTGGACGCGGCCATCCTGACTAGTGGCGGCAGATCTGACTCTGAGTGGTACTTGGATTTCAGGTGGTCGAACTGTGCGCACGTCCGCGGCGGGAAAGTCGTGCCTAAATGAGGCAGAAACACTTTGTCCACTATGACGTTGTTGCTTCCTCTATGATAATCACCTGAAGAAGACCAGCCTGGCAGGTGCTCTGGAGAGGAAGAGCAAGAGTCCTCGTGATGCACCATGTGCAACTTGGCTTGCAGCGATCGTGCAAAGACCTCGGCGTGCGACTTGCAGCTCGCGCTAATCATGGTTGCGAGGTTGCATAGCGTGAACACTGGGCATGAGTATAGGAGAGCCAAATCCACCTGGAGCGCAGTAAGGAATGAATGAGGCTGTTGCGGTCTCCAAGTGACGACTGTGTCCACTTTCTGTCGTCCTTCAACCCTTTCTCCAACTGTCGCCGACGCGCCGACGTCCGGCGGTAGACTGACTTTTGGCAGGGTGACACCGGGGCTCAAATCCCAGGAAGAGGGGGCGGCTGCAGCGGGCGCGCTCAGCCTAGGACTGCTGCTCCGTGATACCGGTTTGCTGAATACTTGCTGCGGTCGCCGCAGAGTGGAATTGAGCGCTCTCGCTTCCTCAACGATGCCCAAATCCTCCTCCTTATTCTCCCCGTCGTCCTCTTCTCCCTCACTGTTGTTGCAGTTGCTCGACGTTTCAGCCTTGGCAAAGAACTGCATCTTGCTGCTGTTGCTGCGGCCGCTGCCGCCGCCACCCCCCTCTGCACGCAGTGTCCAGTTCTTGAATTAGGTGACTGAGTTCCACATCAGCTACAAGGGCTGGCGCAGTATGAGGCATCCGTGGCCGTTGGCGGTGTCCAGTCATTGTTGTTATCATGCTTCAAGTCTGCAAAAGGGGCATCATTATGACGTGACGTCCATAGGGCTAAGAACAAATCATTCATATTTCCTCCAATGTAGTCGCACTAGGCCAAGTGGTCATGCAATCCATGCAGCACACGACGAATCGCGGTGGAACGACCTTAAGGCAGAACTCGTCTGCAGCGCATTTCTCTACCAATGGTGTACGTAGGGACACAATACAATAACTTTCACCTGTTAGCACTCAATGGAGGGTACAGGCGCGACTTTATGTAACTTCGCCATGCCACTGAGATTTAATACTGATAGTACAGAATGTCACCAGCTGACTGGGCTGAATAGTCTGCTATTGCAAGAATGAAGGAGAAAAAAAAAAGCCGTCACAGCAGGTATCAGCACTGCTCAGCAACATCTGTATCACCAAATGAGTCACACCAGCTCTTAGTTACTCACTGTAACTGCATCTATGTCTGCAATGACTTTTTGCTGGCCTAACGTAGCTTGCCCGTTAAAAAAGGTTTCACTCGCAAGTCCACGTGATCAGCCTAAGAAGGCATTAAAGCATTAGACGTAGGTACGAATCCAGATGACAGGCGAAGCTCACCAATGAAATACGATCACCTGGGCCAGCGTCCAAGGAATGAGAGAGAGAAAAAATCCTCCGAAACTCAGTCTCAATGCACACATCCAACTCTGGCAAAGTACGAATGGTCTGACTAGACTGCGTTGCTGGGGAGGCCTTTGTAGAGGAGAAAGCAAATGCAGCTGACAGGGGGGGGGGGGGGG
>JAAUXU010115354.1_pt1 | contig 11328 bp, 14 predicted proteins | sample 7278151 | NCBI WGS metagenome assembly JAAUXU01 (sample SAMN14350113, study PRJNA611818) | marine sediment metagenome | isolation source: surface marine sediment (1.8m) | place: French Polynesia: Moorea | collected 2018-08 | reverse complement strand
GGTCTCGACCATGGAGGTTAAATTACGTGAGAGAAGGTTTCCTTTGAGCACACCCATTCGTGCATCCTTTTGCATAAATGATTCCCTCTGTAATTACCCTTCTCAGCGACGGTTGGCAAAAGGGGGGGGGGGGGTTGAATCCTCAGCGGGACGTGCATGGATTGCACAAAAGGCTGCTCGTCTGGCAGAGGGAGGAGACACAGACAGACACGTTGAGGTCGAGAAGAAGGCCTGCTTCGTGGTGTGCCTGAGCGACGAGGACAAGCACGTGAGCAACACTGACTCATCTGCCGTCCTCATCCCACCCGGCAACAATCCCGGCGGGACGGTGATTTGGAAAGAGAAATGGCACCGGATCTGAGAATTAACCTGATGTGTTAAGCTCTCTTGATTCCTCTGCTGAATTTTCAAGTTGAAACACTGTTATCCTCTCCCTCCCTCTCCAGCACTTTGGCCTCGTGTGTCCCGACCTCCGGCGCTGGTGGGTGCGTATGTAAGCACTGTATTGTCCCCAATCCTTGCGCCCAATGGTTTTTTTCGGACTGGATGAATACACTGCGATATGCAAATGAAACCTGCGACGGAGGCGTTTGCTTGGGTTAATTGTGCAGAAAGAACGGAGGTGATAAAGTGAGAGGAGAAAATCCCCGCACTCCTCGTCTCCCTCCTTTCCGCCGTTTAGGACTGAGAAAAAAAAGTGAACAGGACAGAGAGAGACAATTGGCAAAGTTGAAATGAAGTCGATGGCCTCGAAGAAGAAGTTGACGAGAGGACAGTCAAAAAGACTCTCTCATTAGGCAGGAAGTGGAGGGGGAGACACGCAAGGGGTGCTCGCCAGCTCCAATGTGTTATTGCGCGCACAAAAGAGACACTCAAGGAGCGCTTATTTATTTTGCGCTCTTCTGGCTTTGATGTTGCAAAACCTTTTGTGAGAAATGGGGCACCAACAAAACTGAAGGACGCAACAGAGACGCCCATTCTTCCCACGAGGAGCCGTGAATTTCAATGCAGATTTATGAGCCCTGCTCAAGCTCTCTCTTTTTTTTCGGGGTTGCTGCTACCGCCCCAATGAGTAAAAGAGATGCTCGGAACCGGACACATCAAGCAGGCTACAAATAGCGCTGCTGTAACGGTCAAAGGCTGGCATATGCAAATGGCAAAGCCTTACCAGCCTTTGTCCTTAGCTGCTGATTTATTATTAATCCCTTCCTTCCCACGTACTCAGTCAGTAAATGCATGTACGGACATATCACAAAGCGTTGTTTTTCCTCCCCATGCAATGAGCGCAGCTCTCAGCGGTGGCTGGACAATACCTCATTCACGGTCAATTGTGCTTTCTGCTACGTTTTTACTTGCATGGCGACACCAGAAGAAAAATGCCGAAATTACTCCTCTAAATGCAGAGCACGTTCGCGGCGACCCCCGCCAGCCCGGTCGTCGGCCCGGCCGTCGGCCCGGCCGTCGGCCCGGCCGTCGGCCCGGCCGTCGGCCTGCCCGCCACCGCTCAGCTCTTCTTGCTCGCCCTCATCTGCTTCTGCTCAATGAATATGCTACGACTCCTCAATCACACGCTGACTGACCTGCGTGCCTGCGTGCCCGAGCTGCTACTGACGGACAAGTTTTTGTTCACTCTCGTGCGCCTGACAGAATGTCAACTTGGCCTCAGAAAGAAAGCGAAAGGACGAGGAAGAGTCTTTTTTACACGGCCTCCTTGCCCACTTCTTACGTGCATGCCTTCTCTTCACCTATCGGCCTCTCTCAACAAGCTTTACCTTATGATTGAAGCCTGAGGTCACTGCTCACGGTCAAACGCCGAGAAAGCCACTAATTGCGACATTTCCAGCAGGAAAAAGTGCACGGAAAAACGCTCTCACCAAGCGCCACTTAAGGCCCGGCTGCTCGTTGTCTTTTTGCTTTTTATTTATGTACAGGTTTCAACTGTTACTCACATATATAGTACATACATGCATTGTGAGACTACTAAAGTACGGCGGTAGACAGCCTAGTTGGTGGCATAACAATGAAAATAGAACAATTCTCAGAGGATAATTTGCTGTGTATGTGTGTGTTTGTGTGTCTGTCTGTCTGTCTGTGTGTGTGTGTGTGGGTTTTTTTCCCCAGTTGTACTTTTTTCCTAAGCTTCGTCATCAGCTCTCGTCATCCACCTCGTGCGTTCTTTATCCTTCTCGCTCGCCCTCCCTCGCATTCGCCCTTCATACAGAGCTGCTAAGAGCTAAGCAATTAGACCTAAATAGAGCGATCACGAGGGAGAGGACGAGAAAAATACGCCCAAAGAAAAAAAAAGTCTTTCTATTGCTCTGAAAGCCAACGACGTCGAAAAGATGGAGAGAGAGAGAGAAAGAAAGAGAGAGAGATAAAGGTAACTGGGAGAGAAATGCTCTGCAAAGCTGTCTCTGCTCCAGTATGAAAGCCGCGGTCATTGCATTGAAAATTGCACAATCACGACTATCGCCAACAGTTTGGGTTTTTTTTTCGTGTTTTTTTTCTTGTTTTTGTTGCAGCGTCGTCCTTATTTCGTTCGTCTATGCTACTTGCACATGCACACATGTACGTACAAACACCTACTCGATCGCTCCAAACTCTTCTTCGGCTTCTTCACGCGCGCAAACACGAACTACGTGTAAACAACAATTTCATAGGCAAGTAAACACTAACATAGCCCACGCCAAGGCCAAGGAGGTTCTTTTTTTCATTCCTCTCCACATGCGCAGACGCACGTGCACATGGATGTGACATATCATAAATGCGACTGTTTTAAAAGAGAATGTAAGAAGCTTGGAGTATCAAAAGTCGATCGCTCGCCTGCCTTGCCTGTGGCTCGTGTGAGAGCGAGAAAAAAGGAGGGCCTTTCTCCTCTTTCCTGGCCTACCCCGCCCTCATCCCCCCCTCCTCTGGCCCCCTCTGGCCCCCTCTGGGCCCCCCTGCCCGCCCCCCCTTCCTCTTACGCATGTAGGCTCATAGAACAGATTCCTCCTTCTTAGACGTCGCCGCCATGGCCGCCTGGAACGGAGAGGAGAATGGAGGAGAAGAGGACAATTCTCCCTCCTCCTTTACTACTCTGGATGGGGGGGGAGAGGAGGAGGCCTCGTTCCTGGGCTCGAATTTCGCCACTGCAGCCTCCACGACCTCGGCCGAATCAGACAGAGGCGACGGAGACTCGTTGTTCTTGGCTTCGGTCTTCACTTCGGACTCCACCGATGATGTCATGGCCGTCACCGCCGACTGCGGCGGCTTGCAGCTCATGTATCGGTGGTTTCTGTGCTGACTGAATGAGCCCGAGTGCGAGAAACTTTTGAGACATCTGTCGCACTGGAACGGCCTCTCGCCGGTGTGCAGGCGCATGTGCTCGGTGAGGTGGTGCTTGTGCTTGAAGGCCTTCTCGCACTCGGTGCAGGGGTACGGACGTTGATCTGCAGGGAGCGAGAAAGAAATAATAAGTTTTGGTACAGGTGACAAAGACTCTCCTCCTTTCTGGTCCTCACCTGAGTGCTCATATTTATGTCTGGCCAGACTGCTGCGCTTGGTGAACGTCTTCTCGCACTTGTCGCAGGAGAACTGTCCTTCCTCGTCTGCGCTGCTGTTGCCCTCCTCGAAGTTGAACATGCCGGTCAAGTCAACAAACGACTGCGGGCGGAAGGGGAAGGGTGGATACTGGAGCCTGAAGGCGTCGTTAGTGGCCGCCGCTAAAGCCAAAGGGGGCGGGGCTGACCCTGACGGGGGTGGGGAAGCATTGTTTCCCGGATGAGCCTCCGGATGAGTGCTTGATCCGGGCGAGGCCGAGGGAGACGATCCCTTATTGGATAGGTCGAGGGGCTGGGCGTTGCTCGAGTCCGCCGAGTCGGCGGAGGAGCTGTGCGGGGACTTGGCAGAGTCCTTGTCACCGCCCCCGCATCCCAGCTCAAAGTTGGGGCGCACCAGCAAGTGCGGGAAGAAGCCAAAGTTGTTGTTCAGCTGCTGTTGCTGCCCATTCATCATTTGCAGAAACGGATTATTACTGCCCGCCTGCGTGGAGGTCGCAACGGGCTTTCCCTCCCTGCGATCTCTAGCACGCGAGTTCTGGAACCAGACCTTGACCACCTTGAAAGGATGCCCGATCTTAGCGGCGATCTTCTCCAGCTCCTCCCGCTTGGGCCTGGGATTCACCAAGTAGTACGTCTTCAGAACAGTGAGCTGCTCCTCCGAGATGAGCGTCCTCACGCGCACTTTGCGCTCGTCCCCCCGCTGTTGCTGCGTCGGGTGCTGTTGCTGAGGCTGATTATGCTGTTGCTGTTCTCCGTTTATCGCACTGCCATCTTGACTGACCTCTTCACTGTGCACGCTCTCTGACTCCCCGCCGACGACGGCCCCTCCAACCCCGCCACAAGACATCCAATTCTCTCCACTTCCGACATCTTTCGAGGAAGATGACGAGATGGTATCAACTGACGAAGTGACCATCTCAGGGTGACGAAAGAGTTTCATCGGTTCATTTCCTTCCCCCTCACTCTGCTCCGCCCGCAGCAGTTGCCTGGCTGCGAGCGGGTTGTCTGCCAACAACTTCTTCATCATGGCCAACTTGGAGGCGTACTGTTTGAGGGACTCGGTCAAGTTGGGACTCGGCTGGGACGGGGAGGTGGGACAGACATCGTCCTTGGCCTCCTCGTCCTCTTCCTCTTTCATTTCGTCGTCCAACATCTCCTCCTCCCGCTTGACGTCTTCGTGTTTGTTCACAGATACAGATCCGACGTCCAACTCCTTGTCTTCTTCCTCGTCTTCGTCTTCACCCTGAGCTTGCACTGGAATGCTGCCTTCGTGGTTGTTCTTGAGACTCGCCGAAGCGGCGGCCGCCGCGGCGGCCGCCGCGTTCTGCAACTCGGCGTGCTGCCTGAACTGCAGCAGCCGCTGCAACTGCTCCATCACCTCCAGGTTGGGCGTGGGAGGCGCCGAACTCGAAGTCGGGTTGCTGTTGTTGCCCTGCCTTGCCATCAGCGGGTGGTACTGGGCCGCCAGCAGCAACGACTGCAGGTTGGCCGGATGGTACGGCCCTGCGTGCGACAGCAAGGGCGAGTGCGGGAACCGCGGCAGCGGCGTCAGGGGTGGCGACAGCGGCATCGGCGACTGCTGATTGTTTCCGGTCTTCTGCATGAAGGCCGCGGCTGCCGCAGCCTGTGGCATCTGTCCTCTCGCAGCGGCGGCAGCAGCGGCGGCGGCCGCAGCAGCAGCGAAAGGTGACGGCAAATCGACGCGCGGTCCACCGTTCGACTCTCCTGCTGCTGCGGGTCCTCCGCCGCCATTCGCGCGGGTGGCGGCGGCGGCGGCAGCGGCGGCGGCGACGGAAGCGGCGGTGGCGGACGAGGGGCGACGGCCAATTTGCTGGATAAAGAGAAAAGAGAACAAATGTCGGCCAAGGAGGAGGGGAAAGACATGCAGAGTAGGTGGATTAAAGATGAGATAACCACGTACCAGGCATTTTTTACTAGTCGTGTGCGATGAATACGATCCAGAGTGAGAGAATCGTTTCCCGCAGTGCTTGCATTCAAATGGCTTCTCCCCCGTGTGGATCCGTTCGTGCTCCTGCAGGACACACACAAGTCAGTCGAGGGCTCGTTTCTTAGTTGGCTAAGGCTGCTCTTGGCCTTTCCTACCTTGAGGTGGTGCTTGAACTTGAACGCCTTCCCGCACTCGCTGCACTTGAACTTCCGGAGGTCCGGTCCGTCGTTGTGATTGGCCATGTGACGCTGCAGCTTGGTCAAGTTGGGGAACTGCTTGGAGCAGACGGTGCACGGCTGCGGAGAACAAAGAAACATGTTTGTTGACTGGCCTCTTCTCTCATAAGTTTATCGCACAGAGACTCTTTACTGAACGAGTGAGCCAGCATCCGGTTCTAATTAAAATTACCTTGAACCTTGACTTGTTTATCACTGAGAAGGATGAGAAGGATGAGAAGGGGAAGGAGGCAAAGGGAAGGAATGACGACGAGAAGAAAATGGATGCTGCTCATATAACGGATCTTTGACTTTTGCAGGTGTCGCAGGAACTTACGAGGTTTGTGTTTTCCGGATGAGTGGCCAGCATGTGTCTCTCCAAGATGTCCAGGTTGGGGAAGACGTTTCCGCAGTTGCAGGTGATTTGCTGCTGGCCCGCCAGGAGCCTCGTCCGTCCGGAGCCGCTGCCCAACAGACGGGAGGGGCCCTCTCTGACCACGGACGCAGTCACTGCGTTGGCGGCCGACGATTGGGGCGCGGGCATTGAGGCCATCATCGGTGGCGGCGGAGGTCGAGGGATCAACAATGACGACGACGACGGCCCACTTGTCCCTGTTAATTAGATACTCATGATGACGATGACCACGAGGACGACGATGATGGTAATTAGCAGTCACGCCTCCATCCGGCGCACTTGTTTCCGGTAATTGATGGTTTACAAGCGCACGGAGGAGACGACGATTGTCAAGATGTGAGGGGGGGACAAGAGGTCATCGTACCTTCTGTTTGTCACTCGCCACGCGGGATTCGCACCCGGGCGTGAAACTATTTCCCAAGGCGGGGGAGGAGGGGGGGGGAGGGGGGAAGACGTCAAGGAAATAGTTGGTTGTGCTCATATCACTCACCTTTGTCCTGGGTCAGAGGCTGACTCTTTGCGTTGTCCGAGGCCATCATGCCACCGGCGCCCCACAGCTTGTCGGCCATCATCTGGTAATAGTGCGTGACCAGGGCAGGATGAGGAGCTCCACCCGGCAACGACATTGGAGGCGGTGGTGGTGGAGGCAGCGCCAGTGAGCATGGCGGTGGAGCCTCCGACATGTTGTTGTTGTTGTGCCTGATGACGACGACGTCACTCTTGTTTTTCTCCCGTGACGCGGGCGCTGCTTTGGCCGATCGACTTCTTCAACAGGTTAATCCTCGTCGGCTCGGTGGGTGACTTCGCGCCGCCCACTTCGCCTCCACGGCTCGTCCTGTGTGGGCGCGGCGGCCCCCGTGGGCGACGAGAAGAGGCCTTTCTCCGCGGCCGCCGTAAAAGGTAGAAAGGTAGCAAATGAGATGAGAGAAGCAAAAGAGGAGAGAGCCAAAGGTAGAGAGAAGGTAGAGGAGGCCTCCGTGCGATTGGGCGAGAGAGAAGGCGGCGGCGCTGGCGCCGGAGAGCGATTGCTGCTGCTTGCACGTCAACAGGTAGCAAAAGGTGTGCGTGTGGCTCGCAGGTAGCGGCAGGAGCTGGAGCAGGAGGAGGAGTCTCCGGAGGGCAAAGGACTCTGCCTGTTACAGCGGCAGGTAGTGGAACGTCAAGTGGGCGCGTGTGAACACACCGAAGACCGACTCTCGAGTGAAGGAACGATCTCTTCTCTCTCGGTACGAGGGAGGTCCGGGAAAAATTGTACGAGCGAGCGAGAGCGCTCGTCGTCGTCGTCGCCATCGTTGCTGTGGCTGTGGCCGTCGTCGTCGTCAGGCTTCTCTTGGGCGTTTTGGGTCGTCGGCGAAGAAGAACGGGCAGGCGGGGGGAGAGAGGGAGAGGGAGGAAATGGGTGTGAGTGTGCGCGCGCTCTCCAACTGCAACAGCGGGCGCATCACTGATGCAGCAGCCAAGCCGAGGAATGGGTAAATGAGTGGTCGGCAAGGAGAATCCATGGAAAAGTGGTCCTCACCATGCTGGAGAAGCACTTGATGTACGAGTAGTCAAACTTCGAGTTCGTGGCCGTCGGCCCCAGGTACACGGAGAAAGCTCTGAGGGAGGAGGGAGGAGGGAGAAGAGCGCGCACGCCTTTTTTCTTCTTCCTTCCTTCCTTCTTCCATCTTTCTTTCCTTCTTTCCTCTTCTCTCCTCCTACCTGTTGGCTTTTTGTTACCTTGGCAAGCTCGGGTGCAATCAGCAACAGGTGGAGAGCCGCGAGGGTGGCGTCAGTGGCGTCTGCGTGCGCACGTGGCTGTCGTCCAGGTCCGTGTCCAGGTCCGTGTCCAGGTCCGTGTCCATGTACGTGTCCATGTACGTGTCCATGTACGTGTCCATGTACGTGTGGGCGAACACATGCGAGGCACCAGCTTGCTCCTCGTGGTGCAAAATCTGATTCCATTCGTTTCCTCCGCACACTCCTTTCCTTTGATTGAGGAAAGTTTTGTTTCTTTTTGCGGCGAGGTAAATATCAATGGAGAGACAACACACAAAGAAGAGTGAGAAAGAAAGTTTTCCGGAAAGTTTCCTCGGCAAGAGGCAATTTCGGCAATCTGCGCGTACGTCTGGAAAAATGTGTTTCAGATAGCGAGAACTCGTCGATGAGAAGGGGAGGTCATTAGTGAGACAATAAATTCCTGCCCAAATGAAATCTGTCTGCCACCACCTCCCAGCAGAGGAAGGAGGAGAATTGATGAAGATGATTCTACTGGTCGTCGTCGCCGTCGTCGTCCTCGGCGACGTCGTTCTCATTCATTTGCATCCGCTCGTACTTCTGCAGAGAGGTTTGTTGCTGCAACGCGAATACGTAGAAGAGGAGCTCTGCAGTGTGTGTCGGCTCTGCGGCATTCTCGCCAGCCCGGGCTTGTCCATTGGAAACCGGGCAAAGACAGGCAATGAATGACAAAAAAGAGCCTCCTCTTGTGTGAATACTAATCGCCCTCATTGAGAGAGCTTCGGGTGATGCGCAGCTTCTCTCTGTCTCTTGCAGATAGATACATGACTTGGCCGGCGGGATTATAAACGTGAACACGGTCCCGTTCTGGCCGCCGTGACAGTTTTAATCAAGCCGACTGTGGCACGCTGACACCCCGGAATCGATACCAATGAGTTCTCTGCGGGGGGAGCAGAGGAATGACGGAAAGGGGGGGAGGGGGAAGAGACACAAGAAGCCTTGTTGTTGGCCAAGGTGAAATTAATAAGATCTCCTCTCCTCCCCTTCTCCCAGCAGGCGCAGATGGTCTCGGTCGACGTCGTCCTCGCCGTTGTCGTCGGGTTTCATTAGGAAGCAATCAGTCTGTTGTGCGACCGCACGCCGATCCTTGCTTGATTGCTCAGGGAAAAGGCCTGGCAGAGGATCCTTTCAGCAGGGGTCACTCGAGGGAGATGCCAAAGAGAGGAAAACAATCAAGTGAACCTTTTCTTTCCTCTTATTTTCTTCTGTTGTGTGTCACGTCGACGATCGACATTTGTCTGATCTCACTAGGAGGGGGGGGGAGAAAAAACCTTGTTTTTCAAGCTCCTACATACTATAGGAGAGCGCCATGGATGGATGTATTCGTACTATTTGCATATCTGCTATTATTTTCCTTGGAGTGTTTTCGCGCTCGTCATTTTTTGACGGCACCTTAATCTCTGGCGTGGGCGGCAGCCACAGCAGCACCTCCCCCGTCGTTCACGTCGCTGTCAGGGAGGGGAAAAAAGGGACGACGGCGGCCGCCGCGGCCGCCGCGGCGACGACTGTCACGTCTATGTAGTCCAGGGTGGTGTGCGGCATACGCATGATTACGGCGATAAATGCGCTGCAGGAGAGAGAGGAAGCAGAGAAGGAAAGGCTATCTGTAGTCCTGTGAGGGTTCGATGACTAACGACTCTGCTCTGCTTATCGTTTGCGTGGTTCCCTCCATCACCTCGCCCGATCGCGACTGCTGCCACTGCTTCGTGGTCCTCTCCAGGGAAATAATGAAGCTACGACGAGGAGGATAAGGTCCTGCTCCAACCTGAATCGTTTTTCCTCCCACCATCATCATATCCACCAAGAATTTACTGACTGCCAACAGTCTCTCCAAGGACCGCGTCACCTGATGAAGAATGTTGCCACGCTCTCTAGAGGATTCCGCGGAAGTTTCATTTTTCTTTATCAGCCCCTGCGTGAATACATACATGCATACACGCGTCTGTCTGTCTGTCTGTCTTTCCCTACTACATACGTCTACATACGAGCGTGCTGCAGTGTACATGGATGGCGCAAATCTAGTGATCTCGGACACCTGTCATTGTGCTCGGTGACAGCGCTGCCGCGCCCATTGTCATCGTCACAGCCATGAGATTAATCCAATAAAACCTGCTTTTGCCAAGTATATAATGTGCGCGTCGTCGTCGCGTCCGTCGTCGTCGTTGTCGCCGCAGCCGTCGTCGGTCTCTTGTCACTCTCGAGGCTCTCGCACACGTACGGTGCGTTGTAGTTGTACTTTGGACAGACGGAGTCAGTGCGCACCGCGCACTGTACGAGGTGCAGCAGAATCTGCATGAGGGCGGACGAGTGCGTTCTCCTGCGCATCCAGAGTCGTCACTTGTCTTTGATGTCCGGCAACACCCTGTACGCGTACGTGCAGTCGTACACTGTGCTGCCCAAAAGCAGTGTCAGATTTTACTGCCGTGAGTCCGAAAAAAGTTCGGATGACCCGGACATAGGGAGCAAGTTTCTTGCCTCTCGCTCCTCTAAAGAGACTCAGAGTCTTAAACGCAACGTTAATTTGGACATTAATCACGTGCGTGCGTGTGAGTGCGCGCGCGCGCGTCCCTGCAAAAAGTCGTTTCTGGTCTAATAGGAGAGTTCTCTTTTGGAAAAGAAAAACAACAAACATGTGACCAAGAAGTTCTCCGCAGATGTGTGGCAGACAACGTGTAAGAGCGGAGGAGGAGGAGGTCGCCTTATCGAGGCTGAGGTCACTAGGTTTATCGCTGCGCTAGCAGACGAGGCTCATGGAATAGCGCACGTAATTGTAGCACCAGTGACATGTCAACTGTTAGCAGATGACTACTGGAATTCCAAAAAAAGGAAGGAAGAGAGAGAACAGTCACTCATGCTCGGGGTCGGTCCTCCGGGTCAACCCAGTCTTGCTATGGAAGGCGTCTTTCCGGGACGTGCCCCTTGTTGAAAGAGGGGTCTGACCCAGCCCCTCTTCCTGCTGTGAAGCTTGGATCTAAGCGGGCAGACACGGCGTGAAACCCTTCTTGACTTATTGTGGCCAAGTCCATTGGTGCCACCATGGATTTACATAAGCAAGTTACCGCTGACGTGAACTGACGTAAATCAGGAAGGAAGTTTCGTAAACGTTCTTAAATTGCAGATTTTTGTGCCAAATAGCACACCCAAGTCGGGGGGTTTCCCGCCCAAACTGCGTATGCTACTGCACTGACCGTACTGGAGACAGCACCCTCCGTGGACCCGATCGAGTGCAGTGCAGTGTGCTGGCGTCAGCAGTGTGGGACAAAATTACCTAGAATCCTGGCTTTAGTCATCAACGGCGAACGTTGACAAGGCTCGGTTTTCATGTGACAGGACTTCCCCTTCTCACCCCCACTTAGCGAGACTTTCGTGTTATTATCACACATGCCAATGTTACTGCTGTCTCTGCGCACTTGATACAGCAACGTGAGCGAG
>JAAUXU010010519.1_pt1 | contig 11339 bp, 16 predicted proteins | sample 7278151 | NCBI WGS metagenome assembly JAAUXU01 (sample SAMN14350113, study PRJNA611818) | marine sediment metagenome | isolation source: surface marine sediment (1.8m) | place: French Polynesia: Moorea | collected 2018-08 | reverse complement strand
TATGTGTTGCAAGCACCTTGTGGCCCTTCAGGTGCTAACGAAAACAATTATTTGTTCTTCCAGTTTTTATAAGAGTTTTCTATTAGATGCTGCAGCTTTTCGACATTCCTCCCCCGACTATGCCTTCAACCTCGCCCTCCTCGACGACCTCCCGACCTTTGAGGAAGTCATGGCCGAGACGGAAACGGCACTAGTCCCCGTTTCGCCGCCCTCACCTGACTCGGTCAACACAGACTCGCCTCCTCCGGTTGCTACGACAACTGCTACCTCCCCGACGACTCACAGCACGGAATTGGGTTTTGAACTGTGCGGTGTCCGCGCGGAAACCGTACGGAAAATAAAGTGAAAATTAAGGTCAATTAAACTTTTGCCAGGGGTTGGCTTAAATGAGCTCCACCTAGCCTTGGCAATGCTGTTAAAATATTTTATACATGCCCTGGTAGATCCTAATCTGTTTTTCCTTTAGTGTCCGTCTGGCAGTAGAACGGAAACTCCACTGTTATCTCGCGGAATCCTCACGGACACCGCGGCGATGCATAATCGTCTAATATTTGAAAGGAAATTGGTTGGAATCCGTTCTTGAACAAGGTAACCACATTGTTTAGTGTTTCTCCCCTTTGTGCGTGGACAAGGGATTGCAAGTACTTGGCCAGCCAAATAATCATCTCACAACCACACCGCAAACCCCAGACTGCCGTTCTTTTAGCTTACCTACACTTAATTGCAAAGGACGAGGAAAGCGCGCGGAATCTAAACGGAAACTCTTTCAGTTACGTAAAGTAGAATACATTTTCATTATACGTGAATAGAATGATACTGCTAGTCAACACTTTTGGTAACATGGATTAAATGCCGTTTCTTCACGGAATCTAGTGATCTTTCTTGCTGCCTCCCAGCCACTCCTTCTTCCACTCAGTGAGGACCTTGCCACACAACAGGCCCTTCCCCGTAAGTTTGGCCTTCTTCACTCGAACGCGTCGGTTGTAGTTTATTTCACCGAATCTGAAAAGAGTTGCAAAAGGTAATTTCCACTGAATTGATGCGGAAACCGCACTGTAAGGTTACCTGCGCACTCCTACCAGATGCCAAGGCAATTTCACCCCCAGAAAGGTGGGTTCCAGGGGATAAACGTCAATCGGGTGGCAAATCAAGTGATCGTCCTCTTCCACAATAACCGCACGGAATCCTTGGCGGTTTACTACAATGTTGTCGGCGATTGTGCTGTTGTTTGGGTTGGCTGGGGCTGTCACCATTCCGTCGCCCTTCCTACAGCGGTGGAAGGCCCTTTAAAGGAAAATAGAAACAGAAAATGAATGGAATCCCAGCGGAAACCGAGGCAGTTTGATAATACTTTTCCTTACATATCTCGCATGTAGAAGTTCTCCAGTACTTGTTTACTGGGATTGGTGGTGCCTACTCGGTAACACCGACGCAGAACGGAGTACAGGGACTCAAAGTCTTCCGCACTGAATCTCCACAGAGGCCCAGTTCTCTTCCTCTGCTCCTCCAGGTGGCTGAAGGTGTGGACATTGATGAAAGGTTTCTCTCCAGCTTTTGTACAGAAACCTTGCTGATACAGCGTATAAAACCGGTAGTGCAGATCCTCCAGGCTGCTCCCCTCCGCTTCCAGGTCTGTCTCCACTTTGGCCAGAGTCTCGTCGTCGTAGTTGTATGCTCGAGTGAGGAAGACAAGATAGAGGATGCACTGTCGCCTGTAGTCCCTGGCAAAGAAAGTTCACGGATTCCGTACTGTTTCTTTTGTATTGCGAGAAATTGTCTTACCACTCAGAGTTTGCCTCCACGTTTTTGAGTATCTTGACGGCAAACGGAATCAGTACGGAAAGCGTCAGGAATCCGTATTCGTGCCCTTTCAATGTCGACAGCAGGAGTGGTCGCGTTGCTCGCGGCGTTTCAGAGAAGACTCTTGTTCCCTCATACAGCTCCGACAGGGCTCGGTGAAATGTCCTTGATTCCTTGTTGCCACAGTTTGTGAACATTCTCTTAAACATTTCCTTGACTATCCCCTCAAATATTAGGTGGAATTGGTCCACCGGCAGACCCCAGACGATGGAGAACGGGCCCACCAGGTCAAACAATGGGGAGAAGGTGGTGATTCCTTGCCGGTCCTCCAAATCGCCTTCCAAAGGACCATGCGCCAGCCTTCAAGAGAAAATTGTTATTTTTACTTGCTTTCACTACGGAAACACCACGGAATACCTGGCGATTCCCTCCATTTCGTCGTGGGAACGTAGGGGACACTTCCAGTATTTAGGGCAGGGCCAAGAGATTCCGCCGCCAGTGTCACCCTTGCCTTTGCAGAACTCACAGGACCAGCGCCCGTTGATAGTTGTGAGTCCTCTTAGTGTGTGTCTTTCTGGCATATCGGCCACAATGTGGGATAGTTGGATGTCAGGATCGTCGTTGATTTCTTGAACCATCGGCCTGAAAAAAACAGATTCCGTACGGTTTCCGTGTTCATGCTAAAAATTAACTATTTAAAATTTCCACCGAATTGAATACGAATCTGTACGGAATCTCACCCGATCATTGTGTCTGTTGACACTTTGGCTGCCTCATGTCCCATCAGGAAATCATACACCTTGTAAGGGTAGATGCACTCCCCGATCTTGATGGACCCGACATGGAACTTCTTGGCCCCCGACTTTGCTTCCTCCACTCCGTCCAAGCTAAGGATGCAGTTTCCGTACTGTTTCCGTATACTTTCCAGACTTTCCCCCTTCAGTAAGTGTACTTTCTCGTGGTGCTCTTTAATGCTTTGCAGGGACACTGAGGATTCCTCACGGATTACGCGAAGAGCTCCTTTTTTCTGCTGTCGGCGGTACTTCTCGGGTATGGCGTTTAATCCTTCCACTCTTAGGTACTCCAGGGTTCCATCAGGGGACTTTGCTTCTATCAAAAGGTCCGTTGTGACTCTTGGAATGTTCTTGACTGCCAGACGTCTAAGACGGTTGCTGAACGTCTTTTTTTGGCTGCGGTTTCTTTGCAGTTTCCGTACGGTTTCCATGTGTTTGAATACAACAGAAAACAATTTGTCCATGGAAGAGTTTGTTGCACAACTGGAGCCCCGCACGCCAGCCACGTCGATGGCCAGCCTCTCCATTTCCGTTCTGCTGTCAAGTTGCCTCCTCAAACTTCTCTCCTCTTCTTCTATGTTTCGGTGTTGAATCCTTCCTGTTGCAGCTCTGTCCAAATTTTCTGCCGGAGGCGCGGCCTCGTTGTCTTCAGCGGCGGGCTGCCCTTCTTCTGATCTGGGAATCCGCGTGGAATCCGTGTTGGCTTTGTCGGTCTCAGGATTCATTTGAACATTGCCTTCCCCACAGGGATCTTGCATTGGGTCGTCGCTACTGCAATCCGGAATGTTGTTGATTCCTTGCGGATTCCCTTCCATTTCCTCACCGTTGTCTTCACTTGAGACTCCTCCTCCCTCTCCGTCGCTGAGAGGACTACCAGGCCCGTCACCACCGGAAAAGGTGCTCCAGGAACCTCCACCTGCAGGCTCTTCAATTGCACTTGTAAACTCACGATATCTGTGGGGATTCGGCCTTCCCGCTGCAACAACTTGTTCTTGCAGCCTGCCCAGCGCCTCGGGGTTGTACGGAAAGAACTTGCGAGTAGGAATCCCTGCGGTTTCCGCACCATTTCCATCATCCGATGTTGAGGGCGAATTACCGGCGGCATACCTTGGAAGAGGAGGCAGTTCTGCCCTCTTTCTTCTCTTTCTTAGCCTCCCCTTTAACCTCCGCTCCGATGTGCTCTCCCGCTTCCTCTTTCTTGAGCCTGACGAACTTGGAATCCCGGGGGATTCCGTGTCGTCCGTGTCCATGGTTGAAAATTAGCCGGCCGTCCTTTGCACTTAACTTTTTTAAGCATCGGTGCTGTTTCCGTAAAGAAACGGCATTGTTTTCTTTCTTTTGTTTACTTTTTTGCAACACAACATTCAGCTGACTTTTCTTTTCCTCTTCCGCCCATTCCGAAACAACAGTTAGAAGCGGCGCGGAAAGTGTGAGGAATCATCGAGGAGGAGATTCTTCATCATGGCGTCCGCGGCAGACGCAAGGGCAAAGGAGAGGACCAGAGTCAAGTCCGGCATCATGAATGGGCTGGGCAGGCTGCTCCTGTACAGGGACAAGGCGGAGAAAGTGGAAGGAAACTCCACGGTTGAGGCAACGCACTGGTCTCAAGTTCCCCTCAGGAGCCTGGAGTATGTCCCGCCCGGTGTTGAGGCTGGTGTGAGGCTCACGAAGAACATGCGCAAGTCCCGTGCCCTGTTCAAGGCGAAGCAGCAGGCGCCGTTCAAGGCCTTCGTCTTCGCCCGCATCGAGGAAGGTAAAAAGAAAAATCACAGTTTCAAAGGTTTTTCCGTATTACGTGTAATCCCTTTCCCCCCTTTCTTTCTCTTTTTTGAAAAATGACGTGGCGCAAATAACATTGAATTGTTGCTGAAATACTACGGTTTCCCCTTTAATTCCACCAGGTGTCACAACCGACGTCCTCCAGGACGTGTTCAACACACAGATCTGGCAGGGGTTCGCAGACAAGATGGCTGGCAAGCCCAACAACGCCAAGAACCGCAGCCTCGCCTACTGCGAGCTCGTCAGGATGTACCCTGAGGGGGTCTTCAAGGGGTTCTCATTCCCCAACCTCAGCAAGAAGGAGGACTACACACTACAGATCCTATCAGGAAAGCGTGGTGAAACCGCGTCGATCAGCGTCGCTGAGAGCGAGAACGGGAACTCCGACGAGGAGGAACTGGAACTGGGCTCGGACGCTGGCAGCGACGAAGAAGTGATTAACGCGGGCGCACAGAGTGAGGTAAGAATCACCAATGATTCTGTGCCGAAACTTTGCCGTTGCGAACAGGCTGTTTTCTTTTCAGAGTCTCATTCCGGCAACACAGTTCTTGACCACGTCCGTGAATCATCGCGGAAACCCAGAGAGTACTCCGCGCAAGAAGAAGTCCAGCACAGCAGCCGCCTCGGCCGTTCCCTGCACCTCGACACAAGCGGCTGGCGCCTCCCCGCCTGACGTAGGCAGTCTTTTCTCCACTGGCTCCTCACAGGATCTGTGCGGAAACAGCCCTACTGCATCGGTAACTCCGCCAAGTACTTCCGCTGCAAAGGCCAAGAGTCCGCGGAGGCCGCCGCTGCGGCTGAACACGCCGCCGGCACCACCCATTCCGGCATCGACGATGGCAGCCGTCGCAAAGATTTACGGAGTCAAGAGCCCACGCCGCAAGGAAACAGCACAGAAACAGCAGATCTCCACGGAAGAGTTGATGAGAGATCCCTTTGCCGGTGTCAAACCTGGGTTTCCTACTTCGAAGGATCATGGGACAAAGCGGAAGGTATGAATACCGCTACGATTCCGCACGAATTCCGTGAAAACTGTATTATTCTTTTCGCAGCGTTCCCTGGGACCCGCCTTGGACAGGGAGGGCAAGAACAAGGGCAAAGGCCTCAGGGGGAGGAAGAGAGCAAGGGCAGATTCCGAGGTGATTCCGTACGGTTTCCGTGTAAATCTTTCAGTTATATATTTACAATTTCCATTTCAGGACGGTGACTCCAACATGCTTGTACGGCTGGAGGACGTTGGCAACAGCAGCGACGAGTTCGTTCAGGTACTGCAAAGAATTGCCCTAGAAACCGTACAGTTTCCGTTATGAAAGATTTACATTTTAGGAGGAGAGCGACTCCTCCCCCGGCAAGGGGACGAGGAAGAAGCGGTCGGCCATCACACTGGACGACATGGCGAACACGCGCAAGGTGAGAGTTTCATAAAGGAATCTGCACGGAATTTGTAATGAAACCATGGGCTTTCCTTGCAGAGCAAGCACCGCTGCCATGACTCCTGCACTTGCGTGGAACTGGACAGGGGAACCCTACGCAAGAGACTAAGCACCACCGAGGAAAACCACATGAGGGAGAATCTCCGCTGTATGTCTAATTTACTGAGTTTCCGTACGCTTTCCTACGTCTTTCCTTATTTTTTTTGTAGATCTGGATTTCCGTCAAATTTTGAAAGGGTTCACCGACATGAAGCATCATCTTAACCGCCTCGAGAAGAAGATTGATACGATGGACCACCGCCAGGAGACCGTGAACGAACTGGCCGAGGCGAGTACTAATTTGCCGGTTGGTCAATGGTAATAGTTATTGTTGGTTTCCGCACTGTTTCCGCAGAAAGTCGTTGGCACGCACCAAGCGGAGAGTGCCCTAAAGGACGAGCGCGGTTCGATTGGAGCTCCTTGGGGCACAGTAGAGGAGATCTCGGAGGGACTGGAGAAGCCGGAGAACGAAGTGGTAAATTTGCTACATTTCCGTTAGGAATCCGTAATTCTTCAGTGGTGTTTCCTCAGATTGCGTACCGTCTCCTCAAGACGGTCTCCCAGGACAAGACCCACTTTCCCAGGGAGGCTGTCCGCCTGCTCCTTCGCAGCAACCTCCGCCACCGCGTGTACTACAGCAAGCCCGGAAAGTAAGACTATTCAACAAAGTTTCAGTTTTGTTTCCGTACCAAACCTATGATTTAGGAACGACGACAAGATTATTCGCTACGGCCAGGAATACGTCGTCTACCCGGACTGCTTCCACGACCTGATCATCAACTACATGTCAGAGCAGGTTGCCGGGCTGAAGGGCCTCGAGGCAGCAAAGGAAAAGTGGACAGACCACTTCAATGACACAAGGAAGAAGGCCAAGAACGACATTCTGGTAAGGTTTCGTCACGGATTCCATGCAGAATCAAACATTTTTCATTATGTTATCAATGTTCTTTTAACAGGCAACCTTCAGGAAGCCAGAAAACAAGGATAACGAGCTGTTCGCACTCGTTTACAAGGACACGGAAGCCAAGTTGTACAGAATCAAGGAGGAAGCCCCGTTGAAACCGCCTAAGAAAGAGGAGGACATGCCGGCGTACGAGGCGCAAAAGGAGGACTACATCCGGCGCTGGAAGCCGATCGTGGATGCTGCTTACGAAAAGGCGAAAAAAAGGTAAAACGTTATTGGAATTGTTTCCGTACAGATTCTGTAGCAATTCTTCCTTACCTTTCAGGGGAAGCAGTCCCATGAGCTGTATTGAACAGGGCGACAGGGACAGGTGGCAGGCAGATTAACTATTGCAATGTTTAAAAAAATGTTTCTGTAGTGTTGTTTCCGCGCAAATTCTGAACTGTTTCTGTTTTGTTTCGTTGAAGAGGAAGTTTATCTTGGACAAGTATTTCACTGCGATGTATTAGTTTATTTGCCAGTTTCCGTGTGGTTAACGTGACATTTCAAAGGAATATTTATTATTATTTATGGAGAAATTGCTGACAATACCCGTACAAATAAAATGACAAGCCCTGCCTTTTTAAAAAAATTACATGTAGTAATCGGCGCCTGTTTTCCGCGAGGTTTCCGTGCCTTTCCAGTAACATTGCGCGTCTTCCTCCCTCCTTCATCATTCACTGCGCAGGCGCAGACTTTTGACTGATTCAAACGCGTTTCCCCATCCTTCCCGTGCCGTTTCAGCGAGCGTCAGCTGAAGGCAATTTCAGCTGTTGCTTCCTCTTCCTCTTCCGGTTTCAAAAACAAAACGAAAAGGACGGCAGTGCGTGCTCGGGACATTAAAAAGTGATTAGGACCGGAAAGAGTGAGTGAAGGACAGTAAAATGTGCAACGGATTCGCCACCGGTTCCTCGGGGTTCCGCGCCCGGAGCCCGGGGACCCTTCTGGCCCACCGGAGGTCCGTTCTGGGCTTTGGCCCGCTCTCCAAGGTGGAGGGCAAGGAGGGCGCCGGATTCGACAACGTCAACGGCGATTCCCTGCTGTTTCCTGGCCGATTCGGTGACCTGCCCGACCCGGAGGGGGTGTCCCGTGCGGCGGGGCCCGGGGGAGTCAAGGGGGGCGACCAGATCGGGGTGATCGGGCCGGATGTGAAGCAGGTAAGAAACCGCATTGTTTCGGTGTTGTTTCGTAGGCAAACTTTTTCGCGAAAGTTTAAAACTGTCCTTGCTTGTAGTACCCGAGAGTGATAGTAGTCTGTACGGTTTCCGTAACGTTTCTGTCCTGTTTGCAGGACACCAACTACGCCAAGGAGAGGCCCAAGAGGGCCGCCCCGTCGAAGGGGAAGAAGGGGTCAGGAGGCGGCACCAAGCAGTCAGCCAAAGGAAAAGGATCCGGTGCAGTTTCCTCGTCGTCTCAGTCCAGCTCCTCGTCTTCCGGCGGGGCCAGTGGAGCAGGAGCGCCCGGAGGAGAGCCGCCCGGAGGCGGAAAGGGCCCCGGGAAGGAGCCGCCAAGTTCAGCGGTAAGGAGACTGAACGGAATCCTCACAGAAACCTGTTCATTTCATTACCGCGTTTCAAAATTCAGGTAAACGTTAGCCCAAAGAAGAGGCCCCGTCGGTCTGGGAGGAGGTCCACGGGGCCCGTGGAAGAGCCCGATGAGGCGGTCAACGAGACTGCCGACCAGGCGGCAGCAGCCATGACGAGCGCACAGGCAAGTTTTAGTATAATTTGAATTTCTGGAAAAGTACGGAAATGACACTGAAACACTTTTGATTCCTTGCAGAGTTCCTCGTCTACCTCCGTCTCCACGCTGAAGTCTGCTAAGGACGTGAAGGCCGTCACTGCCGCTGCCCGCAAGAAGGCAAGGGAGGAGCTGAAGAAAGAGGTGAGGTGGAAGTGGCAAAGAATCCGTACGGAAACTAATTATTTTCTTTCTTAGGCCGAGAGAAAGGCCAAGGAGGCCGCTGACGCCGCCGCCGCTGCGGCCGCCGCTTCCATGCCTCCCCCTCCGCCCCACTCCATGCCGTCGGTAAATAAGAAACAAACATTGTTGATATTTCAATAAGATTCACCACGGTTTCCGTAACGTGTAGGCGGCGACTATCTCCAAAGCGGGCACCAAGTCTGTCTCCAGTGCCGCTGCTGTGGCGGCTGCTCCAGCAACCCCATCAGTAAGATTACTATTTGGTACGGAAACCGCACGGAATCTTACATTTTTCTTTGCAGAGCTACCCCCAGTACAAGTGCGGCACAGGATGCGAGTGCAACTCCTTCGGGCGTGAGAAGCTGAGGGAGAAGGAGTCCACCATCGGGCCGGAGGAGCATTGCAGGGAGAACCTCTCATGTAAGTGAAATTAAAACGGTTTTGCATGGTAATAGTTTAATGTTGGCGCCCTAATTGTCTTTGCAATTGTACGGATTCCGCACCGTTTCCTTTTTTTTTTCGTTACAGTCATCCGGTGGGCCCAACTGCGGCGTGATACCGCTGAGCTCAAGGAGGCTGTGCGGGAGAACAGGGAGCTCCTGGTGGAGCAAAAGAAGATTCTGGAGGAAATCCTGCAACATTCCAAGGTAATTTCAAAAAAACTAAACGGTTTCCTTGAAGATTCTTTAATAAGTCCGTACCAATACAGGAGGCCGCCACGATCAGGGCAAGTGTTGACCTGGCCGCAGACGATAAGGGCGAGCTGGAGATGCCTTGGGTGGACATGGACCAGTCTGTCGCTGCATTCGAAACCATGGCTAAGCGACAGGTACCGTACGGTTTCCGTGTTGTTTCGGTAAGGTATAAAAATGTTTTAATCTTTTTTTTCAGATGCTCTACCGCATCCTGGAAAGAATCGTTTGCAGAGCGTGCCACTTCCCGCGAAAGGCCATGCAGGAGATGTTCGCTCCCCCGCTGCAGCAGAGAGTGTACCCTTTGGGCAAGCCGAACACGTAAAAAACCGTACAGTTTCCGTATAGAATCCGCACCATTTTAAATGTCATTGGCACATTTCCTGAAAGGTATAAAAATAAAAGATTCCGTACGGTTTCCGTTAAATTTCAGACACAGCAAGAGAGGGAGCACCTGGAGGTACGGCAAGAAGTACCACTACCTGCCCCAGGTCACCCTGGATTTCATCGGCTTCGTCATGTCAAAAAAATTCACCGAGTTCACCTCCGCCCTGGCCATCAAGGAGGTCAAGGACCATTTAAACGATGCGAGGGAGACTGCCAAGGACAAGGACAAGGCAAGTAACTGTACAGTTTCCGTACGCATTCGGTACCAATTTTAAAAAAAAGATTGAACTATTGGTGCAATTCCCTTTTTTAAAAAAACACTTTTAATATACAAGGCTGTTTTCGTGTCGTTTTAGGAGGCATTCTACAACCACCTGGACGAGCCAGTCTATCTGCTCGTGTGGCGGGACAGTGAGTCCAAGTGCTTCGTCATCGAGGAGTCCCCCCCCTTTGACGGGGATGATGATGCCAAGGAGTCCTTCATGGACAGGTGGGAGGACAAAGTCAACGAGGAGATTGACAAGAAACACCCCAACGTAAGTGAAACTGTACACTTTCCGTGTTGTTTCCGCGACTAATTTTTTTTTTGGCAGGGCTTCATCCACAAGGACCCCCCGAACCCCAGGGCGTAGAAGGCTGAGAAGAGCATGACAAGCGGCGGCGTTTCAGAAAAGTTTCAGTGAAGAAGAACATTTATGTACCAGAAGAAAATCAGATCATTGTTTGTTAAACTAAATCGTAGGTTTTGTGCTGTTTCCGCGGTGAATCCGTGTCTTTTCTGTTAAACGTGGTGTCGAGAAATCAGATTTGAAACCTTTTAACCCTTTTAAACCGAATACCCCCCCCCAAAAAAAATCGCGACCGTAAGCAGGTAGAAACTAAAGAGTACAAAAAATATGTTTCCGTACAGAATCCGTGGTGATATTGTGTACCGCCGTCATTTCAAAGCAGGTGCATGCCCAGAATATAAAGATAAGAATTCCTTTACTTCCCAGGTGTTTCCGTGGTCGTTACGAGTATTTATGCGGCCTGTTGTTTAACAGATTCCGTTAGGTTTCCGCGGTGATTCCGTTTTACGTATTTTGGACAGGACGCGTTAATTGGCCAAGCATAGTAGTGTGTTTGTAATTTGTTTCCGTGGGTAAACCGCGCAAAAATAGATATAAGAACTGTTTTATTTGCAGAAGATTTGTCGGCGGATACCGGACGGATTCCGAGGCAATTTGCGAACAATGGGGGGGATGGTGGGAAACCATGGCCATGTTGACGGACAGCAACAGGACGGAAACTGCAAGGAAAGTAGTAGGAATGTCCGCGGTTAAGAAGTGGGTGGCCACTACTTTCCTTGCACTTTCCGCGCGGAAAGTGACAAAGTAACTCTGGGAAATCGCCATGGTTTCAATTTACTTTCCGTGCAATTTTATTCGTCGGGTCTACTACAGCAACGTCAGACTCCAACTCCAACAACGATTCCCCTTCCCCAGGGCAGGCCACGGACTCCTCCTGGGATAGCAGGTATGGAGATCAACTGCAAGGGGAGAAAAGGGAG
>JAAUXU010095892.1_pt1 | contig 11340 bp, 14 predicted proteins | sample 7278151 | NCBI WGS metagenome assembly JAAUXU01 (sample SAMN14350113, study PRJNA611818) | marine sediment metagenome | isolation source: surface marine sediment (1.8m) | place: French Polynesia: Moorea | collected 2018-08 | reverse complement strand
GAGGGTGAACTTCCTCACCCCACTGCAAGTTAGGGGCCAAGGAAGCAACCAAATTTGACGGCGCCAAGTGCATGGTCACTGGTCAGCACAAAGCACATGACCCAGCAAAGCAGGTCAAGTCTGCCAGCGTCGAGTCGAGGCAAGACCAGCTTCGTGTTGACCATGAAGTGTATGTTGAGTGCGAAGGGCATGTTCAGCAAGGATCAAGTCCGCGCTGGTGGGTGGGATTTAGGCGAGTCTTATGACAACCCCAGCAATGCTGGGCACTCCTGCTGGAAGAAAATAATACTCATCAGGGGTACATGACATCTTTTATGCACCCAGCCTCTTAGAAAGTGTCATGGATTCATTCTCCAGTCATTGTGTCTGTTCATGAACTGATCAAGAGTGAAGTCCGTCTGATCACCAAAGTTATCCTTTCCAATCTGTGCTTGACATAGGACTTGATATTCTTGCCACATTTGACCCTTCTACCATACGTCCCTACTGCACAGAAGTCAGCATCGGGGTCTCCTGCTTGGAGAGTGACTATAGGCCCATGTTGAGCTTCGCCAATTCTGTCATGGACAACTGGTGGTTACATGCGAGTTTGCATATTGATATCAATTGCTCCTGGTCAATTGCAACACATACCTTCACCTTCTTCACCTCTGTCATTGTAGACTTAGCCTGCCCTCTTGTACTCCCCAATGTCCCCACTGGTCTTGTGCAAGATGTTTACCTTGTTCACAAAGCTGCCGCGAATGGAGAAATAGTGGGTGGCAATTTCTGTGGGCTTTTCACCAGCAAGAATGCCCTTGAGCATTTTGCTCTGGCTCTGCTGGAACTGACTCGATTGGGCTAATTTTGACACCCAATTGCAGCTGCTTTGCATGCGTAGACCCTCGTCTGGAAAGCAGCTCAGTGTTTAAAGCTTTACCAGCTCTTTCGCGCTACCCACTTTGTTGGGTAGAATAATGGCAAAAATGTAAAGTGCTACGTGTTCGTGTATCTGCCCGTCTATGTTTGGCATCACATGCTTTGGAGCAACCAGGCTCTTCACACTAACCATGCTCCTCGTGCTGAGCTCGAGCCTTACTCACACAACGAGCTTTGCACTCACCATGTGCTTCTTGCGCACCACCCGCTTCGTGCTCACCATGCGACAAATGCGGTCTCATCTGAGAAAATGACCACTGCCTCTTTCTTTTCCTTAATTTTGTTGAGCAAGATCTTGCATCGTGCAAACCTTTCAGAAGACATCAATGGCCTGTCTCGGTGTCTTCTCAAATGACTTGAGGGATGGGTCTTCTTTCACCAGGCGCTGCATCATCCTCAGGCTGGTGTCAAACGCCCTGTTGAGAGAACGAATGTTGACTCAGCCCTTCTCCACAACGTTCCAGATGGCCTCCACCATGTCTCTTGTCCTCATTCTGGGCTTCGTGGTTCTCTCGTGGGCCTTCACAGTCCCTCTTGCAGATGCAGTGTGCAGCTGACTGGTGGACATACCTGGAGATCTCAACTGGAGACCTGAGCAGGTAGTACAACAATTGCAGCCCTGCGGTCCTTCATATTCAGGCTCACTGCCGCAAAATTAGTACTGTTCTGAGATCAAAGATGCATTATTTGCACAGCAGTGGAAATGAGTGGTTACATTAGACAGTGAGTCAAATTGGGCATCAGCGGTTGGACAGCAAAGGAAGTAAATTCAAACGATCGCATTTTATAGTAATCACTCTGTATCATTAACATTTCCTCACACGGCTGCTCCAGCAGCAAGCAGTCATTGCAGTTGCTGTCTTTCTCATGATTTGCATTATTGCACTGAGGAGCAAGTAGAAGTTTAACAATTCTTGACTATCGACATTTGACCTGTCAATGCTCTCACTCGTCAGCTCCTTCAAGTCCCCCCCTTCCCCTATGGGTGCACCTTTCTAGCTCGAGTCCCGCGAACCACGATAGCCTTTCTTCCAACGGCAAACAAGTTAAAATGGGTGAAGGACGGGAAAAGAGAGGGACAGAGAGGCTCTCTCAAAATGGGCGAGGCTGCTGCTTCTTCTCTTGCAGCCCCTCTGCATGGCGGCCTCTGTATGAGACGGAGAAGGAGAGGCTTTCCTTTGTGGTCTCTTGGGGCTCCCTACCATTTCTGCCATGCGGCAGGAGAAGCATATATACATTGGCATTCAGAAGTATTCGTCCCCAGCTGAAGCAGTCCCAAATGTTGTGTATTTTGCATGACATTGAGTAGCAAAATTGCATTTTTTTCTGCCTGGAAGGGGGAACCCTCACCCTGCCCCCCTCCTGCCAAATGGCTTCACGCACCCATCACCAGGTTTATCAGGGCCATGTCTTTCCACAGGTGGTTATACAATGTTTGCCAAAAGTCACTGCAGCGGGGTAAAAAATACTCCCCATGCTCCACTGACTGCTTTTGGGGCGGAATTTTCACATGGAATCAGTAATCCCAACAGTGCTTGGAAGAGATGAGCCTTTTTGTGACTGCCTATTTTAATGCTCGAATGCTCAAAGTGCAACGGCCCCTCAAATGTGGCATGCAAAAATGAACTGTTTTCTCCCTTTTTTAGGGTTTTTTTCTTGATGAAAGTGGCTGAAACTTTGTGTGGGTGCTGCCATACCCATTCTAGTGCTCCATGCCACAGATGGCATCCTCCAGGCCATCCTTGGACATGCTACACGCCAAAACCGTCATGTTTGTGCTCGGAAGCATCATCACTGTCAAATGATATGAGCATCCACCTAGCCGCAGGACGCCCTGTCCCCCTGCATCACCTGTCTCTCTTGCTCCGGACGACCACATAACCACTTACATACCGTGGCAGCTCATCCATGTTCATTCATCACTCGCAGCTCCTCAGTCTATCCTCACTTTACTGCTGAGCCTACACGCTTGTTATTTTCTTGGATGACAATCTATACATCTAAACGCGATCGAGGGTCCGTATGCTGTGTGAATGTGCGTGTGCGTGTGTGTGGGGGAGATGTAGGATCCGCCCATAACAAACTTTACACCTGAGGCTGTCTTGAGGTTGAAGCCAAGGCCCAACGTTGTCCTTTGTGTATCTACTTTCTTACTTTACTTGCTATAGATAGATATGCCAAGCAGTGCCCAAGCTCAATGACATAGCTGGGCATGGCAGTGCAGCATCTGTATTTATCATGAGCTATTTATGGTGACAAGAGCAGGAGAGAGAGGAAGTCAGTGGGATTGGTGGATCGGTGAAGTGGTCTAGCCTTGGCAAACCAAATTGTGCCCTAATGGCTAGGGTTCGAGAAATAAATACTTACACTCCAAATACTTGGACTAAGACCAAACTGTCACTCGACGTAAAATACTTGACAATTCTTTACGATAAGTATTTCATCACTGAGAGTATCATTTCAACAAAATGAATTCAAATTTCGATCTTGTGAAAAGTACTTGGCCATGGGCAACACTTCATTCAAGGGCCTGTTTGGACGCTGTTGAAAAGCACATCGAAGCTTTCAACTATCGATTGATTTGTCAGAAACAGGCTCTTCTCCTGTGCCGGAATGATTCTCAATAAACAACAGTTCAGACTGACAAATCAGAATGCTAGTTTGTAAGAGTGTGTGATGGTAAAATGTAATGCCCTAACATGCCTTTCCTGCCTGTTAGTTTTGTTTGCGATTACTTGCGTAGGGGGATAGATTTAATTGAGACACTAGATTATTGGTTCAAAAATACTCATACTTACTTAAGTATAAAATCAAAATACTTGCACCTACCTAAGTACAATTTTTTCTGGCTTCCTCGATCACTACAAAGGGCTCGGTACCATCACCACAATAAGAAGAGAGTGAAAAGAGTTGTCACACTCTGGGCGAATATATCACCTTTATTACAAAAATTCTATAACTTCTTTCGAAATATGACGCGACCTGGCAACCCTGGAGAGGGATGTGAAGAGGGTGAGGGGTGTCCGGATAACCCAGTTGCAAAAGTAAAACCAAATGGATCCAGGTGCCGATCGTGTGGACCACACGGAGTGTACGGTGAGCGCATAGCACATGTTGAGTACATATTTTCAATGTATATTGAATATATAAACATGGCTGGTGCCACCTTATATATTCAATATGAATCCCCCCCCCGATGAGAAAAATTCGCAAATCTGCAGCTGAAATCGCATGGAACCCTCTGTTCTGAACATTTCACTGGGTTCATCAACATCAATGAATTGGCTCCATCAATGACTAATGAATTGGGTCTGTCAATGACTAATGAATTGGGTCCATCAGTGCCTAAGGAATCGTACTCGGCACTTTTGACTCCAGATGTCGGCCTCTTTCACTAACGAGAGCATTGGCATTGGCAGAGGCAGCAGTAGCGGCTGCGATGGCAGTTATGGCAGTGGGAGCAGCATAAGCAGCCACTGCGATTACAGTTATGGCAGCGGGAGCAGAGAAGCAACGTGGTGCGGTGGCCTCCGTCGAGGCAGCAGTAGAGAGGTCCGGAACACGAGGAGGAGGGAGCACAGTCGTGGACCAACACAACAGCTTTCTCTACTCCCTACGTAGAAGTATTTTAGTAGTCGTAGTGGAAAAGCAGCTCTCGTTGTGAAAACAGCCTCCGTGAAGGCGGGCAAACAGTGTTGAAGGGGAAAAAAACCCTCTCCTTTTTTTCAGTGTCTACGTCTTCTCCTTCAGCTCATTCGGCCGAAGGTTCCGGGGACCACCTGCTTCAGCACCAACACCCGGTCCAGAGAATAGCGAGGTCGCCGGCGATCGGACAGCTACCGAGGTAATGTCGTCATTTGTGGAACAGTCAACTTCGTCGACAAGGCTTCTATCAGGAGATGGAGCCTGTTGCATACGAAGTGCGTCATCTGTCAGTTAGCGCTTGCCTGCTCATCGAGTGTTTAATTGTCAGTTTCGAATCAACTTTCAGTCAACTCCTACTCGACACCGATTCCCGATCCTGTCTTATCTTTCTTTTTTTCTTTTTTGTCTTGTCACAGTGTTAACAGCAATCTGGTCTGATAGGCTGACATAGCCTGGATTTCCTTTTCTTCTCAGACCAAACGGAGTCTCTGCTCAATTATTACATTTATTGCCTTTTTACAGATGGCTCAAGTGTCACGACAGCCAGATGAAATTTTCCGATTGGAAAGACGTAGCAGTTTTTGTGCATTTGGCAAGCTGGCAAAGAAAATTCAATTAATGCCTCTAGGAACCCCCTCCTCCAATGTCTATGTCCTTAATCATGAGCTCTCTTGAGCAGTCTGTTATTAAAAGGAAGAAAAGAAAGCAGCCAAGCGCCTAAATGATTAAAGAACCCCTGCGAAACACTATAGCAACGCGGCGTTCTGCAGTTATCTGGGGAGTTTTTCTTTTATCTTGTCGTGGGGAAGCCCTGACTAAACCAATTGGCGCTTGCATGCAGGACACAAAAGAAGAGAGTCTACAACTGTTTGCTCACCCACCAAGAATGTGTCCTTCACTGCTGTGGCGGAGCTTGTGTGGCCTGCGCCCTTTCCCTACCCGACGTACACACACACGCTCATGCACTAAAGCATGAGCTGTCATTGTTTCCCTACATAGATAGATAATGAGGAGTTGACACACACAAAAAAAAGACTGTCGCAATATTTCATTAGCCTGTTATATCCTCGATTCAGGCGAATATTCAAGTGTGTTGTACCAATGCTAGGATTGGTACTATTGGGCTGTTTGTACCTCGCGTACTTATTTGAGGTGAGCGCTCTCGCCGCCGACGTCCTCGTCCTCGCACTGTGTTGCTTGGGGTTAGCTATCGAAGGGTCGGGTCTTGACTCGAGCCATTTTGACTCGATTCGAGTCAGGGTTTTTTGCTACCTTGGAGGTGCGCCAGATGCGAAAGGTCCTAACCCGACCCGGGAGTCAGATTCAACCCGGCCCTAAACAAGTCAATATTATTTATATAGAAAGTATGTACCTTGGAAAGCAACACTTTTGCTATTGGACTTCATGTCTCATTGATAGACTTGTACTTGTTACAGTAGACCCGAAAATGTCGGTTTCTCAACCATCCGGATTTGACTGAGATTTTGGGTTGCCTGACCTTACCCGACCCAGACAGAAAAGCTCTGCAGCCGAGAGTGAGTCCGATTCCCAAGTCCTTAGCCCGGCCCATCAGTAGTGCTAGCGGCGATCGACACAATTTGAGCATGAGTACGCGCATGCCCATTTTCACAAGAATGAAGAGACAGAAACTCTTCTTTTTCCCCTGGTTGCAGCAGAGTAATTTGACGTCAGACTTGGTATGGCTTTTTTGCGGCAGAATTGAAAGTTTTTCTTGCAGTCGTTGTTCCTCCACTGACTTTTCCCTTAAGAGCTACAACTATGTGGCTCATGCCAACAGACATCCTGGTGCATGCCAATCAGTTCAGTAAGACTCTCACATTTCACTGAAACTCCATCCCCGTTGATTCAAAAAAGACTTTGCAGGATAAAAATGAAGCAGTCAGCGACAAAGCTGCAGTGCACGGTAGGGATGTGCGACACCGGAGAAAAAGTTGTTTGCCTGCACATAAGTGACGTCCCCCTGTACTACGTTGCCTTCTTCGTGTGGTACGCCACATGAAGATGAAACTCCTGCCATAACTCCACATTGGGAGGTTTCGACTTTCTTCTCTTCCTTCCCCCGGGACATATAGAACGTTGGTGATGAAACCTTTCTCCGGAAGTCATGGCCAGTGTATAACAGCTTTTTCATGGAGCTTTCGGGGCTTAGGACAATATTGTGACAAGTTTGGTTAGCCACGGTGAAATTTCAGAAAGGACGCAGAGAAAAAAAGGACCGACTGCTCTTTCGTTGTTGCCCACAATATTTTTTTTTCCGACAACGCCCATTCTTTGTGACGTCTGAGGCTTTTGAGTAGATTGAAGAAAAGTATGCGCAACGATGTCTCGTTCAGACATACGTTTGCCTGCAAAAGTATTTGAACGCCTGTCAGAGACACGAAAATACTGAAATGTCATGCGTTTTTGGAGGCATTTTCAAATTTTTTTGAGCACCCCCCTCTCCAGACCTCCCCCCCCCCCTGGGGCCACCCCCCAGTTGCTGCCACTGTGGCAGCAAGTCCCTTTTTGGGGGTATGCATAGGTACACTTTTTCCTGCTGCTGTAACTGGCTTAATATTGTCACTACATGAACTGTATTTACATCGTTGGAAAGCTTGAAGTCTCAGTCATTGAACTTATTACATTCATTTTCAGAGAAATTGCACATGAAAGGCAGCACTGGCCATTTTGTCAATGCAGTTAACTTGTCTACTGTACTACATAGAATCACTCAAAGCTCCATTAATATTGAAGCTACCCAAACTATACTTACATTGTTGGAAAGCTTGAAGACTTAGCAGTTGAACTTTTCACTTTACTTTGAATGAAATTGCATATTAAAGGCAGCACTGGCAATTAACCCAAAAAATTGCTACATACGCTCACTTCTCCACTTCAGAGCTGGTGTTCAAATACTTTTGAAGGCAAGTGTATTATCTGCTTCCAGAGGTGTCTCGTTCGTTCGTCATCCAAAGCATCCCTGATATTTCATTGGAAGTGCTGCTTTCCTGCTAAAGGAATTGCGCCCACGTGATAATGGGCTAAGTTTTTTTTAGTGCACTTTGGATATTTAGATATATTCTTTTCCCAAAGTATTACGTTTTGGTTGAAAAAACTCAAACATTCTGAGCGCTAAAGTTTTGAGATTGACTTGTTAACGTCAAGTGTGTGGTGGAGGTGTAGTTAGATGTGACATCCAGAAGTTTGGTCAAGTTTCGTCAGCGAAATTTGAAACTGGAGCGTTTTAAGAGCTCAAGTTTGGTGACGCTGGGTGTTGCAGTTGGGGCGCCTATGACCTGATGGACAGATACACACACGGACCAGTACATACGGACCCTCACGCTTTATATTTTACTAGCGCTTACCCGCTTCCGACTTCATTGGGCGGAATAAATACATAATGTATATGGGACTATGCGTTTGTCTGATGGGCGTACATACGTCATGTGCTCATCACACGCTTTGCTCAAATCGACCGCGTAAAAGCTGAATATCGTCTGTGGACAGACAAACACGCGTAAATACGACCCTGGCACTTTTTGCAATGGATATAGTGCGTCCCCCTACCCAACTCTGTTGGGTAGCAAAGATATACATTGCTACATGCGGTCCTCTGCCAGATGTATGTACGCACTGGACTCGCGCGCTCATCCTCCGCTCCGTGCTAATCACGCGCCCCCACTCATCACACGCTCCACGCTCATACCGCGCTCAGATCGACAAAAGCGTGAAGTTGGTGGCGCAAAAGCTGCAACTCGGCCAAGGACAGACACACGTCCATACGGCCCGCGCCCCTGATGTATTGGATTAGGCCACATAGTGCGTGCACATGATTATTGGTACTGATTGATGGCTGAAGCTATCAGAGACGCATTTAATTTGCGCAGTTACTCAACATTATTATCTGCTTATTCGGTGGAGGTGAGCTTTCAGCTTGAACTTCCTCTATGAGGCGCTTATCTCGTGTTTTCGTGCGTTTGGCGAAACCCCCGTTTACTTTAGCAGACACGGGTGCTTACACAAACAAACTGAAACTTAGTTGCAGCAACGGAAGAGCTCGTTAAAGAGGTCTGGCTCGGCTTGCTACATCACGGAAATGCGTCTCCTCCAACTGAAAAGGCAATTGCTCCAATGCACGGGGGTGGAGAAGCGTGCAAAGTCCGGTAGCGCTTGAACGCCAACAACTAGTCCCCAGCTCGTCTGCTTTCAAAGGGTCACTGGTCGAGTCATTGCCTTAAAACTATTTCAGACCGAGGCATCAATGTACTTTCTCATTACGTGAGCAGCGGGTAAAGAAAAGACGTCACATTTAAGACTCTTAACTTTTCATTTTAGTAGAGACGATAGTGGTAATCATACTTCATCGCGCCGATCTCTGCAAATCACCATTACCGTTGAAGGAAGAAAAATGACGATCCGCCTTGTCTTTTGAATGATATCCTCAGCAAAACAGTGGCAGCAAAAGTATAAAAAATGCTCCACTGGACTGACGTGATGTTGTACATACAACGCTACTGAAACTTAGCGAGGCAGTGACCAGCAAGACAAAGCCAAAGAGCACCAGCAATGTCCAAACGTTCACCGTTTACCTCCCGCCTCAACTTGGACAAGCTTCGTGCTGGGGAGATAAAGTCAACTCTTAAAAGGTCCGAGTCCGTTTAAAAAGTCCCAAATTTTGACATTGCAGCTGACCCATGACCTCTGGCATAAACATTAAAATGTCACACATTTAAAATGTTTGTGCTTAGTGTCTTGTGCTTGAGTGTTTACTTCATGGACATTCGATGAAGCCATTAGAGTCTGACCAATGTGAAAATGCCAATACCAATAATGAGCCGCTGATCGACCCGCCTTATACAGGGTCTTCTTTCACTTGAAACGTGAGGGGAAAAAAGTGTATTTTCTCTAATGTTTCAAAAATTGTGTAACACCACAAATACATTTTTGAACTCGTCATGGTTGGCCGTTTTTGCCAGGCATCTAAGTTAAGCAATTACGTACAGCTAAAGAAATGACTTGTTTGTCACTCTTAACAGTGACAATTGTTGCCCACAATGTGAAGGATGACGCTGCCCTGCTGCACTCTTCGACCACTGCTTTGCTTTAAGCTTTGGCGTCTTCTTTTTGCTCTCCGGCACCAGCAGGCGGGTGAACAGAATATCAATCTGCAGTCTTTCTTCATCTTAAAAAAGGAAGAAGAAAGCAGGGATACTTATGAATGCGAAAGCTCCCAATATTTCGGTGCAAACTTTTCTTTTGAAGGGATGCTGCTATCGACAAAGACGACCTCATTCTGACGACGAGGAGGGCTCCACGCCAACGCTATCATCGACGACATCCCCATCCTCAACCTCAGGAAAACGGAAAACATGGTAGGTGTGGGGCAGAGTTCAACTAACGATGTCATTCGTCGATGACTTTGGAGTTACCGCTCACTTGTACAGGTCAGTTGTTTATTCAGATATCTCATTGCTGATTGACGTCAGCGATGTGTCAGCGTCTCTGGCGGCCAACGACAACGACGGTGACGACGAAATGTCCGACGGTGGCGGCAACAGCAGCAACGGCAGCAAAGGCGCTGCCGGAACTGGCAGTGGCGGCCGAGTCGGCCGCGCCATCGAGGTCTTCCACAACACCAAGAACACTATGTTGAGCAGCTTCGCCTCAGTGATAGAAGGTACCAGAGAGCTCTCCCTGAACGAAGAAGAAAGGAGGAGGAATAACCTGGCAAGGAACAACAATGCCAAGGTTCAGAATCATCATCCAAAGCATCACCGACCACTCAACCTCCAGTCACAGCAAGGGCTGAGTCATCGACAACCTCAGCAGCAGTACCACAATCAACGTGCTCTTCCTCCAAAGCATCCCATATCAGAAGATTACGCACAAACTGTCCTCATGGGATCACCCGTAGGTCAACCTGCAGAAAGGCATCAGCATCAGCAACAACCCCAACATAGGACAGCAATGGAGTCACAACCCGAGCAAATTGGCAATCGGTTCATTTGTGACGCTTCTTTTCTGGAAGCAACACAATCAAGGAAAATGACGGCGAGAAGTCCTGGCCAGGTAAGAAGTGCTTTGAGCACTCTTCGTGTTGTGCATTTGGGGTTAAAAAAAGCCAAATGTAGTCGAGTGATGCGAGTCCCAGTGCAATAACCGTGCCCTGAGCATTCTGCAGATGTGAAGTCTTGAACCATTTTGCCAAATAATGCTCGCCAAGGGCGCATTGTGTGTATGTGAGGAAGCCTGCCTGGTCCGAAAGAGCAAATGTTTCTAGGTAGGTGACATCCAAATAGATGAGAGGATATTTGTCTGGGCAGGCGAGCGAGCGAGTTGGGTATTCATTTCGGTACTGTATTGTCTGTGGAGTCACCGAAGCTTGTCTAATTAAGAGATAGGGCTTGTATGAATAAGTGATGATTAATTTCTTCCCTTCATTCATGCTCCTTTCAGTAGTGTGTGTCTCAGTTCGTACCCTCCCTGGTTCAAAAAAAAGTGAGCTATTTGGAACTAAAGCATCGGCTATGGGCAGATAAAATGATACTACAAGCTGTTCTGCTGAAACAATTTCTGGTGTTTTCTAACTGATGAGGTGATTGCGCAGCATCAGAAGGGTCATGGAGTTAGGAGCCAACAAACTTTTAAAGATGAGATCCATGGTTTTGAAGATCCATAGTCTGGAAGGTCCAAAGTCTGGAAGGTCCAAAGTCTGGAAGGTCCAAAGTCTGGAAGGTCCAAAGTCTGGAAGGTCCAAAGTCTGGAAGGTCCAAAGTC
>JAAUXU010124350.1_pt1 | contig 11343 bp, 8 predicted proteins | sample 7278151 | NCBI WGS metagenome assembly JAAUXU01 (sample SAMN14350113, study PRJNA611818) | marine sediment metagenome | isolation source: surface marine sediment (1.8m) | place: French Polynesia: Moorea | collected 2018-08 | reverse complement strand
CCACTGTCTGGAGGATTCGTTCCATGCAAAAATCCCACTCAAAAATGACTCCACGCGGTCTATACACTCAGTTTCACCTCACTGAAATTACTTACGCCAAGGTCTGTATTTGAGTTGAGTTGTATCGAGCTTAGTGGCATCGGTGGTGTACAGCTGCTATCGAGGTCCACATAGAACACGGCTGGCAGTATCCTACTACAGGATGCCAATGGAAATGCCAATCATGCCGACCCTCTGTCACATTGAGAACCTGATGATGTCTACATTTGGGACATCCGCTTTGTTTTCAATCGTCAGAACTAATCAGGAAGGAAGATCCCAATCAGGAAGGAAGATCCCAATGTCCATCAGTTGCTTGTCGTAGGACTTTTGCCGGATGCAGCTTTGCGAAGTTGATTCTTCGGCCCAACATCTCCCACTCCATCTAAGTATCATTACCTCCCTTGCTTGCAGCCAGCTTGGGCATAGTTAGTCTTCTCCTTTCTCTTCATCTTCTTCGGATTTATGTCCCAGATTCATTGTGCTAGCGCCCATGATGGGCAACCCTGCCGATAAACCTGTCAGACCCCAGTCTTTCACATCACCAGCCCTCCAGGCCAGCCTGAAGGAGATGACAAAGACAACACCCTGTTCTTTCTTCTACTCAATGACAGTGAGCAGGACAACTCTTTTAAGTCTCAGATGATGAAGGACCATATGGGCCTTGCTTCAATTACCTCCTAAACCTGTGCATCTCTGGGTCTGTCAATGACTGGGCGGAGCCCACCACAGGCCTACAGGAGGTCAGGGGAGCTTTCTCACCACTATGTGGCAGAGCTGTTCAGCCAAGGGAAACTTTGAGATACGCCAGGTCAAAGCCAGATTCGACAAGACCAAGACCCTGGTGCAGGAAGTGCGCATCAGGTGGTACAGCATCCTCTTCATGCTCCAGTGCATCCATAAAGTTAAAGCTGCGGTTTTCCTCTGACCAATGAAAGCTCTGAGGTTGAGTTCAGCAGGCATGATTGCTAGTCTGTCAGTAAAGTCATCAAGGCCTTTCTATGAGGATATGGTTGAGGTGAGTGGGGAGAAGTATGGCACCCCCTCCAAGTGCATCCCCATGGTCAAGCTTCTCACAAGGGCCACGATGGGGTTGGAGACAAAGCTGCTGCTCTCACACCCTAAGGGCATGGCCTTCAAGTTTGTCCAGAGCATGCAGGTGAGACTGAAAAAGTGGTTTGGCTTCATTGAAGAGGCAGAATTATGGCTACAAACAAGGAAGCTTGTCTGAGTGATCAGACAGCAACAATGCTAGTTTTCTTTAATGCCAACTTGTCACGTACTGCACATTACAAGTTGGCATTTAAGTTGGATTATCGTTATGTGCTGCGTTGCTTCAGTACCTCCAACAAGCACAAAACTGCAGGGATTTCTTTTGTACTCTTAAGCTTTTTTCGAGCTTCTTCACAGACTTCGAGCCAGCTCGGTACGAGCTTCATTGATAGTTTTAGCCTCAGCTCGAGCTCGGCTCGCCTCGAGAGATTACCGAGTCGATGCGATGCACTTTTTCTCCACTACTTGCGCTTGCGAGGTGATTACGCTCTAACTAAGGATATATGGACAGACTTGCTTGCTGGAAGTAGTGGCAGGAGAGGGAGAATAAGTACTCGCAGGTAGGACTGGGTCGAACGTGGTTTGTGGAAGTCCGAACGCTACTGAGCCTGAGTTCTCGAACTTCGAACAAGCTCGAGCCTACAACGAGGCCTATAACGAGTTTTGGCATGTGAGGTGCATGTGGTACAACCCTCATTTCCGTGAAATTTGCAACAGCATTGAAATACTGGTTATTGACCCGATTGTAACACATCACTCGGTGCTAATCATCGTTTTTAGAAAACAATCAATATCAACATTCAACTGCTTAAGTAACTCATGAGTAGTAAGGATGAGCGGTTAACTGAAACCGAACCGATGACCGTATTAATTGCAATAACCGACAACCGAACTGACCTTTTTATTAACCGGGGTTAATGGAGTACGGTTAACATACATCTGAGTGCACTTGGTAAAAAAAAACTCCAATGGCATTCCTGGCCTTGTCAAGCTGGCCAGGAAGTACTTGGGCATCCCAACCTCCAGCGCCTCCTCAGAGAGGCTATTCAGCACCAGTGGAGCAATCGTCACCAGCGCTAGGAGCTCCTTGGAGACTGAGAATCTGGAGGCCCTGGCGTATCTGAACAAGAATCAGAAGATGCTGACCTCAGTAGAACCCCAGGGGGATACAGCAGTTTTTTTATTACTAGCAGATCCGACCAGCTTCGCTGGTAGTTCCAATGAAGCCCACAACTATGAAGTCCCCGCCTCTGTAGTCCCTGCCTATGTAGTTCCCGCCCATGTACTCCCCCACCTCTGTAGTCCTCGCCTATGTGGTCCCTGCCTATGAGGTTCTCGCCCATGTACTCCTCCACCTCTGTAGTCCCTGCCTATGTAGTCCCCCTACCCTGACAGACAGACAGACATTCACACACACTATACATATGGCATGCATATGGGGGTCCCGCTTTTATGCTGGACCAAGTCAAAAGTACCAGGAAGAGACAGTTTGACTTGGCTTATGCAGGCAGACAGACACACAGACAGACAGACTACGTAAAGTCTTACTGCTTTTTATATTAGATTGAGAGAATAAGATTATACGTATCTTGAGCATAATAATATATGCATGAGAAGAATATAGAATTATTCATTACTTTTTTTGTCCCATGTTTGATTGCGAGGGGTTCATGCAGACACAGCAGCTGTGTGCTCACAGGATGACAGTAACCCTTATTTAGTCCATTATTTTTAGTAGCCTGATATCCGATATTCGTATCGTTACTGCAGTTAATGACCCACCAGCTAACCAATAATCGCAGTTTCGGTTAATAGCCATAACCGCTCATCCTTAATGAGTAGTAGGGATGTAATCAAGCTGAAATAGGTCAGGTTCGGGTCGGGTTACTTTTGGCTTGGAAATTTTTGACCTTGGATGATAGGGATGGCCGCGGGTTGTGCCGGCTTAAGGGCGAGTCCATATGGTAAGTTAAATGGCCCAAAGGCCTTGCAGTAGCCAAACCGCGAGCTGAAGGGACTCGAAAGCAGTAGCTGAAATGAGCTTTATTGGTGGAAAACTTTAAGACTTCTTTTCTGAGCATTTAGCAGGAAATTCTTGAGAACCAGAATAGCACAAAATCACCAACTTTTTGAAACCCTAATGCAGTCCTACCCGCAATAGGTCACAGCATCCATGTCTGAATGATCAAATTACCAATACGGGAAATCTTGAAAGGCCAATATCGGTTTTGAAACTGTCCAGAAAGCTTTCGAAATTTCAGTTTTCGGTGTCACACGGAAACCGTGATACCAAGCCTAGTCTACAGCATCCATACTTGCGTCGTACGTTTTGCTTTAAGCTCTTGATGCTGATATCCCGACTGATACAAAAGAACGCTCAACAATATCTCGTCAACAGAATCAAATTTCTTTGCGTTACAGAGTCACACGACACTTGTTATTTTAAGCTAAGAAATCCAGCGTTCAGGCCTGCCTCGTGCTGCACAAATATGGGCTTCATGGAAATGTTGCACAACTGCTGGGATAGTACAACTGAAGAGGAAAATCTTTTCTCGCAGGAAGCTCGACAGGGACTTATTACCCGCTTAGTTAGGACTGCTTAAATCAACCCTGAGCAAGCACACGAGGCAAATTATTTCAGCCTTAAAACTGCCTCATCTGCTCCTCATAATCCCTCTCTCTTGCTACGTAGGGCCCTAAAATGTATAGTGTATTTCGAAGGAAAAACAAGCGACATTTCATAAAAGCTGCGCCAAATGAGACAGCAACTTTGGGAGAGATTTACCTTGGGTGCTGCCTTATGTGGAAGTTGCACGCAGCAAATGCATCATCTCAGTGGAAATTGCGCATTTGAGGGCCACGTTGGAAGTGTGGGCGTTTGATTGCATTGTGCGCTCGTGGTGTTCAAGAATCAGGTTTCCCTCACCTGCTTCATGAAATTGATGGCTCTGCAGACTGTAACACGTTCCTGAGTAAGATCAATGTGGCCAAAGAGGAGGGCATCTGTACAGTTGAATCATAATACAGCCGATCCCGAAAATTCTTCATATTATCGAAATTCACATGGCAATAGAAATCTTGCTACTGACCACAAAATCCTTTCTTTTTTGACTGTATTCAGTTATTTGCTCCAGGTTATTCAGTGTCATGGAGGATGTCAAAGCTTTAGTCTTACCTTTGTAAATTGAAAGTTGCACCTGTTGCGCTACCGGAGGGAGAAACGATGAAGACAATCTTGAACTTGTGCATTCACGTTAAACTTGATGTGGCCCTTTTTGCTTTCGCCTTATCTCAGAGGTCCTTAACATACTGAGTTTGAATGGAGGGAAAGCAAGACGTTCCAAGAAGTATGGCGGGAAAATAAGTGGGCGATCCAATTTTTTAAGACAGTTGAACCTGTAATGAACTAATGCAGGAGAGACTTAGCACAAGTGTAGGTAAGTGACATGCACAAGTAACTTTTATTAGCCTTATAATGCACTGTATCAGCGCATGATTCGATTGAGTTAGCTTCATTCAAGTTTTTGGTCTTAAATTGGTCAATGGAGTCACACTAAAAGGTTGCATCAGCTACATGGAATCTTTACGAACGGCATCAAAACAGAAAACCCAGCCCTTTAGAAAGGGCTTTTGGACGTCCATGTTTATCATCCTTAAGACCCCCAACAGCTTGGCCTGTGTTTGGCCAAGTCCAAGTGCAATAGGGCTTGAAAAAGTGTGTTCAGTTTGTCCAGCTGCAGCAGTCGTCTCCTGGGACTTTGCAGAGCTCTTCACTCTTCTTCAGTGGATCCCCCTGTATGTAGCGTACCAGTGCAGCTAAATGAATTGCACCAGGCGCAGCGTATGTGTATACATGCGGATGTCCGTGCATGGGACACCAGATATGAGAATTATTACACCTGCTAATGTACCAAATCGGAATCAAAATTTTCCGAATTCGGAATTTTTCTTAGAATTTCAGAAACTTTCAAAAATTTTCGGAAGTTGCATCGAACATAGCGTAGGCATTCATGCCCTTCCTGAAAGTCGCCAGAAGCTAGCCCATGCTGGGCAAGCTGCTGGTGCCAGCTTTGGTACACTTCTGGGATTTTCGTTGCGTGCCGAGTAAAGAATAGAAGAACTCACTACTGACTCTTTGTCTACACTGATATTTTGCTTCAAATTGTGCAGTGGACTATCAAAAGGAGCTGCTGCTGTGATTCTGACTTTCTGGAATTTCTCACCTGAGGTGCCATTCTGATTTCGACATCGGTCCCAAATCATTTCGCAATTCATAATTTCCCGAATTCCGAAAACGTTTTGGCCTCATCACACAGGTGTGGTGTACACTTGCGTGCAGAAGTGAGCAACCTCCCTCAAAACACTGGCCAAATTCTTGGTCAAACCAATTCAAAGATTAGCATATCTAGGGGTGGGATACTGTCCACCCGACAAAACACCACGGCAGAATATCTTCCCCGTGATCAAGTGGCTAACATCAACAGGGAGTTTCACGATAAAGCACATGAGTTTTTCACCTACTGTGTTACCACAAATAAGTTATGAGTGCTGGTTGAGATCTTTTTATGAAATATGAGGCATAACAGTTTACTTCAAGTAATTCAGCACATGCCGAGGAGACAAGTTGTGGAAAAAGTGCAACAAATATTCAGAAAGAACCGAAAGTGCTAACTCCCATGAAGCAAATGTCTAAGGAGACAGCAAAGATGTTTGCTCATTGTTTTTGTAGCTTTTCCTTCTCGCTTTTCTACTTGTCTGTTTTTCCTATCCAAGGTTGTGACTTTCATCAAAACCTTAAAACTGACTTTTCTTGGAAAGTGCATAAATATGTAACAGACTAATGTATCTTAAGGCTATTTCAAATTGGATTTAATTTTCACGATCACCTAGATATCATGAAACAACTTGAACGTTATTTAGTGAATTCCCTGAACACTCAAACATGATTACCATTACTGCTCTCCATCTCCCCCTTCAACAACTTTCATAGTTCCACCAAGAAAGGAGCTCTTTAAAGATATGAACGCCGCCGCAATGAAACTATACAAGAAGGTTCACGGCTGCAAGAACTGCAACATTCCTCAGCTTGTGACTACTCCTAATAAAGGCCCTGCTGTCACCAAGAGGGGTCTCCAGTAGGCCCCGAAAAGCAATGATATGTCTGCTTTCTTGACCTTGACTGCACGAGTACTGAATCACGCTGGTCTGCCTGCGTGTCATCTGCAAAAAGTGCCGCTGAAGAAGCGCAGGTATGTTTAGGCAAGGCTGAATTATGCACAAGATCATCTCGACGACGCAGAAGGTGTGCGTATTAAGGTTGTGTGCTGGACAAGACCAAAACATAGCTGGAGGGCAAGTGCATCTTAAGGGCCCCGGTCAAAGCCCTGAGCTGAACCCGATCGAGCTCATGCATAAGTGTTACCCTAAGAACGTCGAGGACTTGGCCAAGTGCATGGGGGAGTGGGGATGTGGGGATTTCAGCTGCCTTAAAAACAACAAAGGCTATAATTGTTGGTCTTTCAGGTTGTCAATGCACCCCGTAACTTCATGTTTCCCCTGACGTGGGGAAGACTTATGCAGGGAAACTTAGGGATCAGGGGGCTCGCCTGCAGCAGGGGTCAAGTGGGCAGTGCCCCCCGAGGCCCCACAGAAAAGTTTGCCAATTTTCGAATTGGTTTGACCAAGAATTTGGCCCCTTTTGTCATTCTTGACGGGGGGGGGTCGTTCTGCACTCTAGTGTGAGGGTCCCATTTAGTTGATAGCTGAAATTGCTCAAAAGTCTCAAAAAATCTATCAGTCCATTTCGTTTCGAAGTCCCTGTGTCCATTGTCCCCCGATTCTTTATGAGGACAAGCATAAAAATATAACGTTAACACAAAGTAGTAGTACAAAGGAAATCTTTACAGGGAATTGCTGGAACTACGTCCAGCTTGCCTTCTTCTCTCTCCTACTTCTGTGCCTTTGACATGCGAAGGGAAAAACAAAAAGTAATCTTACCGCTACTTCTCGGGTCCGGCGACGAGCGGAGATAACTACTATAAGAATAGAAGTTGTGCTTTTCTGCAGCACTGACTTGGCCAACGCGTCTACAAAATGTGTCTGATGTTCTACATGTAAGAACCTAACAGACTAGCGGAACTAAAGACGTTGGCAGTCCAAAAATAAAGTATGTCAGTCCACCCTGCACTAGATGCACCCTGTATCACAGCCACAGAAGGAGAAGCACCTAGTGTGAAATTAGGTCTGGAAGTAAGTTTTAAGGGATGATGCGTCATTGGTGTTTATAAGGGAGATCTGCTCTGCACAAAAAGTAAGAAAGTTGTTTTCGGCTATGTCATTTCCTCCTGAAAAATAGACTTAAATTCATTTTTTTTCCACATCACACAGTTTTATTCACTGCGCAGAGATTATATCTGTCCTAGTACAACTAGCAAGGGTCGATTTTACAATACTCGCGCTTACAAAAGCTTACTCCTGACAGACAAAATTGTAAAATCGACAAACCACAGTGTACTGAAAAGACTTTGCTGTAAGATGCCCTTGAACTCGCGAACCACTAAGTTGCGTTCTCTCCCCTGGTATTTAGGGGTTCGGACGTGATGTTATCATTCTTATTATCAAAGATCCAGCTGATGTACGTGACGTTGCCCTGGTCAAGGACTAAACTAATGTGTAAAATATATTCGCCGTTGCTCGGACTATCACAGGTCTTCGCCATCCACGAACTCAGTGTCGAACATGCGCTCAGCCCCAAATCCTCTCAGTTTCGTTCAAGTCATCGCAGAATTTGCTTCCCCTTTTTCCTTTTGAACCTGGCTTATCCAGGGGCACTTCGCCCACTTCTCCTTCCCAGTGTTGCCAAGTGGAACTATTTTTTGAAACTTTTTTGTAGTAAAATTTCAGGTATGGCATATTTTCTCATCAGATGCTGGCAACTCTCTCCTTCTTCTCTTGCCCACAGCTGGGTTGTTGCGTATGCACTGAGTAAAACGTTCGACCTTGATTTCGACGTCAAAAGGGCCTCAGAATTCACCCCCAAATCCTCCCCCCTCACCAATTGCCAAAGTAGTATCTGCTGACCAAGTTTTGGGACGACCGATCCAGCGGGACCAATACCTACAGACAGACAGTACAACGAACAGGAGATAGAGTCAAAAACAATCGATGACCTTACTTTGCAGATATTGTCTTGAATTTTCGCACGACGTTCGTGAACAAGAAGGGTGAGGTCATGTCCAGCTCCAAGTCCATCTCATTCCACTACATGCGAGGTTGGTTTCTACTGGATCTCGTTGCTGCTCTGCCCTTTGATCTGGTCTACGCTACTGAATTGTCTGAGCTGGTGAGATAACGATTGGCGCTTATAGCAATGATGCATGACGATGACCATAAGAGAACCTTGTGCCTCACACGGAAGGAAGCCTGGATGGTCTTAGAGGGCACAATTTGTTACTTCCTTGATTTGTCATGTTTTTTTTCTCTGCAGAACTCCGAATCTTATCCGACGTCCATTCACCTTCTTAAGCTGACCCGTCTGCTCAGATTGGCCAGGCTGCTGCAGAAGATGGACCGGTAAAAGAAAAACCTGGCTCAAGTGATTCAATTCATACGTATACTTGCGCCTCTTCTTCACGCCAGATACTCCCAGTACAGTATCGTCATCCTGACTCTGCTAATGATGACGTTTGCCTTGCTCGCCCACTGGATGGCCTGCTTGTGGTACGTCATCGGCAAGGCCGAGCAGCCCACCTACGAGGACGAGGAGAACCTCATGTTCCCAGGTCTGTTCGATGCAACAATGAGGGCTTCTCTATTCAGACAGGGGGGAGGGGGATGTTGTTTGTCTTCCTGACAGACTTTTTCATTACAAGAGCCTGACTGTGAGAGTGTCCCGTTCATTAGCTAAATCGACGGCACTTCTTTAACAGATGAGCGCTACACACTTGGCACAAACATTGGATTCCTTATCCGTTGCTTTCTGCTTCATGACCAACGGGTTGCCTCAGTTAAGTTGCCACTGCTGTCTTCAGCTGTAATATTCAGTTGTAACATTCAGTCTACAAAGTTTGTGATGAGAACAGTTGCAACTTACCTGAGACAACCTGTATACATGACCTATTTTAAGAAGAATGCATTCATAGTTGAAGCCTTCTTACCTAAAGCCAGATATGTTACTATACATGAGAAGCCATTGTTCGACAATGATAGTGTAAGAAAGCGAAGCCCCCAGTGCAGTAGGTGAAGTTCTTAACTTTCACCACGATGACATTTTACACCCCAACCGGAATCTTTCTCCATCTCGCAGGGTGGCTGAATCTCCTGGCTCAGCGTCTAGGAGAGCCTAACGGCGGCTGCATCACCCACTCGGATGCCTATGCCACTGCCCTCTACTACACCTGCACCTCCCTCACTACTGTTGGCTTCGGCAACGTGTCTGCCAACACTCGAGCCGAGAAGGTCTTCTCCGTCGTCATCATGTTAATCGGAGGTAAGTGTCCTGACTGAAGAACTGGTGATGCTTCATTTTGATCAAGCTCTTTGTCCTCGAGAATGAACGTGGGTTTTTTTTGGACACACTGCGCAGTGTGTTATCAGTAGAACCTCAGATATCGGCCTATGAATAAGAAGAGATTGACTGACCCACTTTAAGAGACTTCCTCGCCACCAAGATAATCAATAAGCGTCAACGTCGGTTCCATTGAAAGGCATTCTCATGCCACCAGCTCTGGTGTACCGGGTGGTGCTGCGGTTTGACTTCAAATGTCGACATGAATGTTGCGCAGCAAAAGACTGTAACACCAGTTACTCCTGCCATTCAGTGTTGCATTCATTATATTACCCGACTGTACACAGAGTGAAGCTTGACTATCTTGGTCGAAACGTTGACAGTGCTGACAAAAGAGATCAGCCATTCATTTGCATTGTCTTGCTCCGTGTTGCCCACCCTCGAGGTCTTCACGATGCCGTTCTTGATGTGGGCGTTGAGATGCCAATGAAATTTCCCAAACTATGATTGAGGTCACTCAACGAGATCAATCAGGACAGGACACAGCTTCTCAGTACTTTGTGATGCTTTGTCTATGGCAATGACTTACCCATAGATAAGTCTGCTGTAGCTGTTGATTGCCAAAACATACATGGAAAATGAGACCAAGGAACGGATATCCGGGGTCATTTTGCGGCACCACCCGGTATGTAGTGTCAGGACGTGGGTAGAGGATTCATTTTTCTTTTGAACCAGGCTTACGCCAGAAATTTCGGTTGTTGGTAGAAGTTGATTTGTTAGCCTTCATTGAGACTTTCCTCGGTCATGACGTGTCCGCCCGCCTCTTGCTTGCAGCGCTCATGCACGCCACCATCTTCGGGAACGTCACGGCGCTGGTGCAGCGAATGTACGGAGCTAGGAAGTCGGTGTACCAGACCAAGTGGCGAGACCTGAAGGACTTCACCATCCTCCACTCGGTGCCAAAACACCTCAAGCAGAGGATGCAGGACTATTTTCAGACCATGTGGTCACTCAATCACGGCATCGATCCTACTGAGGTGAGGATTGCGCACCATTTTCAGTATGCATAATTTGACTTCAGCCACTTTAGTTAACTGTTCGGGTTTTTGTGCTTGGGTGAGCAATATGAGACTATTATACTGTTGACTGGAGACCCTTTGCGGGCGATAATAGCTATTTTTTAGCCATGAAATAAAAATTCCATCATGGGTAAGACGACTTCATTGAGGTGAAGTTATGGGATTGCTGTTATGGATAATGTTTAGTGCTATTTCAGATTTGACTTTTTCGCCATAATGTTATTAACCATTCTACTTTCCATCAGTCAGTCGATCTGACCTGTCTGATTTCAAATTTTGCCTCTCCCAATTTTTTGTTTAATTCTAAAATAAGTACATCTATTGCCTACAGGCCTGGACCATGTAGTAATGGATTTATGTCCTCACTTTATTCCGCGAGGAAATAAAGTTTTTTCTTATTTCATGCTTTACTGCATGAAAAAAGGCAAATGTGACACAAAGTACTTTACCACACGCTGCACAAGTACGTAGTGCTCAGAACTCAGTTGGACAGTGCAGAATTAAATGCTTGAGGAGGTCAAAAATGTGGCACGTGAATGTATTTTTTAAAAAAAGATGAGGAAACAGACACAGAAAGACAGTCACACCTATAATGAGAAGCCCGGCTACGACAACCGTGCCAGTTGTGACAGCGCCAGCTACGACAAAAATATGCACGTGACTGTT
>JAAUXU010035124.1_pt1 | contig 11346 bp, 6 predicted proteins | sample 7278151 | NCBI WGS metagenome assembly JAAUXU01 (sample SAMN14350113, study PRJNA611818) | marine sediment metagenome | isolation source: surface marine sediment (1.8m) | place: French Polynesia: Moorea | collected 2018-08 | reverse complement strand
TTCATTTTTTATTCCGGAGTCGAGTCACTGACTCGACTCGACTCGGGTCTGGTCCCTTGCTGACTCGACTCGACTCGACATGCAATTTCTCGACTCGTACCCATCACTAGCAAGGCAGGAAGCAAGAAAAAAAGGCTGAAAATTAAAAGAAAAGTTAAGAGAGGCCTATTTTTAGTTAATCGGTCAAAATTTTCGATTACAGTTAACTGTTTGGGAGATCTTTGGGGGCGACTAATCGATTAACAGAATAACTTTCCTGTGCCCTAGCTCGTATCGACTTTACTACGACCACAACAAGAGTAACAAGGTGTAGCAGAGCGAACTCTGGGTGGAAATCGGAACTGAACGATCCAAAACGCCAACAGGGACAGAACGGGAAGGGAATTGGAGACAAGGAAAGTGTGGCGGTATTGTACGCGTTGAAAGGAGCTCTGCCAGTGGAGTGGAACCAACACATCCTGAGCAGAAAGAGCGGAAGAAGAGGACATTGGAAATGCATCGCTTCCCGACGCTCCTTTCCTCTGCCCTTCCCTCGTCCCTCCCTTCCTCTTCCTCAAAATCAATTAGCAAACAAACGAACCCAACAGGGAAAAGAAAAATTCTCAAGCAAGAAGCGTGACGACGAGGACAAGGGCAACTCCGCCACACCCATGGCCATGTCCACCACCGACCCCAACCACCACAACCTCCCCATGGCCAACGGCACTCTCCCCGGCGGCGTGGGCGGCCTCCACGTCCGCGACTTCTTCCGCGGCAAGACCGTGCTGGTGACCGGCGGGTCAGGCTTCCTGGGCAAGGCGCTGGTGGCCAAGCTGCTGCGGGACACCCAGGCCAAGAGGGTCGTGCTCCTGCTGAGGCCCTCCAGGCCAAAGAGGGGTCAAGAGAGGGGGATGTCGCCGCGGGAGAGGCTGGAGGAAATGCTGCTGACGGACGCCGCCTTCGAGGGGGTGACAGAGGAGGACAAGAAGAGCCGGGTGTGCGCCATGAGGGGGGACGTGTCAATGCCCGGGCTCGGGGTCGACCCGGAGGAGGAGCGGGAGGCCGGGGTCTCCGCGGCGGGCGAGGGGGAGGTAGTGGTGTTCCACTCCGCCGCCACCGTTCGATTCGACGAGCCCATGCCGGAGGCGCTCAGGACCAACGTGGAGGGGACCAGGGAGGTGCTCAGGCTCTGCAACAGGATCGGAAGCAGGTAATAATTTCGAATAGGTAGACGGTAGTTGTTGAAATATCCATCGCAGATGCGATGCAATGCAATTCCCTTGAACTTTCTGCTGTAATTTCAAAATCCCTTCCCGGAACCGTGGAAAGTGCACTTTTCCAGGTTTTGCCGATTTACCTTCTCCCATTTGATTTCCCTCTTGCCTCGATAACATGTGTTATTTTTGCAGACTGGCCTCCTTCGTGCACGTGTCCACTGCCTACGCCCACTGCCACCTGAAGGGGGGGGAGGCCATCCAGGAGAGGATCTACGAGGAGGAGCGGGAGGCACTGATGGACAGATCTTCTCAGGACCCTCTCTGTGGCAGACCCAACACGTACACTTGCACCAAGGCCATGGCTGAGCTTCTGCTGGCGGAGGAGGAGTTCTCCGGTCTGCCCGCCGCCGTAGTGAGGCCGTCCATCGTGGTCGCCGCCAGGAGGGAGCCGCATCCCGGGTGGGTCGACAACTACAACGGGGCTACAGGTACAGCGAGAAAGCGAGATGTATTTTTTGAATTTTTCTTCAAAATATGTACCACACGTACTTTTCCAAATGATGATTGAATGTGTAAGTTTTTAAAAATACCAACGTTCGAAAATTGGAAATTATTGTTTGGAAATCTAACGCGCAATTTCAATTTTCGATTTCAATCATTTCATTATTGTTGGCTGTTCTTAGGCCTGATCGTTGGCGGCGCCATGGGTCTCCTCCGCTCTCTGTACGCCCTGGGCGATAAGGTGGCCGACCTGGTGCCGGTGGACACGGTCATCAACGCCATGTGCGCGGCCGCGGCGGACGTCGCCTCCCCAGCAAGACAAGTGGCCGATCTGGACAGCGCCCTCGCCCTCACATCCTCCGTCGGTGTTGGTACCGCGTCGCCGTCTTCTCTCCGCCGCCGCAGTCGCCCCCGCCCCGTAAGGGTGTTCAACGTGACCTCTGGCGCGTCCAACCCTCTGACCTGGGGGCAGGTGGTCGGCTGGAGCAAGGAGTGGGTGAGGCGGCACCCGCTGGAGAACGCAGTCTTCTACCCGGACGGGTCAGCCAGGAGCAGCAGGGTGGAGGACAGGGTGGCGAGACTCTTCGTGCACTGGCTCCCGGCGGTGGCGGCGGACGCGGCGGCGGAGGTGCACAGGATGGTCAAGGCGGCCATTGACACACAGCAGCACGACAGCAGTCGCCACCGTACAATCAGCCTCCGCCGCATCTGTGCCAAGATGCAGCGCGCCACCGACACCCTCGAGTTCTTCACCACCAACGACTGGCGTTGGGGTGACTGTGAGACTCGGTCGCTCCTCTCCTCCGTCCTCTCCGGACCGGACGCCCAAGACTTTGGCTTCTCGCTTCACGACCTTGACTGGCACTCCTTCTTCGGGCTGTACGTGCTGGGGGCGAGGCGCTTCGTCATGGGACAGAGCCCGGACACGCTGCCGGAGAGCAGGAGGAGGATGGAGAGGATCAGGAGGGCGCACGTCGCCGTCACAAGGTGAGGACACATTATAGATTCCCATAGAGAATTTTCCTAAGTTTCTTTTCAACAGGTTCCTCCCGGCGCTCCTGCTCGTCCTGCTGGCCGCATGGATCCTTAACATCGTGATTTCGAACGACATTGAAGCTTCGTAGAATAAGATACTTGTCGCCATATTTTAAAGAGCTATTTTAATTAGAATCGACGACGCTTTGGAAGGGTCTTCCATTGATTGAATAGCATGGACGATCGCATTGTTGTTTGACAATGAAATATACAAGACACATCAGCTATGCAGGAAAGCGATTGACTTTTTCGGCGTAGTTAAATTGTCGGTTGTTACTTGCTAAGGTTTCCCTACAAATCAAATTGAAAAATCTTTTAACTCGTGTTTGAATTTCCAGGCTTACACCTACGGCCTCTGCGGCCCTCTCCGCCTCTCCCCGGCTGAGTCCGTCGTCATTGACTCGTCCTACAACGGCGGATTCATGGCGGGGAGGCTGCTGTCCATTGTACTGGTCACTTTTATCAGGCCAAGGAAAGGGAGACATCGAACGGAAAATTCAATTTTTCGGAATTAATTTTGTTATTATAGGAATCTGATAGTTTCCAGCTGCACCGCTTGCGTGGCGGCCGCGGCCGCGCTTTGCTTCTTCGGGCACGTTGACAAGTACGCGCTCTATGCTGGGACAGGTGAGGGATTCTCGAAAATCGGCAAACACAACATTTGTTTGACCCTCCGGAAATTGCCCATCTCTCCACACCACGCTTTCCCACCCCACAACCCACAAGTCATTCTTAGGGGGAAAAGTCAATATTTGCCCTTCTCTCTTTCCACACTCTTCTTCAGGAGCGCTGGGATTCTTCATCGCCTGGCAGTTCGGATCAGGTGACAAACAGCAGTTTGACCGATTTGGAGGAAAGAAAACTAATTAGCTCTCCAAATTTGAATTTTGAAGGCTACTCCTGGGTGGCCCAGAAAATGGACATAACAGGGAGACTCTCGCCGGTATTCTTCATTGGATGCGGAATAGGTACGAGAAAACGTTTGAAACAAATAGATTCCCAAACAATTGTTATTTTTCATTTTTTTTTTAAATAAAAAGGTGGCTCCATCTTCCCCCCTCTGTCCGGCTTCGTGTTCACCTCCTCTCTCGGGCCCAACTCTATCCTCCACCTCACCCTCGCAGCCTGCATCGCTCAGTGCGCCACGTACGGATACATGTGGACGGTGGCGAGGTACGCTTTTAAAGAGTAAATTGCGACTCATAGTTTCCCAGAGAAATAACCCGAGTTTTGTTCGTTTCAGAGAAAAGGCGACGGACGATGACGAATAATAAGAATAATAAAGAAAATGGCTTTTTTGGACTTGCACTTATTGCACCATGCACACAACTGGGCAAAAGCGGAGAAAAATTTTCTAAGCCATTTTTTCGTAGTACATTCTGCAGCGGATACAGCTAATAAATTCCAAACTACGACCAGACAACATTTTCCTCCATGCAATCCGTCCATTCCTTCACGATTCCTAACGGCGAACAGCGGCGCGTCTTCCCCATCGCTCTCACAACAAAAGAGAGAAAGCCATACTCTCCTTCCTCTCCCTCTTCTTTCACCTTTTGGCGACTCTTCCTCCTCCTTCCTCAGTCTGCCTTTCATCACCGGGAGGCGACGACCGACCTCCTCTCTCCCGAATAGAACGACGACGATAATTACGCATAAAAAAGGCAAGGGCCCTTTGCGGAAGGGAGGCCGAGGTTCGTGCGGCGCGGGAGTGCCAGCTTTTTTTGCCCTTCCCCAGTGAAAAGAAGAGGCAGGAAGTCATAACTGAGAAAGGCGTGTCGTTGTGAAGGCGGAAATCGACAGTTTTGTGAAATGGCTAATAATACAAATAAAGTTCAGCGGCGGTTTCCCGAAAAAAGTTTTAAAATATTCGTGATTTTCGTGTGAGAATTTGCTGAATCGCCCTCTCTTACGTACTATACATACGTACAACACGCTCCAGGTTTGGTTTTGGGCCTCAAAAGAGAAGGAGGGAGGGAGGGTGCATAATTCATCGTCTCTTCTTTGGCTCTCTCCTTTCGAGGGAGGAGGAGGAGGAGGAGGTGTCACGCCGCCCGCCCAGGATAGATAATAAAAAGTGAAGGCAATTGCTTCTCTGCGGCGGCGCAAAAAGGTGGGAGGCCGACGTACGTGTGTTGGTTGGTGTGTGAAGCCCCGACACTCAAAAGGAGGAGAGGAAGAAGGCCCACCCACTGCAAGGGTAAGTCATTCGCTTGAGACTCCGATACAACGACTACAGACGAGACCTAATTTATGCGGCAGAGGAGGAGGAGGAGGAGGAGGATTTGACAAATGCTGGGAAAAACTATCGGAGACTGTGCGTTGAAACCCGATCCCCACAGTTTCATAGGTTATAGCTTGGGTAGAGAAAATTAAACGATGTGCAAAACTGCTATCTTTCTTATTGAATGTCTATCTTCCCCTTTCTCTTTTTATGCCACCTCCTCTGAGTAAAAATCATCCCCCGCCGTGCATACCCATATACGTACAAAGAAAGCAATGTCTCCTCCTCCTCCACCTCAACAGCGTTCGTTCGTCCCCCCTCCTCCTCCGCTGGACACCTTCGTCCATATATCAATTTATTGGCGCGACACACCACTCGATTTCCCCCTTCTCCCCCCCTTTGTGCCTATCTCTTAATTTGATTTATAATGGCCAAGGGCGGGGGAGGAGGGACACCGCTATGCGATACGCTCATAGCAATTTCGCAAATACACACGTACAAAAGGACGAGGGGCATTTGACACATTTCTAATTCCCAGGTATTTTAGGCCCGTACTTGCAAGGAGAGTACGAAAATGAACTCTTTTTTCAAAAAAGGACGATGATTATTTCCACCCACAACATTTTTGTCCTTGCCATGGAAAAATATAATCTTGCAGTCTCTCTTATAAAACATCCCCTTCCTTTTCCCACAAAAAGAGGCCGCCAGACTATAAGAATAATTTCTTTTTTAGGGTTATGGTCTAGGCGACCCGCAAACTGCAAGAAGAAGAAGGAAATGTTTTATTAACCTCGCCCCCCCACACCACCCTCTCCCCTTTTTTATGTGTGTGGGTATTTTGTGTGTGCGCACGGCAGTATAAATCCGGCGGCGATGCAATTCCCAAGAAAAAAATTCTTCCCCCGGCCTTGGATATATTAAAAGTAGTAAAAAAAGGGACAATTTCCTCCTCCTCCTCCTCCGCCGTGGGAAATCGTGGGTCGTGAAACAGGGGTTAAATAGGAGGAGGAGGAAGAGGAGGAGGACGGGTGGATAGTAAAAGTTGTGGTTGGTGCATTTGGGAAAAGGGGGGAGGGAGTTGATTACTGTTGGGACCGAGGGAAATGACACAAAAGGCTCTTCGTATCAAGATAGGTTGTTGGTGCCCAAATGAATGAATAAAACAACAGAGAGACGAATTCAGTCAGTCCCGTTATGATCGATTCAGATTGACAAAAAATGCACACAGCATTTCCCTTTACTTACTTTTGTTTAAACGCCGAGTAATTGTTCCTTTTTATGGAGCAAATATTGTGAAAGCAGGAGGAGGTGAGATCCGTTTTAGTAGCGGCATTTCAGTCCAACATGAACCTATGGCACTTACTTTTGACCTCCCTTCCTCCCCCCTTAAATTAGAAACCGCCCCCCCTCTGTATTTGTAGACATGCACCACTGGCACAGAACTACAAAATTGGGTCGTAGGCGAAGGGAGATTGGGCCTCAGGGACACTCCACCCATGGGCAGAGTGCTCACTTATTAACTGTGTAGGAACTGTCGAGGGGGAATTATTTGAATATTTTTACTGTAGCTTCTACAGGTGGGAAAATTGTGTCGTATTTTCAAATAGGATGGGCACAAAAAAGCCTTCTCTCTCTTCTCCTTTCTTCCTGCGAGAAATCCCCCCCTTTTTTCTCGGTCCATTCTCGCGTGGCCTTATCCCCCCCCCTCCTCCTCTACTCTTTCCCCTTTTTTCAGGCTGGAAAATTGAGCAGAGAGAGAGAGACCCATGAACATACACGATAATTTGCCAAACACAGCAAAACTAATGCATGTAAAAAAGAATAAACATTTGCATATCCTCTTTTGGGAAATCTTGTGCTTTTGCGCATAAGGAGGCCTTTGTCGAATCCCCCACCAACCAGCCAGAAAATACCACCTGCCCCCCTCTCCCCCATTCTCTCCCCTGACATATTCTCCCTCTTCTTCTTTCTTCTTTCTATTTCTCTTCCGTCTTTTGCCTAGAAATAGGAGGAGAGAGGAGAAGGCCCCTCCCCTCCTCTTCCGACCCACTGCTCAGCTGAGGGAAGAGGGGAGAGGGCTCAAAAGGTAACTATACTGCGAAGGGGAGCAGGGATTCACAGATATGTTTCGCATTTAGTAAGTACAATTGACGACCCTCAAATGATATTGTACCTAGTGCAGTGCTAATGGCACAAATACATTTTGCTGGTTCAATTCCCTGCTATTGGTGGTGAGAGGGTCCCTTTTCCCCGTCCTCCCCCTCCCCCCCCCCTGGCCTCAAAATTGCTCTTTTCTCTTTCCCCCTTCCTCTTCCTCTTCCCATCGGTGACAGTTTCCCTCCTCCTCCTCCTCCTCCCAGGAATGTTTCAATACCACCTCCGCCAGAAGGAGAGGGCGAAAAGGGAGCGTTTGCACTAGCATGACAACTTTAGCGCTTTTCTCTGTGGCGTACAGAACATTTAGTTTCGCAAAAAAACACTCTAGAAAAAGCTGCGAAGGCAAGAGTGGCCAAAATCTTTCAAAGGGATAGAAGGAATGGGAAAAACTTCCTTATACTGACAGCGGCGGCGGCTGACCTCCTCCTCCTCCTCCTCCACTTCTTCTTCCTCCTTCTTTTGGCGTAATTCGATTTTCCGTTGGGAGAGATTTGCCGCAATATCAGCATCCAGCTGAGGCCCACTGGATAGGAAAAGAGATTTGTTGTCGAAAGTCATACTTTCAGCCCCGATCGCGGAGGAGGAAGAGTGAGGGGTCAACTTTTCGGACTTTGGAGGAGGACTTTTCCTTCCTTCCAACCCAGTCCTGGATCCTTCTCCCTGGTCCAGATTCAGGTGACAACCGTCCACGTCCAAACCTCTCCTACTCCAGGCAAACCCGAGAAAAAAAAATCTATCGTAAGAGTAAGATTCAACCAAACTTTCGAAAGTAGAATGTTGGAAATTTCGACTCTCTCTTGGTGACTTTTCTCTGGCGGCATTCAAACCTGAACGAAGAGGAGGAAGACAAAAAAACTCTCGAGAAAGAAGAGAAGAAATAGTAAGAGAGCTTCTTAAAAACGTGTTTTTCGGAACTTCTCCTCTCTCCGACAGAGGAGGAGGAGGAATGGAGGAGGAGTGAGAAATTTCTCTCCAACGGCGGCGTAGAAAAGTGAAGAAGAAGAAGAAGAAAAACTTTTTTTGTTGTTCTTGGCCGTCTGGGAGTGGGAAAACGGCGGTGGGAGTCAGAAGAGAAAGAGAGAGAGAGAGAGAGAAAAGCAGAGCGAGCTGTTGTACAGGGCACGGAAATTTCCGTTTACCCCTCTTTCCCGGCTTTCACATGAAAAAAATGCATTTTTTCGTTCCCAACGTAGCATTTTCTCCCCTTCGTTTTTGGAAAGTTTTTTTTCCGCGAAAGGTAATTAAGCCAAAAGTTTTCGTTTCCCTGCTTCCAATTTTTGTAATCACGCTTTGAAGTTCACTTCAACAAAATTTTCCCTTTTCTTTTTTTATTTTTGGGAAAAGAAGTGAGTCGCTCATTTTCTCGAATCTCTCTCGATCGTGCAAAAAGGGGGGAAACCTAGGGTCCGTCGTTCAGTCTCTTCTACTTCGGGGAATTGGAAGGGGGATGGCGGCGGTTGGTCTGTAGGGGAGGAAGAAGAATTCAATATAAAATGCATCCTCTGTCTTTTCTTTCCACATCCTTCCAACCCCCGCTCTCCTACAAAATTGATGTGTTGGGTCCAAGCATAGAAACACAAAGTAAATTTATGTTTTTTTAAACCATTAAATATCTTGTTTTGCACAAGCTGCATGACTTAAAAACTGCTAGGTACACACGCAAGCAAGACATGGAATGCCTTTCGTTCTTGTTTCGCTTCTTGTTTTTATTTCTCTTTCTTTCCCCTTTTCCCGCCCAATCCCGAGGGAGAGCGGGGCGTGTGGGGGGGAGGGTTGAAAAACGGAGGAGGGAGTTTTTCCCACTGGTGTCGGGATGGCGAAAAAAACAAGATGAGTCTAGGTAAAAAATTTTTATACACAAATATATAAACATACGGTATAAGCAGTTTCATTCCAAAGAAAGTAATCAATGGCGAAACAAGAGATACACAGTAAAAGCGGCCAACAACAACCCTCTTCCTTTCCAAGACCCGCCTGCCCCGGCGCAAGTGAGAAAGGAAGGAGACGGCGGCCGCCGGGGCTCCTCTTTGGGCGAATGAATACTCGGCGTATCGGGAAATGGGAAAATTGATCGAGTAATTGGATCTTAGACGAAGAAGAATTTCCCGTGAAAAATGGCAAATTGAATAATCGGCGAATTTCTCCTCTGCGGTTCCTCTTAAACTTTTCGCCAGAAGAAAAAGTAGAAGCAGGTTTCCCCTCCTCCTCCTCCTCCTCCCTCGCGAAAAAAGGAAAGCCAACAGCGGAGGAGAAATATCCAAAGTTAAGGGATTCTTCTTTTTTTGGCCGAAAGCACGTTTTGCGGGAAATCTCGCTTTTCTAGGAGTAGGAGTAGGGGAACAAAGCCGCCCTTGAAAAGAAGAAAAAGGGAGCCAAGTGACCCTTGAATTCCCCTTTTCTTTTCTTTGGCTGCTAATTTCGCTGAGCTCAGCTCAATTCCGAGGAGGGACAGAGGAGGAGGGATTCAACAATTTTAATTCATAAAAAACAACTGCTTCCCCACAAAATGTTCCCCTAATTTCACATATTTAAAAATGCTATTATAAGGGAAACATGTCGAATTTCCTTCCCTTCCGCTGTCTAATGAGCGGGAAGTCCCTTTTCTTCCTTCTCTTCTTCTTCCCTCGGCCTATTAAGAACTCATTAGGTGACAAATGGGCCCCACTGAGTTGGGAAGGGACGAGGGAGAGACGAACAAGTTTAAAAGCGTTTTTAGAGTGGTTTCAATCTAGCCGTAAAATGCCTTTTCTCAATATGTGTTTTTTCTAGTTTTGTCCCATAAAATGGAACAAGTGTTTTCAGGTATTTAGACTCTAACACAGGATTTAAGCAACAATTCACTCAAAATAAATACGGAGCCGTGCCCCAAAGTTTAAAGAGAGTGGAATTGAAGTAGTAAGACGTTCTTTATTTCCGACGTTAGACCGCGATTCTCGCGCTCAGAGAAAGGAAAGTGAAGTGAGGAGGAGGAGGGGAGGGGGGGGTAAAAAAAGTCCCAATCCGTCTTTGTCGTCCTTCTCCCCTTCCTCCCTTTTGTGAAGCGGGCGAACGGCCGCCGTCAAAGAAGAGGGGAAACAGCCCTGGGTCAATAGAAAGGCTACTTACGTACGTACTAGTGCAGGACAAGCAATGGGGGAGGGAGAAGGAGGGAGGGAGGGATTTGACGAATCGGACGATTAGACAAAGGATTCAGATTTATTTATCCTGGAAAATATAAGGGTTTTTTTTACATAAAAACATAGTCGACCATTTTTTTGCCATCCAATTTGCAGATTAAAGAAAGGTCAAATGAAAGCTTTTTTTCCTAGGGAAATGATGACTGTTGCTGCTGCTAGTTTCCTCTTTTTTTGCATCCCAGACAAACAACAATAAAAAGAGGCAGTTTCCCCCCCCCTTTCAGGATGTGCATTTTTGCTGCTTAGGTTTTATTTGAGGAGGGCCTCTAGAGGAGAAAGAGGGAAGAAGAGGTCCTAGGACGAAGAGAAATAAAAAAAATAAAGCCTCTGCCTCACTCGCTTTCCCTTTTAATGTCGCAAATTGAAACGCCGCGGGCGGTGGACAGAAAGAGAGAGAGAGAGAGAGGGAGAGGGTAGGAACACTGCGTTTGGGACAAAAAGCAAGCAAATAAAGGGAGGGATTCGACAAGGTTAGAAGCAGTAAAGGCCATCAAGTCAAATCTAGTAATCAATCATGCAAATCTTTTGTCACTGTCACATCTAAAACCTGTTTTAATGCGTCCACCGACCTTTAGTTTAACTTTGACATGTGTTAGGCGCACGATTGTTGTACGTATAAAATATGTCGTTTCCCCGCACACTAAATTTTCCCATGCGAGTCTATTAACTAACAGGTGGCATTTTATAATCTGACCACCCAAACGGCGGATCTATTAAAAATCATATTTAAAAAACTATATATTTTTCAAACAATTTGTACAAAAAGGAAATATTTTGCAGACTTTTTTGCCCATTCACACAAATTTTTGGGCTGATTGGGCCTTTTCACTTTGATCTACAGCTCCCGAAGTAGCAGATGGGGTTCTTGACGACGTTGGTCCACATTTACTGAAAAATATGCGCAAAAAAGGGAAAAAAACCAAATGAGCATATGTCCCATAGTCTTACCAAAAAACGCCCAGCAAAAAAAGATAAAAAAATAATTTTGGGAAAAAAAATCTTTTTTGGTCTACTGTTGCTGCTGAAGGAGTTCAGGGCGGACTTGCACATGGGAGAAAAG
>JAAUXU010019865.1_pt1 | contig 11346 bp, 11 predicted proteins | sample 7278151 | NCBI WGS metagenome assembly JAAUXU01 (sample SAMN14350113, study PRJNA611818) | marine sediment metagenome | isolation source: surface marine sediment (1.8m) | place: French Polynesia: Moorea | collected 2018-08 | reverse complement strand
TATTCCCCTTGCATCTCCTCCCCCCCCCCCCCTTTTTGCAGCAAGAATGCCATATTCGTTTAGGAATGTCACAAAATCAATCACGACTGCCTGGCCTTTTTTTCTGTGACTTCCTGCCTTGTTTTACCTGTCAATTAAGGAATTAAAGAGCCAACTCCTCCCAGAAGCGCCCACTCAGGTGCTCCAGATCTGGTGCATTTTCCAATCCCAGGCAAGAGATGACTCAATAGTGTTCAGTACATCAATCATTTAGGGCATGATTCCAGGTAGCAGAAATTTCAACCATCCATTCATCTCTCTCAGTGTGGGTGTGCGCGCGTGCACTGGGTAGGGATGGGTCGAGTCAATACTCAAGTCAACTCGTGATCGAATGCTTCTTCTAACTTAGAGGATTACAGAGCTTTGGATACAGACAAGTCTCCCATACAACGGGTGGACGCAGAATCGAGGTTTTCTAGTCGAATTTTCGACTCGGTGTGATAACATAAGAGAGGTGTAGGATGAAAAATATTTATTTTATGCGTCCTTCTTAGAGGATGCTCAGTCTTTGGGATGGAGGCCCAAATTGCAGCACTCTGGGATTCCCAAGTCATGTACACAGCTTGTACGGACTGCCTTGATAAGGTTGACGAGGCCGCTATTGATTGAAGAGCACATATAGCTCGTGTGGACCAGCTTGAAAATTTCATTAGGATTAGTCAGTCAGTGCAGGAGTTACATCATTTCAAGTGCAGAAAAGTTCGAGAACGTTTCTTCCACTCAGTATGATAACGTTTGGTCTGCACTCAGTGGGTTATGAATGCAAAACTTGTCATGAACATGAACTTGTTTGGCCATCAATGAGTATGAGTGCATGATACATGCACACATACGAGATTACGAGCACATCATTTGGCCCGATATGATCTGCTTTCAATCATTCATATAACCTGTTAACTATTTAATACTTGTCTGAACTTAACGCAGACGAAAATACATCCTTTTGATCTTTCATACAAAAAAATCAAGTTAGTTTATCCCTTTTGGGACGGGAGAATAGCAGGATTTTTACATAGAGTCACGTCAAAACAGAAAACCTTGAAATGTCGCCGATCATGAAAGCGAGACTTACTTTTTTACTAAATACAGAAATGGCCAGCAGCAAGACCACCATGAGTACGAGGATTACCATGTATATAGCATTCATTTACGCGAGATTTGACTGCACAACAATAGCGGTCGGTCCTAAGACGATATCCTGAATACCATCTTGAGAGTATATGTTTAATTATGTGATGATAAAGTTATGTGGCAACTGAGGATGTGTGTTTACATCTGAAACACCTGTTCTGAAACGTTGAGTCGTGACCACTTCAATTTGAACCCGAGTGTCAAGACTCGAACTTGAGCTCAACTCGAAAAAGCCACCCCTAGTATGAACAGTGAAAAAAAAACATCTTACTCTGCAGACTTTTTTTTCTTTTGTACACGCTCGTCCATTCAGGCAGCTCCTTCTTGTTCGCAGCACCCGCTGCTCATTGATAATATTGCGTATTAATAAATCATTGATATTTTTGCGTATTAATAATAGAGCCGTCATCGTCGAAGGCACTTGTTTTCCGGTTCGCTTGGTGCGTGCGCGCATGCGTGTGTGCGTCATCGCGCGTGCGTGCGTGCGTCCGTGCGTGCGTGCGTGCGTCATCATGCGCGCGTGACACTTTGAAGCGACGGCGACGAGGACCACCCGCCAATTAGACTGTTGCATTAAATGCGGTTGACAATGATTAATCCTGTGAAATATTTTCGGAGAATTTTTTTTTGTCTTCCTTCCTTCTCAGGCACGATTGATCCGATTAATTCGCGATCGTTTTCGTGCAAAAAAATTATTTAAACGTCCTCTCGCACTTAGTCATACTTACTTATTTGTACTTTTATAAATACGTCAGTATGCATTACTGTCGACGTACAGTGTGACTCTTATGTCTGGTCGAGTTGCGCAATGTACTTTCTTTCTTCTTCTTTTTTGCAAAAGACAAAGTCAACTTCTTCAGGGTACGCACAGTAAAGGGTGCGATTTATTTAGCTTGGCATTTTGATGGCCGCCTGGTAGGGTCTCTCACATCAAACACCTTGCTGAGCTTCATCAAGAACAACACGACCAGCAAGGAGAGAGAGCCGCTGAGGGAGTTCTGCTGGCCGGACGCTAGTCTGGCAACCTCCGGTAACCTCCAGGTGCATAATCGATCTTTACATGATAACCCACAAATTCGTCGCTAAGACCCCGTCCAGGGCTGTATTCGGCAGTCCATTTCTGATCCATTGGTGCCAAAACCTCAGAAATTCCGTGCACGGACGTGAGGGTCATCATCACCCTCTGCAGCCTGTAGAGCTAAATGCGACGCACCCTGTAGAGCGACAACTTTCACTGCGGTCCCTTGCACACATGATCAGCTAAGTGTTTAATGCATCACATGTGTGTAGAAGAAAAAAAAGCATAAAAGATAACCCCGACGAGACCTATTAGCCCTACAGCGTACTTACTATATGCCCTTATAGCCATGCCTGAGGCATGCCGATATGCTCGACATATTTGTTTTATTGTGTTTTTTTATGCCCAGCTTTGTTAAGAGAGTGCTAATTTTTGCGGCGAACCTGAAGCCACAAATGTTTGCGGGCGCGCGAGCGACACCGACTTGGAGAGAGCCTTTTGGGCCGAATCCCTGAGCCCCGTCTTCAACCGAGGCTTTAGGGGAGATTGGCAAGGCCAGTCCCAATGATTTAGTGTGTGGGATTGCACAACAAGGGAAAGGTCGTGCAAAAGCATACCTGAGTGTGCTTTGTGTGCGTGCGGCACATCTTTTTGGACTTCGAGGCTCTGTCAAATTTGGTCGTTCGGCTGGTGGTCGCAGCCTCGTCACGCTGCGCTCACGTCGGAGGATCCAATTTTCCAGCCTCCGCCGTCTTTAGGAGACCGAGAGAGCTGATGTATGGAGGGAGAGGACACCTGATCAAGTTGTGCAGCTGCTATGGAGGTCCACTCAGAACAGGGCTGCCACGGTCTTGCTACAGGATGACAACGGAAATATCGATCGTGCCAGTCATTCATCTCATTGATGATGACTGCATTTTGAGACATCTGTTCTGTCCTAATGTTCTGAACCAATCGGGAAGCCAGGTTCTGAGGTCTGGCACCTATTTGTTGTGGGGCTTGAGCTGCCACGAGAAACTTTTGCCTGGTGCAGCCTTGCCAAATCTGCCCTTTGGGCCTGAACCGATTTTCAGCAGTGAGATATAGCAGAGGGGCAAAGCAGGCCTAAAAAAAATCCTGTTGCCCAGCGCAAAAAAACCCGTGCAAGTGGAAACTACGGAAGCCTCATGAGAAAAGATCTGCAGTGTATGTAGTATCTCTTACATCTTGCACTTTGACTGTGTCCTTTCGGTGGTTTCAACACAACTTGACTCGATTCTGTTATTTTCTTGGAAAATGTGACTCAACAGGACTTTTGAAGTGTCAAGTTTAAAATCCACCCCGAGTTGTCTTGCCTATACTTTGTCAGGTGACCCGCCGGACCCCCGGACTGCCGCCCTCTCGGCCCAACTGGACCCTTCGGCCCTAGTGTACCTCTATGCTTTTCAGGAGTGGCGTCAGAGATGCCAAGAACGTTGACAATCTCTCTCTCTCTCTCTCTCTCTCTCTCTCTCTGTAGTAAATTCAGAGACTTTTTTTCTTCCTTGAACATTTGATAGAACAGGGGTTCCAAAACTTTTCTTTCACTGACGTCACTTTCCAACGGAGTTCTAGAAAGTACGTAAAAGTACTGGTCCTCCCAGACCGGAAATGTAGCGAAGGGTCTTTCCTCTCTTTTGTGACATCTTCGCGCACCACCAAGAGTCCACCAGCGGCAGGCTTGAGAACCCCTGTGCTAAAGAATGAACCTCTAAAACGTACGGCAGAATGCTCGCATACTTCTTATCACGTTCTCATACGCTGCAAACCGCGAACAAGTACGTAGTGCGCTCGTCGTATACACACGTCCACTCCAGGCTAGGTCAAAAATGAAATTTTTGGAATTTGGCTGAGCGGATTTTAGGCTGGTTGCCTAATGCCAAGTCGAGAAGACGAAGTGAAATGGTTTTTGAAAAAAAAAAGTTTTGTTCGACATCCTTCTTTCATGATAGTTTCTATGTGCCTCAGTCCTATATATGTAACTGTACTGCCAAAGAAGAACTCCAGTGTCAATACAGCAACATGAGAAGGGACCCAAGAACTGATGATTTCTTCGTCCCATTTGACTAGAATAGATTCAGAAAAAAGGAGTCTGGCCGCAAATGTAGCACGCAGACAGAAAGGGGCTAAAAATTGACCTGGCCCAATGCATACACAAAAATCTACAGTGAACTCCGGCTAATGCGTCCACCCGCTTATTGCGGCAACCTCCTCGAATCATTCGGCATCTACGTCACCTTCATGACTCATGGGGTCAAAATTGCCCGGTCCCGACAGTGCCACATGAACGGGCGTTCACTGTACACGAGTACATAAGGCACATTACATATCTATCGCTGCTGCAGTGCGTGCAGCGCTGACGCGTTCGCTCGTTCGCTCGCTCTGTCGTTCGCTTGCTTGCACTTGTATGCTACAATTTTTCTCCCGACCCGAATTGGCCTCGATCACGTGACCTCCGGATATCATGGCCTCTTATCATGGATCTCTAATGAAAGATCTCTTCCGGATACCATTTCCGTCGGGCGGCTTCAAGACATCTGTTACAAGTTATTCCCGACTGAGCCTGGAAACATTCATTGGATTATCCGTGGAGAATCTGTTTTTATTCACTCTGTAGTCCAATTTTTGCGTGGCCTCCTCAACCCATCGACGTACGTGCGTGTAGATACACTTGGCACCCGCTTACACCGGCTGATTCTTTTTTTTGCTCACACGTCACTCGTAAGTGCAGACTGTCCCTCAGCTGCATGGGAAGTGGCCTGTGTACGTACGTACGTGTGTGCATACGTGCGCAAGGGGTCAATTTGGGCATTTTCGCCGGGTGCATTTGGGCGGTTCTCACCTGAGGGCGCGCGATGAAGATGTAGGCAAACAGTTGCATGCGGCAGCGCCCGACAAGTGACTGTTGGAGTCTTCCTGCAGAGCATGAAGTTGGCTGCAAATGCACCGACGGACTTGACTCAGACAGATGACTACAAAAACAAATGACATTTTCTTATATGCAGCTCCCTTTAATTAATCTGTATCAAAAATGTTGCCTGGGCGAAGCCACCACTTCATCATACTTAAAACTTTTCTGGCACCAATTAAAGTACTTTTTTATAGTTCCTTCCGACTGCATAGTTTCCTTATGACCAGCAGTAACTAACCTCCAATGTCAGCCATGATCACCAAGCATCACTTGGCGAAGGTCGGATCGAGATGGGTGTCTTAATATGTAGGGGCTGAGGTCTTAAAACACATTTCATTTCACTGCCAATGGGTGACGAGCACAGGGTTTTTGATGTCCACAGATGATGCTTGAGTGCGGATCCAGACAGTCTGATACAGTATGTGCGTGTTTTCGTGTGAGTAAGCGATTTTTGTGGTCCCAGTTGTTGAGTGCAAACGCATCTCTCTGTGTGCGACGTTTAAGCCTCTGTTGTTAACGTCTGCTGCGTGCCTGGGGACGCACACAAGAAGTATGTAAGGACAAACAGTATGATGATGACACGTTTGCCTCCGTCGTCGTCACGTTTGGCCGGGAAAACACTTCAGCTGTTTTTCCCTCCCCCCAAACCACCGTTTCCGTCCGTGTGTCTGTCTGTGTGTCTGTCTGTCTGTGTGTGTGTCTGTCCGTCTGTCTGTCTCGGCTGTCCCGTCCGTGCGTCATCACCGAGTCCATGGTAGCGTTGTGTGTGTACAGGTTCAACTCGTTTCCTTTTCTTTTGTGTCCAAATTGGCCCCAATTTTCGAGAGTTAATGACGCCAAATTGCGTCACTGCCACTGAGTAATCCCTGAGCTGCTGCTTTGCCTCTGCTTTGCCTCTGCTTTGCCTTTGCTTTGCCTCTGCTGCTTCCAAGAAGGCACCTGCAAAAAAAAGAGGGAGAATCGTGACCACGAAAATTCAGGCCAATTCGATGCAAAACGCACCTTCCTCCTTCTACGTAGGAAAATTATGACAATGATTGAAAGGCTGTTCGATAAAAAAATACAAGTTAGACTTCAACTCAGGTGCGTTGCACATGCGCAGTGGCACAATTTGTGGCCCAGCAGTTGATGTCCAGCCCATCTTCCTGACACAAGTTGCTTAACAGAGTGATGATGTGAGCTTTTAAAGAAATACAACCCTTTTTTTTTCTTCTTCCAGGTATGCCAGAAACGATTGATCGGTGGGGGAAGGAATAAGACTTGTGTGTTCTTTCTTTCTTTCTGTCTTCCATCCACTTTAAATGCATTAAACTCCTTCTGGCTTGGCCAGTGTGTGAAACTGCCCGGGCAGCTTTTGACATAAAAAGAACCTGGGCATGTTTCTCTTTTCCATCCACCAACTACATACAGGGGGCCGCAATTTATTAAATACGATTGTGTTTTTATCAAGACTGAGCGACCATCACTGAGCCAGCTCCAGGACGAGTCTTGAAGAATGTTCAGTCCCGTTCCAGCCCTCGTGGCCTCCAAGTGGCAGCTGTTTTTCCTCCTTCTCAAAGTTGTATTTAATGTTTGCAACACCAATTTTGCATTTATGCTTCATGCCATAAAAGCAAATTGACTTCCCGCGGGAAGAAGTGCTGGTTTTGCCACTACCGACCAGAAATGCACGTTTAAGGTGTCGTTGAAGAGTTTGTTATCTCATAAATGCACCTTTAAGCCTTGGAAGTGGACCGCACTTGATCAATTGGGCCCCACTGTACATTCTTCAGACTAATTGAGGCTCTCTGCAGAAGAACTTTACGCAGTCGTTGCTCCAGAGATCTGTCTACAACTTGTCTGACGTCTTATTTCTTCCTGGTCCCCTTTTTTTTCATCCTTGGCAGTCAGATGTAGGAAGGAGCAGAAGAAGAGTTTTGAAAAAAAGGAGCCAAGTCGAAAGCGCGATTTGCGACAAAAAAGTCGAGGCTCCTGCAATAATTTAGGACAGAAAAACCACGTCGTTCTTCTTCTCTGACTTCTTCTTCCGCGTTGGAATCTTTTTTTTTTTCGCGTCAAATACCTGAGCCTCAAAATGACTTAATGCACATATGGTTAGAAGGAGTTGCTGCAATAATGGACGGCACGCAGTCACTCACGAGGCCTGGTTTTTTTTTCCCTCCCCTAAATAATGTGCCCGGTTCACTAGAGTCATTTTCTTTTCGTGACTCACCCTGTACTTTTCGTGGCTAAAATCTCTCGCCGTTCCTCGCCCCAGCAGCGCAGGCTTGGTTCAAAAAATTGCGAAAAAACTTGCAGGCGTTAATTGCCATTTTTTTTTGCATATTCCAATTATTGTCGTTATCTCGCGCCTCCGTGATCTTTTCTGCTGCGTGTGAATATTTAAAAAGTTGTGTGTGTGTGTGTGTGCATTTTTTTTAAATGTCAAAGTCAAAGTAGGAAAATCTGCTTTGCCCCCTCCTCAACTGCCGAGCCCGTCAAAGCTGTAACCTTGCCAGCGTTGCCAGCTGGCACTTTTCAATGCCAGTTTTACGCCGAACTGACAGCTTTGGAGGCTCGTCAGTGTGTTCATCCGGCTGTCTGGTCTTGAGGTCCCACTGGCAGCTCCTCCAAGTCTGGCATGTCCTCCCGGTGGCCACGGCCTGGCAACCCTGGACTGCCGGTACGGGGGCGAAAGGAAGTAAAAGGTGCATGGCAAACCTTTGACTCTCTGCTCTCTCCACTCGGTTCAGATCTAAGGTGGGGAGAGAGAGAGAGAGAAATAAGAAACTTATCTGATTTCTGTGTTTCCAGTGCTGGTAGCAGAAAATTTTTGTCCTCCTGCCTGCTGCGACTGATAAGTATCAAGCTTCTCCTGTTACATTTACGCAGCAGGATAAAAGAGTCTGCCCATAACTTTTGCCCCAAACTGGAGCAGGCAAAATGCAGGCCTTTTCTCGTTTGTGTTGTTGTGTGCGATTGCTTTTAGGAGATAATGCATTAAAGGATATGGCCAGTTAAAAGTCGTCTCTGCTGTGTGCGCTCATCCGAGTATCGTTCAAGGAGGGCTCACACTAGCAAAATCTCCACGGACTCTGTGTCTGTCAGGCAGTCAACGCATGTGCGAGCCCTCCCGAAAGTCTGGATGCGCGCGCGCGTGCGCGTGTTTGTGTATGTGGGGAGTTATCGGTTTTGCTCATCCTTGCCCTCCGAATGGCACCCCGATCGTAGTCACCCCTTTTTCACCTTGGACAATTGGTCGACAGACGATTGCCAGAAAGTTACTTTTTATGGTCACCCCGTAAAAATCGAGATAGCCATCAACAATCGCGATGACGACGCCCCAACTCTCTCTTTTCTCTCTCTCCCGAAGGCCTTGATGGGCCCATTGGAGGCGTCGAACTTAACTCTCACCTTGTCAATTATTCGAGATTAAATTGAATTGCCAGGAAAAGACACGAGGTGAGAACGAGACAAGTGGTGTAGGCCTATTTTCAGGCCTTCTCTCCTCCTCCTCCTCCCTCCAAAAAAGACGCATTTCTGACGCCCGTGCAAGGGTCACGCTGCGTACGCAAGTGATGCTGGAGTATCTAGCCTCATTCTCGCGGGTGATCAAAAAACGCGTGTCTAAGTCCTCCAGCAAGGTCGCCGCCGCCGCCGCCGCCGCCGCCGCCGCCGCCGTGGCCGCGGCCGTGGCCGTGGCCGCGCAGTGATTTGACATAAATCTCCGCGTGCGTGCACTGGTCGGGGAAGGGGCCTTAATGGCATGCTGCCTCTCTTGAGTGGCATTAATTTTCGTGGCTGCGCGCGCGCACGTGAGAAGGGAGAAGGGGATATTTCTTTCGTAGATACCTAATGTCGGGCATTAATGCAGATTTTGGGCAGACCAAAGAAAGGGGGGGGTCCCCGTTGTCAGGATGGACCAGTCATCAATATTCAATCCACTTTTAGAGAAGCTTTTTTCTGCTGTTTCTTGTCGAGCAGTGGCAGTTTGTCCTGCTGCTGTCTCCATCTCGGAGAGCGCGTGGAGGACGGGGCCGGGCAGACAAACCCGGACAGTTCATAACTGGAGCAGGAACAAGAACGGCGGCAAGACAGAAACATAGTCTCACATGACTTCAGTGAGGGTGAAAGAATGGGAGGATATTTACTCAGCCGCAATCTAACGTTGCAATTCCCCTCCGGACCGTAACATTTGAATCCCAAAATACCAACTACTTTGCCTAAAATGAAATCTACAGACTACTAGACAATAAATAAAGAGATGGGGAATGGACTGACATTTCTTTTTGAAAAGCATCACCAAATTTTGCATTGCCCCTTATCTTTTGAAAATTGGTATGATATAACCATACGGTCTGAACAAAGGCTGGTTTCATTGGGTATCCCAGCTTTTCTTTTCTGACCCAATGGGATGTCTTTGGCCACTGGAAGTAGTTGAGCATATGTCACAGTTCAGTCCCAGAATGTTCTGGCTGTGTTGTGCTCTTTCAAGCTTTGTGTGTTTGGATGGCATCAAAACCTTCTGTTGGTGGAAGTGGGAATCCATGAGCATGCTGATATTAAACCAAGTAAACCAGCAATCACAAATGTCTGGCCACCTTTCTAAAACCAGGTAGCCCATATTGACACCTGACAGGCAACCAACACAGACCTAAAAAGTTTCAAAAGTGCTGCACTCCATTGGATGAGAGTGAGGGTCAGAGATGAGCAAAGAGGGGAGGACCTTCCTGGGATTGAAGGTGTTGCAAATAATAAGTCGCAACTCTGTGTTGGCTAGGGGAAAAGGTGCACACACTAAAGGTGCAACCTTGCTCAAAATATTGGGGAGGGGTAATAATCTGGATATAACTGGTAATCTAAATTCTTTTACGTAAAATGTACATAATTGGGTGTGATTGGAATTTAATGGGTCAGCTCCAAGCTATTTTGGGTCACATTCATTGGCAGTTGGTGCCGAATATTTTTTTAGGGCCAATCCCTAGCAATATTCAGGAGAATCACGTTGAGGAGGGGGAAACCAGTACTATCTGGAGAGGGGGACATTTAATTAGGTCCCTACAAAAATGGCCAGAAGAAATGGGGATTCTCTGGAGGCCTTTTTGGACCGACTCCCACAAAAGACCTTTGTATCGAAGTGACAGTTGGAGAAAAAGTACTCTCAGAATTTTCTCAGAATTTTCTCGCACTCGGCTATGGATTGAACCAAATAAAGCATCAAGAACTGTGAGTCAAGTTTCACAGTTATTTTTCTTCTCCATGTCAAAAATGATGAAGAAGTCGTTGTTTCTCACATTTCACCTTGGCAAGGTATCGTTGACAAAAATGGGTCTGGATCGTCTCGGATGAGAATGGCGGAGGTATTGATTGGATGAGAAAAAAGTTCTTTCTTTCACACCAACTGAAAACATATCTCATTTCCTTCTCCAAAAAACCCCCCAATTCTTTTCAGTTCTGGCCTTTTTCCAGCAATTTTTACTGGGTTTTGCGTGGTGCGAGGGTGGAATGGGGGTGTCGGTTTTAAATAAGTGAAAGATGGGGTTAAGCCATGGAGAAGTTTTCATGGTTTTCTTTTTTAAAAAATATCCATCTTTAGGAGAGACAAAGTTTAGATAGAAAATTTGAATAGATGGTGTCGGTGTCGAGGTGCGCACCATAACTGCACGGCAGCCCTGAAGTACGAGATGGCCAACGTCGAGGTCGCCAAGGTCTGGAGGGCATTCGGCGTCGAGGCTGTCGCACGAGCCGAGGACACACTGGACCAACGCACACTGCTTTTTGCTCTTAGTGAACCTGGTCCTCCTCGTCGCCGTTTTTGTTCCGGCTGCCTTTATAAATCGTTGTCTGGACTAAGCCCTGTGCATCCCTCTGCGTGCGTGCGTGTGTGTGTGTGTGTGTGTGCGCGCTTCCACTTCCAGCTGGACCTTGGCAAAAGAGAAGTTTTCACTGACTTTGCCTGCATCAGACTGTGTTGTTGTGAAGTGAAACCGTCATGGCACAAGCTTCAGAGCCGAGGATGTTCGCATCTATTCGGTCGTTCGTGTTCTCGTGCAGTATTTCTGGGGTATTCCTCTTGCATGCAAATACGCACATGCACGTGTGCAATATGCACCGTGTGGGAGTTGGCTCAAAAATGCGTGCGCGCCACTGATGCAAGGATCAGCCTGAGGGGGGGGGGGGGGAACAACTGGTTCCCATCAATGCACGCACGTAGGTGGAGTGCGTCAAGCTTTTTGGCGCGGTGCACATG
>JAAUXU010106246.1_pt1 | contig 11348 bp, 9 predicted proteins | sample 7278151 | NCBI WGS metagenome assembly JAAUXU01 (sample SAMN14350113, study PRJNA611818) | marine sediment metagenome | isolation source: surface marine sediment (1.8m) | place: French Polynesia: Moorea | collected 2018-08 | reverse complement strand
GTCGTAGGACGTCATCAGAAGGTAGTGACCCCCTCTTGTCGGTGCCGAAAAGAGTACACCACCATCTCACCTCGGTCCGGTTTCGTAATCCCGTCTGCAGGTTCTCGGTAAGTTGTCTTTTTCACCCTCACACCACACCCCCGGAGGCGTGTCATCACCTCCTTCACTCCCTCTCCCCTCTGCCCCTCAAGCAGATGAGGGTAAAGGCATACGTGGCCTAACCTCATGAAACAGACCTATACTGACGTAATCACGTAATAGAGTTGTCAGGAACCTCGAGGACACCGAAGCTGGCACCGAGGACTGTCACCATGATGGCTTTCTCAAAACAAAACTTCCATTTACTTTCAACATTCAGTTGGACTGTGGACTAGGACGGAGCTGTCACATGCTTGCAGTGGTCAAAGAGCTCTACAAGGATTGCTCTGCTGCATGAATGCTGTTCATTTCTTCTTGTAACCGTTGAAATACTTCGGGCCTCAGCCTTGTCATGGTCAGTTTTCGCTGTGTCGTGGCAGAAGCTCCCTGCCTAGAAGCCATTGCTTATGGCGTACCAGTGTCTCACTGGGACGTACAAGTAGGCTGGGTCCAAGGGACTTGCTGCAGTGTGGGATATATGCCAGTGCCATGCACATGGTCAAGTGCCTCATCTTCTTTCAGATATCGGACAGCTTCTGATACCTGCATGACAGGTGCATGGAATGATCGGACGTGGGAGCATGCAAAGGTCAGTGCTCATCAGCCCCACACAGCAGGAGTGACAACGAATTGAAGACGTGGACATTTCATGCGATCTTTGACGGAAAAGTGAGCCGGCAGCGGGTGATTCCCCCATGCCTGAGGCTCTCTCTTGATACTTTGATATCGCGTTCCTTCGAGTTCACATTGAACTGACAGCTCTAGAGAGACTCATCCAAGAGTTTCGGAAAATCTCAATGTCTAATTCATCACGCCGGTCGGCCAGGGGCAACGCCGGCGAGGGTTCGGCTATTGCCAGGATCAAGGCGAGGCTAAGGATCGCCATTGAGGCGGGAAATCTCTATGAAGCAAACCAGCTGTACAGCATCATCTACTCCAGGTGAGAAGATACCGTCAAAGCAAGATGACTTCTCTCTTTTGCAATGTCGGATCCAATACCCCCCAGGTTGTCCGGTGAGGGAAAGTTCCAGGAGCTGGAAGAGCTGCTGTTCACGGGCACCTTACAGATGTTTGACCGCAGTGAGGTGGGCAGCGCTATTGATATCGTGAAGCTCTACTTGAATGTCCTCAGTACAGGAGATTTGGAGCGAAAGGAAGAGACCTTCCAGCGTGTGGCCAAGTGAGTGCAAAATTTAAATTAGCTTGCATGATCTTCATGTCTTTCCATAAGGCTATATACGAGAATCCCCGCGGACCATGTCGACAAGGACAACATCATGGCCAGGGTACTTAACTGGGCCAAGGTCGAAGGATACCAGCATGGCCATCCCAGGCTGCATCAAGTGTTAGCTTACAACCTGTGGAGTGATAAGCGGTAAGCCAGTGATGACCCCGGTGTCATGGGTGACTCGACATTGCCGCCGGTATGCCGTGACTGCTCTTGCACTATATCCTTGGTGGCAGGTATCCGGAGTCCAGGCAGCACTTCATGCACGCTTACGACGGCCAGGGGTGCGGCTCAATGCTGGTGGACTTCCACACAAGTCGAGGCTACAATAGGGAGGTCGACCTCTTCGTAGTCGGTACCGTGCTCCAGCTGCTCTGCCTCAAGAAGCACATCGTGGCGGCGGGCACGCTCAAAGCATACACAGAAAAGCATCCCTCAATCAGAAGGTGCCGGACCATGCCTCTGTCGTAGATATGTTGTACAAGATCCCAACTTGTCTTGCAGAGGTCCCCCGTACATACATCCGCTGCTCAACTTCGTGTGGTTGTTGCTGCTGGCGATTGAGCACAAGAAGTCGGTCACGGCCTTCAGCGTGCTGGTGGAAAAGTATAAGTCATCCCTGCACCGGTGAGGACAATACGTCGTTCTTCATACTACCAAGTGCCAAGTACAAATGTCAATCTTGCAGTGATCCGTCATTTCTGGAGTACCTGGACAAGATTGGCCAGGCTTTCTTTGGGCTGCCGCCTCCACCAAAGCAACCGTCCGGACTCTTTGGAAGCCTGTTCGACTCCTTTTTCAGCGCTCTCAACGAAGAGGAAGACGAAGGTGATCGAGGAGCAGCCAGGAAACAAGTGAAGATGGAAACTGATGAACTGGAATGACGAGGGGGTGAAGAATTGACGCAAACATTAACGCACTGTATAGGAGTTAATTGTGTCTCATCTGTAGTGGTGATTGGGATTCAAAGAGTACCTAAACTGTCTTCTTGCAGCATTTTCATATTTTCTACTGTCATGAGGACTCATGCAAACATTGTCTTGTACTCGGGCTGAATCTGCTGGACGTTTTAGTAATGTCAAGAATAAATTTTCGTGTCTTTTATACCTTGGAACACGTTTACATGAGGATCTTCAGATCAAACAACCACTTTCTGAGGTAGAAAACCTTATTCGGCAAGAATTTTGATGTTCATACTATTGATAACTTTTCCCTCTTACTACTAAAAAGTGGATACTCTAAAGCAGTCGATATCCTTCAGAAAACTATTCGATGAAATCTAGTATCCAGGTAAATATGAGTCATGAGCTAAATCGACTTCCCCCCCGGGCAAACTTCTGCTTTCTTGGACTGCTCCAGGAGCCACGAACTCTACTGTTGATCTCATCGGTGATGCTTTTGCACTACTTTGAACACAGAGCTGACAACAACGTGCATACTGACGCCGCGCTATTTGTACTTCGTGGCGTTTCAAGTCTTTTTTTTCGAGTCGTCATAAGACATAGGGACTTCCATACTCTTTGCTTATCCAGACTTCAGGTTCTCCTTCAATGATCTCTTGGGCGTCCCAGCCATAGCGGCGCAACTCGTCAGGGAACTCCTAGAAGAGGAAATGTTTGTTGGCTCTCTCTCTAAGTACATCAAGTGCCCTACCTGAAGCTGAATGGCGCAGTAGTCCAGGATGGGGTAGTCCCTGATGTTGGCGCTGCCCCTCGTGTGCACGCCGTGCTCGCGCCAATTCGAGGCCAGCACCCTCCGCTGGGGCAAGTTGAGATACAGCGTGAACTGGTCGTGATGTTCGCAGTAGTACACGTGCCATTGTTCCTGAATGAATGGCGTAGGTCCACCTTATCGTTCCATAGATGTCCTTTCAACCTTACCCAAGTCATGTGTCGCTTGTTCATGCTCGTGTGCATGTGCAGCCAGTCGGACGTTATGAGCCCGGGTACGTATGGGTCGAACTTCTCGTTGTCGACCGAGTTGAACCAGTCCAGAAACTCGCGCCAATGCTTGGGATGCGGTGCGAAAGCCCAGGTCCCCACGAATTTGTACAAGAAGGGCAGATGTTCGTTCAGAATCTCCACGCCCTCCGTCTCAGGCTTCTGAATCACCATGTACTGGCGCTGCAACAAGATCGCGTCACCTGGCACCTCTCATTGACTCTCCAGATGAAGACTTTGACACTTCTCAAACTCTGGAGCAAAAGCGTTTCGAACAAATCCTTACCGATAAAGTGATCCCGGCAATGTCCTCCCTGTCCCTGTATTTGAGCCAGGCCTTCCTCAGCCAGGTGAACCAGAACTCCGAGAGCTCGAGATCATCTTCTACAATGATTGCAAACTCGTCGTCTGGCTTGGGGTACCAGGCCTCGAACCAAGCTGCCCGGAGGCCTCGATTTTGTTCTGCAATCCGAGCAGTTACCTTTCCACGGCCACCGGGCAACGTAAAGTTGCGTGCTATTCTGGAAAGACCAGAAGGATTCTCAAGTCAAGGCCTACTGCTCCTCCTTCGCCGCTCAACCGTACTTGACGCATTCGTCGTAGTGGCCGCCGATGGACTTGTCGACGTGGATCTCCATGTCGAAGCCGTCATCGTCGAACTCGAAGTCGGTCCTCTCGATGGACCGAAGAAGTCTCATCAGCGAGTGAGGTCGGTTCATTGTCAGCACTACTACAGTGAGCTTGAAGTCTCTCCTGTCAGAAGTCACATCTTCCTTAGAGGGGCTCAAGAAGACACAGAGTAACAACAACAACACCGCCGGCATCGTCGTCAACATCTTGACAACGTCGATCGCCTGATATACGACACCCTCCTGTCCTGACACTAGACGCGCTTGGTGCTGAAGCTGGCGTCGGGGCGGGGGTGAAGTCGGGTCCAAATGTGTCGAGCATGGATGTGCAACGCCATGTCCGGCTCGGTGCTCAGTAACATCAATGACTTCTGCAAGCTCACCGAGATTTCTCCGAGCAACCAATGGCAAAGGGCCGCGCATGCGTTCTTCTCCCTCCAGCCGACGAGACCGGAGCTTGTGTTTGCGCTCCACCCGCCTGTGCCACCCTCTGCATGTACACGTATACCTGTACATGTTGCTCACGCTTGATGTGCTGAGTAACTCACTCATCATGTACTTCATCACCAAAGTCAAGGCTTAAAAAGTTACTTTCTTATTCAAGTTTTGTGCCATCGAAAGGTCCAGCTTCTTGGATGCTGGCAAAAGAACGGATAAATTTATTGTGACAAAAAGAATGCATAAGTAGAGTTCTTAGTCACTCACAATGAAGTTGACACGTCAGATGAAGACTTTACTCCAATGCGCGGTGCTGACCACCATGGTCATGACGAGCCGCACCTCTGAGTCAGTGGACGCCTCCAACCCTGTAGCCGCTAGTGAAGACACAAACGTAGCTGAGAAAGACGAATCAAGTGAAACTTGCGAGGATCGACACAGTTGTGCGGAACTGGAACTCAATGGCTGGATTGCTCAGCTTAAAGACCAAAAGAGCACCTTGGAAGACTGCAGTAAGAACAAGGACATAGAGGACTTGGGCGCTGACGACAGCGGCTCGGGTGAGCCCATCTTTACGTTCGCCAAGAACTGCAACGAAGACGGCGCGGTCTGGGGCTACAAATACTCTGGCGGCAAGGGCCGCGGCCGCATATTCAAAGGCAAGGGCAAGCTCCTGTTCTCCAAGCTGAACACTCCACCTCACGGTTATGACTACGGCCTCAAGTCTGGCCGCTGCCTTAAAGTCGCCTCCGACGAGATCTCAGGACTGGAGGGCAGTTTCAACAAGGAGGGGATGCTAGATGGTGAAGGACAGGTGAGCTTCTTCGACGGCAAGGTGTCCAAGGGAACGTTCCGCAACGGCGTTCTCCACGGGCTGGTGAGGCAATACGAAGTCCAGTACGACAAGCACACCAACTTGGAGCTGCCGGAGAAGAGGTTGTACTCGCTCGCCACATTTAAGGCTGGCAAGCAGTACGGCAGTAAGTGGATCATCAAGAAGGATGGCATCAATTTGTTCGGGCCATTGGATGGCAGCTTCGATGGACTTTCACTAGCGATTTTGCCTCCTACCGGCACAAACACCTCCGCCAAGGCCCGCTATTTGTTGGGCAGCGTGGAAGAGGACAACATGCTGCTTGCAGCCAGGGACGTGAGACTCGCAGGCGTCGTTGACGGACTTAACTGCCTCAAGGTTCCGACCATTGAGGTCATCAACCAGGACAGAACTTTCGACTATGATTTGGAAATACGAGCAGAAACTCGTGCCACGACAGCCAAGTTACTCCGTTTCTTCGACACCGTGACGGATGAGAAGAACTCGATTGACTCCCAGTTCAAGCCAGATCCCTTCGAGATCAACAACGACAATGCTGTCAAGGTCATTGACGTCAAGAACTATGATGGGAAATACTTCCATGTGACGTTGCTGGGCAGTTCAACAGTCTCATTGGCGCTTAAAGAGGGCGGTCGGATTGGTACCGACAAACAGACGCTGGAGGGCATCACCGTCTTCAAGATTGTGTCGAGCTGGAAGAGGAAGGACCTCCTCTCTCTCGTGAACGCCAAGCAGGCAGAGGAAGACGAAAGTAAAAGAGCAGAAGAGAAGGCCAACCTTGGCGACGATGATTGGACCGACGATGAAGGCTTCGACGACGTCAGGAAAACTGAAGAGTACAACACAGAAAGCAAGGACAGCGCCGACAACTCGACCGAGACCACGCTGAATGACGAAGCTTTTCTGGAAGAGTTGGTGACTTACGACGAACTGCCGTTCAATTCTAAACGTTACGCGAAAGAGCTGTTCTCCATCAGAGGATCCTTTGTCAAGGGCAACCTCCAAGGACGGGTACAACTTTACTACGGTGACAGCTCCGTCGTCGAAGGGTTAGCGGTCGACTCGTGCCTTCACGGTCTAGTGCGTCGTCTCGCGCCACCCTTCAAGCAAGGCCGGCGCAAACGCTACATTGGACGCCACGTCGAAAATGTCGTCATCACAGCCAGCCTGTTGACCAGGGACGATCCCATCAGAGAAGTGACCGACGTGGCCAGCTTCATCGGTGGACGCCAGCAGGGTCCAGCATTCAGGTACAGACAAAGAACAGTGCGAGTTAGAAAAAGAGAAGATGTTCGCCTTGGAACTGTATCTTGCTAAGGGTTTTTTTCTGGCTCACACGGTACTGCATGTACTGTAGGGCCTGCACTTACTCCCGCGTGGCTTGCAACGTTGCCCAGTACTTTCTCATCAGACACTTTCTATTACAGATTTCTCATTGGCGGCACTATACTCTTCGGAGACCTCTACTCCAGCAATCTGAGCACCGGCGAACCTCTAGGAGAAAGAAGTTTCACCACCGACAGCGGCGCCTACATCAACCAGGACCTGGAGACGTGTTACGTGGGGCAGCTGACCGCCGGCAAGATGATCAACGCGCGAATGGCTATAATCGAGGGGCACAAAGACATGCCAAATGGGGTCAGAGTGCCCGTCATATCTGAACCCGCGGACGACCAAACAGTATATCGATTCTTGGAGCAGCACAAAGGCGAGATGGTGGACCCGCTGGTCACGGATCCCACTGAAGACAGCTGGGTCGAGGTGAAGTCGTCGGAGGCGGTGCCAGGACAGGACGGTCTGTTCAGTCGCAGAGAGATACTAAGGGACACCGTCGTGGCTTTCTTCGGCGGCATGCGGGTCAATCAGAGCGAATGGAACGTTACCAGGCCTCTGGATCCAGACTATTGGATAAAGGCCGGCGACGGCACGACCATCATCTACCTCCCTCAGGTAATGCATCTGTGCTGCATGAAGCACTCACCAAAGAACTGTAAGCACGTGCTTTTCCTCCCCTCTGTGTAGGAGATTGGACGATCGACATCTCGCTACCGAGCTACATTGGGACACAAAATCAATCACAGCTTCTCGGCGTGGAACTGCCTCTTCCACAGCTTGGACCATCCCCGCTTCGGGCTCATCCCAGCGGCTCGTACCACAGAGCGGGTGCCCGCGGGCAAGGAGTTGCTCTGTCTTTATGAATTGGACTACCACGAGGGTGCCCCATGGTTCCAAGAACTCTGGCGCAAGGACATCGATGATGACTCAGTGTATGGCCCTGTGGGACACAGGGGGCCCAAGAAGAACGCGAGTGAGCCCATCGAGCCTATGCTCGACAACGCCACGTTAGTCCGTGACTTCTACAAGTACGCGGTGGAGGAGCTCAAGCTCGAGCCCTTCACGTGAAGGAGCAGGAGGAACTGTTTTCTGTCTCGTCAGGCATTAAGCACGTAATGCACACCTAGGTTGTACCTTCTGGCGTGGTTTTCTCCTTTCAACCGTTGTGATATCAAGTACTCCATTGTTAGAAAATACTTCACTGTTGTTTTACAGTCGCCATTGGTGTCGGCATCATCAGATCAGTACAATACAATTTTTAAGACAACCCAGACTCATCGTGAGAGCTTATCAGTCCTGAATCAGTGACATCACTGGCGCCCTTGTTCTTTTCTCTGTCATTCTTTTTCACCTTCAAGGACGTGTCGTTCTTCGTGGCCGCCACGTAAGCCAATCTCACCGCCCACATAGTAAAAAGCATCAGGAGTGCCTTGAAGAAGAACCTCTGGCCAAGGATCCACCCAAAGAACATGAACGTCACCAAGTAGACGATAGTAGCGTGGCTGGCGAGAGGACGCAGCACTAGCCTGGCTGGGAGTTTCTCATGGCGATAGGAGCAGCAGGGATCGGCCTCATTCTTGACGCGATAAGTGGCCGGAGGTCGGCAAACCTGGCGCGCCACAATCCCGGCCAGCCCTGGCTCCATGTAGACTTCGTCGACACGGAGTTGCTCGCTCAGAAACCGAGAAACCTTGTGCAGCAGACGAGCCAGCGAATGGAACTCGTCGGAACGCAGAGGGGTTTCGTCCGGATTGCCCCAGTATGAGGACAAGCCTGGACTGTAACGTACTGTTCGGTTGAGCAGCTCCCAACGCCTTTGAGGTGTCATGGGTGTCTTGACGTCGTCAAAGAGCTGAGCGCACCCACGACGACTAGCTGATGCAGATGCAGCTGCCAGTTTTGAGGTGATGTCCACCACATCCAAGTCCAGGCGGAAAAGCTCTGTCAGCCTATCCACGGAGAATTCTAGGTTCTGTATGGTCTTGTCGCATTCTTCAGACTCTGAGCACGGTACAGGCTCACTTGTAAAAAGCGACCAGACCAAGTTCAACAACCAGTTAAGTTCCTCCTGCGCCATCCTCGACGACGGACGCTGTTCAGCAGATTCTGCCATCAGGTTGGCCTTCTTCTCCAGGGCCGCGTGCTTCGCCTCAATGGCTTTGGTTACCAACTGACCCATGAGGAAGCGGAAGTCCTCTCCGAAGATATTATGGTGGTAAGGTGAGGAAATTTCAGTCGGTCTATTCAGACCGTGCATTCTCTCATCTGGGCTAGTAGTCTGGAGCTCGACAGCGCCCTTGGCGGCAACGACGTTCCTGAGAGTCTGGACAAGGCCCGGCTGGGAGAAGACCTTGGCCACACGGAACAACATAAATGCGTTGCGGTTGCTGCTGAGGTCCAGACGGCAGAACTTGAGCATTAGCTTTTGGAAGATATCGTCATAAAAACGCAAGTTCTTGGCTATGAAGCCGTCCCAGACACCTCCAGAGGAAAAGACGCCAACGGCATTATCCCTCTCGCCGGCAGCTGGGTCTTTATAGCGCCACGGCTGGATGAAGCTGAGCCAGGTCTCTAGGACCAATCTGAAGCTGGCGTCTAGGGGCCAATGGTCAAAGAGAAAGCTCAAGAAGCGGTGGAGGCCGTTGAAGAACTCCCCGAATAGGTTGGTGCGGAGGGACTCTCTCGCATCATCTGCCGTCTCATCCACGATGGCAAAGCTGTTTAGGAAGTAGTGGACGTGCTTGATGAACATGCGCACCATCTTGACGACGTCGCTGGACGGAATCCGGGGCGGTCGAGCTGCTTTGGGTGATCCAATTGCAGCAGGTGGCGAACCTATTAATTCACAGACTTTCTCCTCCTCCTCGCTCCAGGAGATCAGCCAGAACTTCGTCACCGTGTCAACGATGATGCAAGCTCGCCACATTTCCGGCGGGCGATGGAATGAAGAACTTGTTCCTTTATGATGACCGAAGGGATGAGAAAAGGGCGGTGAGAACTGCGGTTGAGGCTGCTGATGATACGACTGATCCAGTGTCACATTCCCAGCAGGACTTCCAAAGGATAGGTCGCTCCGCAACAAAGATGTCTTTCCTTGTAAATGTTGAGGCTGGCCTGACTGAGGGGATGTCGTCGGTGACCTGGTGTACACGGAGCTGTCATACATGTGGAAGAATTTGAAGAAGGCGCCGCCCACAGGCAAATATGTCGAGAGATACTCTTCAAATAGCACTGGATATAGTGAGTCTGAATCCACAGCGCTGGCCTGATACCACTCGTGACTCTGGTTCACGAGGGCGGTGAAATGATAAAGGTAATACTCAAAGGGCGAGAGTGGCACGAATTGCTCCTCGTCCGCACTGGCGTAACCGATGAGAGGCGAGGCGACCGCCACAGCCGAGGGCACCTTTGGCCTCGTCCTAAACGGCAGTCTGGCCGCCGGATACTCGTACACGCAATTTGGATCCGCCGCGAGAGCGTGAATGCACTGCATGAGCAGCCCGGAGGAGCCCAGGAAGTTGAGGACCGCGTGATAGTCCCGGTAGTGCCTTGACCTCGATAAGCCGGTCAGATTCCAGCCCGGACCATATTTGGCAGCGATCACGGCCTGGCTCCCAAAGATGTCGCCGACGAGGAGCACAAACACAGCGTCCAAGTCCTTGGTGGAGAGGCTGGGAGATGCAGAAGAGCCTCCTTGCTGCAAGGCGTGGTGAGCTGGAGGCGACAACACGGGCTTGAGCAGGCGATGCAGCTCCTGAACCTTATCGTAGAGATACGCATTTGGTCTGTTCAGGATGTTCTTCACGTGTCCCGCCACTGGAACTATGGAAGCCGAGGAAGAACTCGTGGCTGTCGACGTCGCCGGCTTCGAGGACATCCCCGAAGGCGAAGACTGAATGAAGCCGGAGAACATGATGCGACTTCACATCAGTGTTGCACTCGACTGGCGCCTCGCTGAGTTCGTTTTGTTGATCGAGATCCCTGCAGCTGCGTAGGGCGGCTTTACCAAGGTCTATTACAGGTTAGCAAACAAGCGCCGTCAGCTTGGTCACCCACGGAACTGCAGTCGGAGAGGTTTCGTAGACTAAGTGGGCAAACGTTGGTTCATATCAAGTATGTTCGTCAACATCACGAAGAACAGTGAACTGTGAAAAGCTAACATCTTCTCGACCACGAGAGTCTACAATGTCACCACCCGCAAAGAAGCCGAGGACTAAGCGAGTCTGTGCCGTTGCGGTATGTCCAAACCCACAAGAGGGCGTCGTCTACCACAGCTTTCCAAAGGATGCTCAAGTCCAAAAGAAGTGGCTGACTTTGACTCGGCGGGCTGACAGAGTCAACGTCGTGTCGGCCAGGATTTGCTCGCAGCATTTCCGCCCTGAGGACTATGTTCACGATGAAGTTTCGCATCTCTATCCAGACATCCGTAGACGACTGAAGCCTGACGCCGTCCCATCACAGAGTCTGGTCTGCTCACCACCTTTATCTGACGAAAGCATTGCGGGGGCGGAACGGGCCAGCCTAAGATCACACAGGGCAGATGATGGTATGTCATTGTTGTATTATTACTATTTATTAGACTATAACAAAACAGGGTCAATTTTGGAATTTCATGGGGTGCATCATATATTTGATGCATAATTATATATTAGAGAAGTGTCGTCAAATGGTTTTGCAAAATAATGTGTTTTAGCTTTCCCTCTCATCACTCAAAGTTCTCTACTGTAGTAGCTGCCATGAACGAAAAACAAACAAACTGAATTATGAAGGAAAACTTTATGAATGACTGAATGAGTTACAACAAT
>JAAUXU010078404.1_pt1 | contig 11351 bp, 11 predicted proteins | sample 7278151 | NCBI WGS metagenome assembly JAAUXU01 (sample SAMN14350113, study PRJNA611818) | marine sediment metagenome | isolation source: surface marine sediment (1.8m) | place: French Polynesia: Moorea | collected 2018-08 | reverse complement strand
TCTTTCCCGATGTCCAGCCCTGACCTGCTGGCCATCATCAACGGTTATAGGAAAGAAGAAGGAAAGCGCGCCATGCGTCATGACAACTTTATCAGCAAAATCAAAGATGAATTAGATTTCAGTTTGCTCCTGAAATCTCAGGAGCCATACGGCACTAAAGGGAAAGTTAGAGAAATCGTGCATTTAGACAAGTTTCAAGCATTGCGGGTAGCCATGCGAGAATCTAAGGAAATTCGTTGCAAATTTGCTGCATTCCTAGAACGGCTGGACGAACAACCAAAGCAACTGATCAAGGTAGAACCCGACACTTTCATGGAAAGCATCAATGCAGCGATTGCCAACTATAAAGCAGATCAGAAGATCGCCAAAAAATGCGGGCAAGGTCTTGTTTCTTGGAAACTGCTCAAACGTAAGCATCAGTCAGACATCAAAAGACTAGCTTGCACTGCGCAGTTAACACTAGACTTTTAGCTAAGCAAAGCTTGAAAAAGTACAACATTTTGTTACACTTGATGTAGGTTTTTAGGGGGTTGTTATGTTGTTTCCAGTCTTTGTTCTCTTAGCTTTCTGGTTTCTTGGCCCTGTTGCGATTGAGTTTGCAGGAACCACAACAGGCCAAATTGTTATTCTTGGCTCCATCGCGGTTTCATTGCTGATCGAATCGCTTGATTGGATTCAGAGCAAGGTTCAACGCCATCACTGACGCCCTTCTAAGAACTGCCGCGCCTGTTGCTGGGCGCGTCTTTCCTCCAGTGTTGGATCCATTAGCGTTTCACTCAGTACCGCTGCCCCTCCTGGTGTAGTGACTGCAGGGGGCAGTCCTTTCCAAATCAGCGGCCATGCTTGGCGCAAGTTATCAATAGTTTTCTTAGTCCAGCCACCAGCCGGCCGAATCCCGGCATTCAATAGCGCCGTTCTGATTTCTTCATTGCTGGTGGACTTGTCAAAGAGCAACTTGGCAAGCTCTTGCTCGCCTTCGGGTGTGATCTTCTCGCTGAATAGTCGATACATGGCATCGACAAAGGTATTCGGCACATCAGCAGCCGATTGCTTCAAAGCCTCAGCGCCTGCTTGCCTGGGAGCTGTCTGGCTCCCCTGGTACAAATCACGTAACGTGTTGGTAAATGCGCTCTCTTTGTCCAGCACACCTAAGAACTCGTCAAACTCTGCCTGGTTAGGAAATGCCAATCCTATGCGCTCGCGGGTATCCCGGTCACGCCACAAGCGTCGAGCATTGTCGGCTGTGTCAGGAACTTTTGAAAGCCTGTCATCAATAGCCTTGATCACCCCCTGCTGAAAAGCCAAGCGCTCGGGCTCTGAGTAGTTGAGAACCATACCTTTCAACTCGTCCAAATCAATTGATTTGCCTTCAACCTTGGGTTTAAACACATCACGGCCAAGCTCAGCTGCGTTAATCATGGCAGAGTCGCCAGCATAGCGAAGTCTGGCCGCCGCATACATCGGGTTGACTTCGTCAAGGTAATCGGTCAATTCTGTTTTTAGCTTGGTTAGCGCCCTGGCCTTGTTGTTTTCACCTGCACGCCGGGCAGTCAAAATTCTGTCGTCAAGCGCCCGTTTTGCAAGGTCAAAGTCTTGCATGGTGGGGGATTCAGAATTGAAAGCACGCCCCTCAATGCCTGCTAAATCTTCGGCATCCTTCCAAGCCTTTGCGCCGTCAATGCGTAGCATCAAATCTTGAATATCGTCGTTCATTTCGATAGGCATTTCATAGGCTTTCTCATAGTAAGGTGCAGCTTGTTGCGCCCTGGCCGTTTTCATTGCCGCCAAACCACCCCGGTAATCAGACGCTTCCTGCCCGGTAATACGCTGAGCTTCGTTAAGGATCCGTTGTTCCTGTGCAAGCTGACGCGCCTCGAACGCTTCAGTAAACTGGCGCCCTGCAGGGGTAGTAGCTGCGCCTTGTGCCAATCCCCGCAAGCTTGGTACATCAGCTAAGGTTGCCTCCGGTCCCATCTCTTCAAGTAACCGTAATGCTTCCTCGGGGTCGAATCCTGCTGACTCTTGATAACGCTTAAGCACGCGCCCGGCTTCTTGCTCGGGTGTAGCCTCAACCATGCTGCGCAGCCTAGCACCAACGGTGCCAGCAACACCGCCGCCTAGCTCCATCAAGCGCTGAACCCCTGATACAAGATAGGGAGCTGCAAAGCCACCAATGGCGCCAAGTGCCGCCGCTTCTGGTGTGCCTCTTAAGCGCTCAAAATAAGGATCCATGACTGGCTGTTCACCCAAAGCAATCATCCCAGCTTCTGCGCCACCAGCTGTTGCTCCCACTGCTGGTTTAGTAGCTAAACGCGCCGGCAAACGAGCTAAAGCCGCTGCCCCTGGTGCAACTTCGCCTACCAGTTCGCCAGCACCTGCAGCGATGGGGCTTATCTCTTCGCGTAATGCTTGTTCAGCCATGCCGCGCTGTTGTGCTTCGGCAATGCCTTCGCGTGTCAATCCTTCAGGTATAACGTCCTGCAAAATGCCTTCGGCTTCTGGCTTCAGCGGGTCCGGTATCAGGTTGTAAAGTCCAGTGAATGCTTTCTGCAATCCGTATTGCGCCGATTCACCAAAAGTTGATAACGGAGATCGGGCGCCTGCGTAAGCGTCTTCTAGCTGCTGCGTTGTTGTGATCTGCTGCTCTTGCGCCTGCATTTGCCGCTGCATTTCAGCCGCGAACGTTTGCGCCGCTTTGATATCACCAGCGGCGTGTGCTCTGCGTAATGCTGTTTCAAGCTCTTGCAGGGTAGCCATGTCATGACCCGCCGTATTGTTGCAATAGTTCTTCCAGTGTAGGTTCGCCAGATGGTGTTTCAACAGGTGCCGGTGGCTCGTCTACTGCCAGAGCACCGCCTACTGTACCAGCGCCTTGCGTGACACCAGGTAACGGCTCAGGCAATGCCGCTTCTTGCTCGGAAACAAAGTCGCGCCAGGCCTTCAACAGCCCTCTCTCACTCGCATTTTCGCTGATAAAGTTGGCTTTGAAGTTCTCGAACTTGGCTTTTTCTCTCTCGAGCTTGGCGACACCACGCAAAAAGCTTTCAATCTGAACGCCTGGTGCATTGTCAGAAGGAAAACCAGACAGCGCCAACTGAATATCTGTATCACTGGCGGCACCTGGCGGCAAATTCTTAACAACTTGGGAGCCACGAATAGCGTTGTAACGCTTACGGAGTTCAGTTACTGCATCCTGTTGCCCGGTGAAATCTTTGTAAGCCTCGCGCCACTTGCCCTGCGCAGCGCCGCCGCCGACATTGGCGTCGGCAAACTCTTGCGCCAACCCTTCCATGCTGGCGGCAATGCTTTCTGACTCAATAGCTGCATCAGTGGCCATTGATAGCCGTTTCTGCAGGTGTGACGATAATTCTTTGCCGTCAGGTTGTACAAAGCCTACTCCCATTCCAAACTGCTTGGCATCTTCTGGAGCTGTTCGCTTCAGGCGCTGATACTCGCGCCAATCCTCAATATTGGCAGTACCCTCTCCGATCTCAGGCCCAGCAAGTAATCCTTTAACCATCTGCATCTGTTGCGGCGTCCCATACTGCGCCAGCATTATCATTGCCGACTGCTGCAGTTCTTCGGGCTCTAGGTCCAGCCCTTCAAGAGTTTGGGTTGGATCCCCGCCCATCTGCTGCACGAACGCGGCTCGGTCCTGTAGAACAGTCGCTGCATCTTCGCCCTGCAGAATACGGAAAGCCGTATCGGCCATGTTCTGCCGGGTAGCTTCATTGCGGAAACCAAATCCGGCCTCAATCTGCCCGGCCATGTCGGGGTACTTCGCCATCACCTGCTGGATTTGCATTGGATCGTTACTGGCCAGCGCCCCCTGAATTTCCTGTTGCGCGGCCTGTTGTGCCTCCATGGCTTGGTCCTGTTGCCGCTTCTGGATAAACGACGTGCCCAAACTGGCCAGACCTTGCATAGCCCCTTGGCTTGCGGCTGGAGAAATATAGAACGGATTACCGTTAGCCATCTTTACCCCTTGCTGCCGTCAATGCGGCGTGATAGTCAACGCGCTGATAACCGTCTGAGCCCACTGTCACGGCCTCCGGTGCGATTTGTTCAACCTCATCAGCCAACAAGCCAACGCCCGGGCCGGCCATGCCGGATTCAGGCAACCAGTCCCAGCTGTACCAGCCGATAGAGCCGACATCGCCTAGGCGCTTAATGTTGGTTTTAAGGCGCCGGTCAGACAGCAAGAAAGCGCCGCCCAGCTGTCCCGCAGTGCCAAGCAATCCCCCTAACGCCTGCTGCCGGGCCTGCTCGCCGGCAATTTTGCCCTGCGCCAGGGTCTGGCCCGCGCCGGCCTGTCCTTGACCCAAAGTCTGCCCAATGCCACCCATCAAGCCCGCAATCTGCCCGGCCCCGGTACCCATACCGGCCAACCCCTGCAAACCTGACAGTTGGCGACCAAGCAAATCCTGCTGAAGTCCGTACTGCTGCAGCCCGCGACCATAAGCGTCAGCGGCCCGGCCGTAGCCCTGCTGGTCTAGCCTTTGCTGCTCGCCATAACTACGCAACAGTGCATCGCGTTGGATATCGCTCGCCTGCTGTGCCAAAGCACCTTGTACGTTGCCGCCGCGAAGCCCACCGGTAGCAGCTGCCTGTCTAAGGATCGCTTCTTCCCCGGCCTGCTGGCCACCCATCAGCGCCTGATACAAAGGGGAGTCCTGCGCCTGCTGTACCATCTGGCTCTGTGTTGGCGCGTCATACTGAAATTGTGGCAGCGGTATGTCAGCACCCGGGGTTTGACCGGTAAACATGCCGCCCAATTGCTGCAACGCCTGGTTTCGGATCTCCGTGGGCAACTGCATCTGGCCTTGCAAATAGTCCAGCGCCTGTTGCTGGTAGTCGGCCTGCGTTTGTGCGCCCTGTTGCTGCGCCTGAGCGGCCTGTTGCGCGGCTTTTTGTGAACGATCGCGGGCGGTTTGTCCGGTTATGTCTCTGACGAATCCCATGATTTACTTAACCTTTGTTGCACTTCTGGCCGCGTCATGCCTAAACGCCATTGATCAACCAGTTGGCCTTGCTTAAGAATAGACAACCGGTTAACCCCTTCATCTGTAAAGCCCTGTTTTTTGGTGAAGTAATAAACTTCTGGGTAACAAAACGGGATCTCCGCGTTCAGCTTTTTGTAGTTCGTCGGGCAGTCAGCCACAAACCATTCAAGAATGGCCCGTGCGGCCGCCTTGCCATGCTGCCGGTATGCTTGCCGAATATTGCAATGAATGTTCAAGGTGCTGCCGTTAGCCGGATACAACAGCCAGAATCCGATCGGGGTGTCATCAGCGAAAATCAGAAAATAGATTTCACCCGGAATAAACGGCAATTTGCCCGCGTCAAAATTTTGACCATCCTCCGCAATGCGGCTAAATAGCTCCGCGTCAATACAAGCCTCGATTTCTTCAATGCTGCCAGCTAAACGCAGCCTTACACGACTTGTACCCATCCCGTGTTACTCCCGGCTGTCGGATTAACCCAAAGTTCAGGCGTCCCGCTGAGATCATAATAGGTCTGGTTAGCGTTGGCAGTCACCACGCCCTCCGGGCTGCCGGTGCCGAACTGCGGTGATATGTTGTCATCAACGTAGCGGGCGATCTGGTCTATGTTCTGCTGCAGGTCGCTGAGGTAATCAACTAGATACTCTTTGTCTGGTCCAGGGAAAAATTCTTGTATCTCAGCATAGGTCAGCTCATTGCTGCGGCTGTTGATAAGTGTTTGAAGTTCATTGGCCATAGGTGATCCTGAACTTGTTGAACGCCATTTTTTCAGCCGTTGCGTTACGGAATTTGAAGCCTATCTTGTTGCGCACATAGCCCAACCGCCGCACAAAATAGCGTGTATTGTAGTTCTCCGGCTCGCCGTATAGCTGAAACACTTCTTTTGAGAACTGCACGCCGTTGTAGGTAATGCTGGCCGCCAGTGTCGCGGTGGTGCCGGTAAAGCCGGGCACTGTCTCCAAATACATCTCATCGATGCTCATGGCCTCCATGGTCAGCAGAGGCGAGTAAAAAACAGACTCCACGATCTCCCCGTAATAGGTGGCCGCTTCTTCGTCAACGATACCGATTCGCCCGACTTGCTTGTCACCGTAGATCCATTCACTGTTGCGGGTGTCAAAAATGCCGTTGATTGCCTGGTAGGTCGTGTCACCAAAAACATCAGTTTTAAGAATTGACCAAGCCTGCGCCGGTCCCAGGCTTTTACCAATTGCATGGTTATACAGCAACGTCACATCAGGAAGATGACAGATCAGGAACTCTGAACCGCGCTCTTTCCTTGACTCAAGAACAACGCTTCTCAGCTCATCTTCTGTAAATCTGTCCAGTATCCTGTCTATCTCCCGGGTGGCAATACTCTGCGCGGTGCCTGTTGATAGAATGTAAAAACTGACGTCCTCTTCCTTTCTGCCACCCAGTATGAAAAATGTGCCGTCCATTTCTGTCTGGCAATAGGTGCCAACAATGCCCAGCTTCTGCGCCTTGCTGGATATTCGCTGGAAAGCAAATCCTGGCGTTGCAATGTTTCTGAAGTACTCAATAGAGAAGCGGTTAAACACGATCACTTGGTTGGTTTTGTCTTTGGCCACGGCCAGCGTTGGATCGGGGCTAAACTCTGCAGTCGCAAAGCTGAGCGGCTCGATCACTTCTTCATCCGCCAGCGTGGTGTGATACAGGTTCTCGCCGTCGGTGAAAAAGTAGTAGCCGTCAACCCATACAACATCAATCGGATTACCCACGTTTGGATCAACGACCTGGCGGAAACCGTTATCTGGATCGTATAGATAGTATTTGCCATCGCCAACTATCGCTTGAGTATTGAAGCTTCTGGTTAAGCTGACTTGCTCGCTACCGCTGACAAAACCGAGCTGATTAGCCACACCATTTTCGTCAACCTCAATGAAATTTGGGCCGCTCACACGAAAATGGTTTAACTGTCGCTCGTTCCAAATGCCGCCGCGATCTTTGCCGCTTACCTCGCCAAACGCAGTGATCCCCGGGTAAGTGAGCACATAGTAAGGTGTCTCCAAATGCTGCTCAAATACCGTATACATATTTTCCGGCAGCCGATCGAAGTAGTCGGCCGCCAGGTCAACGCGCCCGGCGCTGTCTCCTTTGATGATGGGTACGATGGCTTCAGGCATGGCTAGAATCTAGTGATACTGACTGAAGCGCTTGACGTAGAGCCCCAGCCGATAGTGCTTGTGTAGCTCACCAGGCTGCCTTCATTGGCTGATGGTGTGCCTTGACTGTCGCGGTAGAACTCGACCTCGACGGTGTCGCCGGGGCTCAGTTGCTGGAAAAAATCAAACTGCGGTGGCAGTGTGATTTCGTTGTCATCCAGCACAAACGCAACCGGAGCACCTGCCTGCACGCCGTTAACCAGTACCCTCAAAAATGTGTAGGTTTCGCCACTGCTGCCAGGTCTTTCAATGGCAAAAATGGCTCTGAAGTTGTAAGAACCTGATTCGTTAATGGTGATCAGTCCGCTTGCGTCAACTTGCGCCGGATCGCTGCCAGTCCCTACAGCCGGCCCAAAGGAAACACGCTGCGGGGTGTCCAGGGATGACGGTGCTTGCGTGTCAGTGCTGCGGGCTTGTAAAACGGTCGTCGGCGCACTGCCGCCCGCTTTGGTGCTGTCAAACAACACGGTAACGGCGCCGTTGCTCAGAACTTTACCTATGTAGTAGCCGGTGGGGATCTCGATTTCAATCAGGCTGCCCACCCAATCCGGATCGTCAGCAAAACGGCTATCCAAAAAATAGCCGGGATCTTGCATTTCGCTGATCGTGTCGTTGTTGTCTGGCCGGTAAACAAACTTGTCAAATATGCTTCGGGTTTGCTCTACCGACCTGTCAAACCGCTTTTGATCAAATGGCATGGTCAGATCCTGTTGTTGTCATCGCGGGGAACCACTTGGAAATAACGGCGCCGGGTTTGCACGCGGTCATCGCTGGTGGTTGCAATGATAGTCACCTGGCGCGTTGCCGTTCGCTGGCTTTCGCTGTCGGCGCGGCCCTTGATGCGGTACACCACCTCTTCGCCGTCAACCAGATTGGAATCAATCAGCTCCAGCCCCTTATCGACCACGATTTCAAAATCTGTGATGGTTTCATCTTCCCGTAAGAAGGCGTCAAACTGCTCTATGAAATCGTTGACATCATCAACAAAGATCTCTGCCAAATTGCTGACGTTGGCCGCTGCGCGCTCGTCTTGGTAGAAGCGTGACCAGCGGTTGAAGTAGTTGTCATTGCCAGCGCCTTTCGGGTGCCGCTGGCTGTAGAACACCTCGTTGACCCGATTGGCGGCAATGCTTGCCGACATAAATGACAGTGACTGATTAGCTTGGCGGCGTAGATCTTCGGTGGCCTGCTTGCCAAAATCCGGCAGCAATCGAACAGCAAGGTTAGTGGCGTAGGCGTGGAAGTAACTGCGCTGGATGTTGGTGGGCGAATTGGGGTCCGGCTCATCCTCGAAATTCCAACCCGGATCCATGTTGCGGCTGTTGAATTCCGCTGCCATGTTTTCTTGGCGCAACAACGCCACCTCTAAATCGCCAGGAGTCGGCTCCCTGGTCAAACCGTTGATCCGCATCTGACTAAAAGCGTCTTTGATGAAATCGACCTTTAGAAACGTGCCGCCCGTGTCGGCGGCTGATTGCGGCCGCGTTGCCCTGACCATCAGGTATACCCTAATTCAAGCTTGAGCTTGCCTATCTGGCGCCGGTCCCAGCCTTCTATGCCGGCTGCCCGCGCTTCCTGGCGAATAGCCTCACTTTCGGCCTTGGTTCGTCTTGGCGGTGCAGTGGTGGAAGGCGGCGTAGCGGAAAATTTTTGAAGATCTGGTTTCGGCGTAGCAACTGGCGGCGCTTGCGGTTCATCTTGATAAAGATCCTCCACGCGGGTTTTCCAGCCCAGGGCAAGGTATCCCTTTAGCGATCGGTTTTTGACCACCACAAATTCACACTTGACGCCCCTGACAGTGTGCTTGTCGCCTTCCTTGTATAGCATTACGCCCATATATCACCTATTAGAAAAGGGGGCTTGTGCCCCCTGTTTAGTGTAGGCAATCAGAACGTTAACGCGGTCCCGTTTGCCATCGGGTTGCGGTTCGCCAGACCATACCAGACAAAGATCCGATAGAAAAACCGGGCTTTCACAATGTCGGAATCGTAGATCATGTACAGCGTGATCCCGCTGGTCAGCTGCTCGGTAATGACCTTTTTACCGGAGTACTCCGACATCAGTTGCCAAGGCGCCTCGCCACCAATCATCTGGATACTGTCCTTGGTCCAGAACAGATTGGTTTTGTTCTCCGCGTCGACGTTGACCCGGTTCATGGCATCACCAGAAGAGATCTGGGTGTCGATGTTGGCATAAGCCGCTTCGAGCGCAGTCAGCGACGGATCATCCAGGGCAATCGGCTTCGGGAACACGGTGACGGTCGTTCCATCGGGAATATCCACGATCTTGAACGTCATGAGCTGATCAATAACTGCGGTTTTATCAGCCAGGCCCACCGGGCGCACAGCGCCAAACGTGACAAAATCACCCACGTTATAACTGGCGCTGGACGTTACCGAAATATCGGCGCGGCGATAGTCCACGTTGGTCACGGTCTTAGTGACCGGATCCACGGTGCCGCCTACCGGCTTTTCACTGACATCAGCGGTGACGGTTGTGGCGGGATCTGCACCACCGGCCAAATTTGGCAAAAATGAACCCGTGAACACATCGAATTCCGCCACGCCTGAACCGATCTGGCCAGTCTGCCAGGTGTACTCAGGGCGCCCCTTAACGGTACCGCGACCAGCCAAATCTTCCCCGAACTTCTTGTTGTCACGGGTATTCAGCAAAAAGCACTGGCCCATTGCCTTGTACACCTGGCGCTCGTTAATAAGCGCCTGGCCTTCCGAGATAAAATCAAAGCCGCTGGCATCGTCTGAGCGGTAGAACAGACTGCCAGTGTTGGCGATAAGCTCTGCCAAGTCGGTGTTGAGCTGGGTTGTTTGCTGATAGGCGGCATTCATGCCGGCGCGCTCCCAAAAACGGGTATCACGCAAGTCATCAATGCGCTGGTCGATCAGGTCGTTGTTCGGATCATCGAACAGGCTGATCGGGTATGTTTCCTCGATGATCCCCTGTTCCTGGCCGGTCAGGTCAAAGCCTTTCAGAATCGGCCGGTGCTGTTGCACTGGATACCAAATGGTATTGCCAGCATTTTGCAATTTCGCCTGGTCTACCTGCTCGGCATCGACCAGATCCAGCATCAGATCTTGCTCTTCCCATGTGTCTACATAGGAGCCGAACATAACCTCGGCAATTTTACCACTAGAGAGAGTCGTCATCTGTCAATCCTCAAGTATCACCAGCCGACGCTATTGAACCCCGCTTTTTTCGCTTCCCGCGAAATTTGCCAACGTTCTTGATCCGATTTTGCCGCCTTGTACTTCCGTTTTAGCCGGTTTTCATCGTCAGCGCCTGCAGTACCCCCGCCAGTGACGCGGGCGGCTGGTTTAGGTGCATTGGATTTACGTTTTGCCGGCGCAGTTAATGTTGCTTTTAGCTCGCCCATATAGGCCATAGCTTCAAACGGATCGTTTCTTAGCTTCTGCTGCAGAAGTGCTTGCTGACTGGGGTTTTTGCCCAGGTAATACATCACTTTTTCGCTACCAGGCCCAAGGCGGGCGATAATGTCATCGACTATCGCGTCACCCTGGCCAGGCGCTACCGCATCAGCCGCTTGACGAACCGCCAGATCAGCCGCCTGATACAAATCAGGCTTGATTCCAGCTTTGGCGGTCAGTTCCTGCGCCCGCTCGTAATGGCTGTTCACTTGCGCGTCTATCGCTGCCTGACGTTGCTGTTGGGCCTGCTGCTGCTGCCACTGTTGCTGCTGTGCCTGTTGCATTGCCTGCATCTGGCTCAGTTGCCACTGTTGAACAGCTGCTGCGTGCCTTTGCTCGTCATGCTCGAAATCTTCAATCTTGGGCATGGGTGCGCCGGTTGGCGATTGCGTATTAGCAGGCGGGTAGGTTGGCTGGGATGGTTGCCCCGGCGCCATACCGCCTTGCAACTGCTGCACTTGTGCTTTCAGTTGTTCGATTTCGTGATCGCGCTCTTTGACCTTATCTTTCAGCTTGCTACGCACGCTGATGTGTGTGGCCAATGGAACGTCGCCATCGTCGGAGCCCTGTTCCTCCGTTTGCATCCAAGCTTCTACAGGGGGCTCGCCGCCGCTTTCCTCGCCAGGCTCCCCAGCCTGATCGAGTGCTTGCGCTTCTTCCTCTGCCGCCAGTTGTTCCGGTTCGTTGCCTTCGGTTGGGGTTTCCTCGGGCTCTTTGCCTTC
>JAAUXU010049919.1_pt1 | contig 11351 bp, 12 predicted proteins | sample 7278151 | NCBI WGS metagenome assembly JAAUXU01 (sample SAMN14350113, study PRJNA611818) | marine sediment metagenome | isolation source: surface marine sediment (1.8m) | place: French Polynesia: Moorea | collected 2018-08 | reverse complement strand
TGTCTGCCAAGGTGCCCAAGGCCTTCATTTTGAGTCACAAGCACCTGTATCCAAGTAGAGTAGCATTGTCGCCAATACCCATGTGCTAATCTACTGAGTTGTACTCTAAGACCTTTGTTTGACTTGTGGCCATAACATGGTAGAATTTTGTAGCTTATTGTAATTCAGTACCAAAACGCCTTCTCTTGTCATCGACTGCCTCTGCTCTCGAGCACGGTGACATGACCCCTGATACCCAGCCAGTCTCGTCATGAATTCCTACAGATACTTTGCTAATCCGTCCCAATAGCAACTAGTAGAAAATGAAGAGTCCATACGGATGAACAGAACATATCTATGCATTAAGCTTGATCAAAAATGAAAATTATGGGATTTGAGTGAGTACATCTTAGATTTGTTGCCTGATGTCAAATGGTAAAGATGTAGTTTAATAGTTTTCAAAAAAAAAAATTGACACCCCTCCAAGGCAGTAGAAGTACACAAGAAGGTGCTCAGATTTTGACAGCCCTGCGACAAAGCTGTAAACACTTTATTTTCAGTTTCTTTTGACTGCAGTGCTTCAGATTTGCATCTGGAAAGTACCTGAGTAGGTCCACATTAAATTTGTTATGTTGACCTAACATCCTTGTGTATGGCGTCTAAAAACTCATCATTTTTTCATTCCACTTGATTAGAAGGTCTTCAAGTGAATTCTCGCAGCTGATCTTGGATGCTGCAAGAAATTAAAAAAATGACATAACCTACTATGCATGGTTATAGTAGTGTGTGTGAAATGGTGTACTGATATGTGCGTCATGGTTTTTGTGCTTAAGGACAAAGAAACGCCTGGACCTTTCGTAGCCGGTGAGATAAATGACCAAGCGGGGCCAAGACTTACTCACCCGACTCATTCCATACCAGCATTCCTACGCACTGGCTTTAATAACTGTGCCTTCATATTTCTGAGTGAGCGCATAGTGCATACTCCACACTGTACCAGCAAGATCGGGCGTGTGACTACTTACGTATTGCACCAACTGAGCCATAACAGTTGCAATGAACTCGATCAATCGGCCACTTTCCATTGGATTGCATTGACTGTATATTAGAGGAAGACATTTGTGCCACATAAGACGAACTTTGTTCTGTTGTCGCACGCCATCGTACATGCAGTTAGTTAGAGAAACTGAACCGGACTTGATTGTCATGCAAATGCCTTCCATTAACACTTTGTGTGCAGTGTTGATGCACAATGCACTACATACATCCTCTTCTCAATCATTGGTACGCAACTGATTGCAGGGTTCAACGCGGCTTTCGTCCGATCAATCCATGTCGCGCTGCAGCCTAGGATCTTGCTGCAACTGTTTCTCTACTTTGTCATAGAGTTCATTGTTGTGTTCTCTCTGTCTCTTTAGCCTGGCTTCCAAGAGGCTGACGAAGAAGAGTCTGCTATTCCTCTCCGGCAACTCGGCCTTGGTGCGACTAAGTTGAACCTCCAACTTGCGTTCTCTCTCCTCCAGCATCACTTGGATGTCAGTTAGGCATTCTTCCTTGATCTGAGAAAAGAGACATTACAGCATTTTCCCAATTACTAGCAGCCAGACGGTTCCAAAATGTCAAAGTGCATTTGTGTTATACCTCCTCTATCTGTTCCTTGGAGAGTCCGTCCAGAGCGTCATCTCCACAGCCGGTGGCACGTTGCTCAAGGTAGGGTGCGAGAAAGTCGATGTGCAGATCCATTGCGCTCCTCTCCTTCTGTCTGAGGGCCTTCTGCTGGTCTCTACGTCCTCGCCTCACTGAGGCATTGCGCTTCACGTCAAACAACCAGACCTCGAGCTCGTGGACAGCGAGTTCTTGAGCACGACGCGATAAAAGGTCGCTCATTTCCTGCAGCGAAGGAGTAGGGTGCACTTTAAAGAGAGCGATGTGCATTTGTATCTCTTGCTCAGCCTAGGAGCCAGACAGTAGTGCTATGCGGAGCCGTTATGGTGGTCTACTGAATAGCCAACTGGTGTAGTGCCTGTTGCTAAGAGACACGTTGCAGGTAAAAAGAATGGATACAGTACTCCATGGTTAGTTGTGCTACAGATAAGTGTGCACCTTGCATTATTGCGCAACTATGCCTGGTCCGCGTCCCGGCCATATTGAAACCCCACGTTTATGCTTAATTGTGCACCTCGCTTTATTGTGCAACTTTGCTGCCGCCCAACCCTCCACAATTATCTGTGGAGTACTGTACCAAAAATGCTTCTCATAGGTATCACGTTCATAAATAGCACATTCACACCTCATGAATGCCCCCGCTCCAAGCGCATATGCACATACTGCAATTGAAAGGTGAACAGCATAAGGTGTACCACAGGTACCGCATTTTTTGAACCACCACTGATTTCTCTTGAAGTGCAGGGATTTTAGCAACCTTTTCGAATGTCTTTCTAAATTCCCTTGTGCGCACGAACTCAACCAATCATCTGGATATTGCCTACTGACTCCATAGAAAGCCTTTCGACACTCAATAGACGTGATGGTGAAATCCATGCAGTGTAAGAGAAATGACAGAGTGTTAAAAATTGGTTACATCTCTGTAGGATTCCGTATACAGGACATATCTGCATTTGAGCTTACAGACCACCTTCTCAATAAGTTGCACCCTTTTGACTGCGTCCTTCTGCCTCTCCACCTGATCCTTGTAAATCGCTATCAGCTCCCTTAAGCAAGGCTTCTCCTCCCGAGGATCCACAAGAAGTACCTGCAATTTTTAAAAAGCAACAGTACTTATGTAAAAGCATAATTGTACACAAGTGCTATATACCTTGACATCATCAGAAGTGAGTCCAAAGCCAGCCCTTGACTCAGAGGCTGAAGAGGAGTTGGTGGCCTGGGTGACGACAACTGCACTCTTGCTGGGAGGAAGATATTCAACCTAATGCCCCCAACACGTATATATAGCGAACTTCTGTCATATTTGCAATGTTGTCTGAGAAAGAGCTTACTGTTCTGCAAAAGATTTGTCCACCCTCTCGGTGAAACTTGATGAGAATACGCTCATTGTCCAGGTCGAACACTCTTTCCATGATCCTATCCGGGTTGAGCACTCTACCGGGACTCTCTTCCTCGTCCCTCCTATTCTCCTCATTGTCCAGCTCTTGGTCTTTCTCATCCTTCTCAACAACATCTTGCTTCTTGGGCTCTTCAAATCGCTCCACAATTTTAACCACCTCCTTTAATGGCTGCGTGGATCTCTCAGCAGCTGGACCAAACTTTTTCTCCCTTGTCGCTGCTATGGCTGTCGCATTTTCGCCCTGAGGGTTTGAAAAGGTAACCTTCATAGAAGAAAGTCCATCTGATCTGCCCACATAGTGCTCAATCAGCTCCAAGTCACGGACTTCTCGAGTGTGCAGGCCCTCAAAGCGATAGTCCTGTTCGGAAAGAAATACAGACAGCATGGAGGCATCAAAAAATCCACTGTATGCAGGCTAACTAGTCATCATACGCATCACTGACCAATGTGTTAGCACTAATGCCTGTTTCACTTACGTGATAGAACTTGGACACATATTCAACGGCGAGGCCACCAGTGACGCTTTGATGTTCCTTCATATGGTCAAGCCTGCCCGGCAGGAACCGCTCAATGACTTTATTCTCCAGCGGAAACAACTCCCTCGCCGACATCCGATCCTTTCTGAAGCGAAACTTTTCTAACACGTATGCGCAGTCTTTCTCCACCTTGCCAACATCTTTGCACACTCGCTGCACAGTGCCTTCCTTGACGAGATACGGCGCGAAGTATTCGATGCGGGCCCCTTGGTATTCCTCTGAGCGCTGCCCCAGTCGGTACATCAGCTCCAGACAGTCGGAGGGAACATTGATGTCGTTCAACCACCCCGTCAGTGGAGAAAGCAATCGCTTATTTCTTTCCAGATCTGCCACCAGCTTCACCCAGAGCTCATCACTGTTCAGATCCAGACCTTTGGAAGTGTTCGTCCTCCACCACTGCTTGTTGCTTTTGTTAAGCCAATAGTTCTGATGGTTCCAGACCGAATTGATAGACTTGTAGGCAGGGTCATCTAAGAACTTTCTCTCGCCAGTGGATGCCTCAATGAAGAAGTGCGTCCCTCCATTGATACGTACGTAGGCCCAAGCGTGAAAGTTCTTTTCCCGTGCTTGATCATTTTTTTCATCAACTTCTTCAGACTTGTCACTTTTCCTTTCAGAACTCTTCTTCTCCACAGGATTTCTAGACTTGTCGATGTCGCTAGATTCAGATGCTTCCGACTCCTTCATTTGGGCAACGAATTCGAGATACTTACTTCGCAGGAGTGGTGGACTCTCAACGTAATAGCGCTCATCCTTCTTCTCCATCTTGGCCTCTAATACAGACTGCAACGAAGTCGAATTGTGATAGACATCTACCATGCAGAACTTTATTGGCAATATGATGTAGCCTTAAGTTACAAATTGTGGAAAAATCCAATACCTCTTCCATTTCCAATAGTTTACATGTTTCCTCAGATCGATCCATTCGCGCAACAACAGGATCCACTTGGCCGTACACTACAAAAGCCTGGAAGATATCATGTTATAGGTGTATTCTCATTGACAGAGAATCATCTCCATCAGCAGCAGCACTATACAAATAGCAAATTCCATTCTTTATCAAGTGCCGGTTGATATAATATTCAGCACTTATGCAGATGTAATGGCAGAATGGCAGAAGAAGGCGTACCAAATTCCCGGCTTCGAAGTACGAACTGGAACATTTGACTTTTGAGCGCTTTTGTTGTATCTTCTGGATTATACTGAGTAACAGGCCAGGGGCAACCCATCTATCTCACAGCAAGCACTGTAGGAGATTTTGGTCAGTGGCAAGAGTCCACTTATGTCGAGTACTCTGATTTTGGGTACTCATATATCAAGTATTATTATATCAAATATGCTTATGCCGAAAATGATCTACTGTATATGGGACTGCACGATAACATTCGGTGCGTATAAAGCCCTGAGTAGTCATGCCTACATTACGTCGCATGGGGCTGCAAGTCCATGTGCTATGAAACTGCTGTTTCTTACGGTACATGAACAGCTGTTCCTGAAGGACAGTGAGATGTTTCCCTTACCTGAAATCCAAATCCTGTCAATAGACTAACCAAGAGATTGCTCATCTCGAGCGAGTTCCCCTCCTGGATGGCGACTGTTCTTGTAGGTGAGGACAGTGTAGAGACCGGAAAGGTCATGGGCTTGTAGAGGATAAAATCGCTGACAAATGAAGCGCATGCAGCAATATCGAACAGGTGGGAAAATGGAAGAACTGTCGGCTAAAGTAGATAAATGGTAAATAATTGACTGTGCAGTAAACACCAATAGCTCAAGTAACATTTCTACTACTGACCTTGATGTAGGTCATGATAATTTTTTCTATTTTGCATTCGTTTTTGAAGGTGAGGCATAGCGGCGTGAGCTGGGGATACAACCTCTTCACCTGTAGTGACAAGTGCTTACTGTAAAGGTTTTCGCTAAAAATTGGCTCGACAGACCTGCTTCCTGTAGTTGACGGTTGCCCACAAGTATAAGTTCTCCTGGTGACTGTTTTGTTTATAGGGTTGGGGCAATGATTCGGCGGAAGGCTCGTCGTAGCATTTCTTTTTGAGTTGCAAGATGTCTGTGATTGATGGTGAATGCTTGTCTTCCTCATCCTCCCTGTCCTCTTCATGCTCTTCCTTACTCTCTTCAGAAGCATTCTGGGGAGTCTCCATACTACGTCTGTGCTCTTCCTCAGAGGCCAGACATCACACAGGTACTGGGGAAAGCATGGCATTCACAACAGTGCAAGGAAGGAAGAAAACTTCTGCAGCCTCTAGACTTTCAGCTCTGCTTCTGATTGATCAATAAATAACTCCGGTTGGGTTTCCAAACTTCCTGCTCATCCTGCCCTGTGCGCCTACAGCGTGCATGCATAGAACTATCGACGGGTTAGCGTACCTTTCATAGCATCCAATCTGTGCAGAGCTCCTGCGCAGTCATTCTAGGACAGTATTTGCTTGCACGCGTTCATTGTGCGACCAGTACGCATATAAGTGCACCCTGTGAGACCCTCTTCGATGGGACTTAAAGCTTAAAAGTCATCTGTATATATACCGCATTTGCTCTCGAATATAACCACCCTCTTGAATACTGACACCCCCTTGAATATAAGCCCTCCCTTAGGTGACTTTAATGGCGTATAAGCCCCCCCGCTTGAATAAAAGCTCCCCTTTGACTGAGCAGAAGAAAATGTTATTGTTTAACACTGTCATTAAGTATTCTTCAGTAAATAAACGTTGTTTAATGTTGGGAAAGTCTTTGTATAAGTCCCCCTCTGCATACACCCTGTGCCATTTTGATATGCACGAGTGTAAATGAGCGATTTCTGGGCATCCACATTGAGCTATGAGGTGAGACTTTCTGTGTGATTGGCATTTGGTTAGAGGCATTCAGACATGGTGAGAATGAATGCAGAGATCCATAATAACATACATGTATTTTAGGAAAAGCAAGAAATGGCGATGTGCAGGTGTGCCATTTTTGATATGCAAGCCTTGAAACATAGTAGTAACAGTACGACTGATTGAGCTCAAATCTTTGGTATGAACAGGAGACATGTGGAGAAAGACTCTCTTCATATTTGAGATCAATCACACACTTTTACATAGGCAGCCGCGTCATTTGCGGCTGAGTTTGACTCATTTTTTCGCGGCTGGTGATCTTGGCCGCTGATTTTCGTCACATTCGCGGCAAATTTTGACTCTCGCGTATGATTTTGACTGGCTGGTTGATTTTGGCTGGTGATCTTTGCGACTGATCTTTGCGACTGTTTTTCGTTATTTTAGCAGCTGACATTAGCGGCTCATATTCGTCATTTTCGAGGCTAATTTTGACTGGCTGATTGATTTTAGCTGGTAATCTTGGCGGCTGAGTTTTCGTCCTTTTCGAGGTTGACTTCCAGGCATTTTTCATTCCTTCTAACCAACAAAGTGGGTAGCGCGAAAGTGCTAGCAACTTCTAAAGGACATACTCGTCGACCTGAGCTTTTAAACTACCAAACTAGAACATGTCATATCCACCTGTTGGCCGGACAGACCTAACATTCAACCCGTAGCCCCCATAGCAACCGTTTTAGTGTGGAAACCCTTTTCTTGCGGAAGAGAAAACAGTCATGACTTATTCACAGTTCTTGAGTCACCAGACTATAAAAATGATTCTGTTCTAGATTTGAGCTTATCTTATGCTAGATGGTTTGGACTATCTTTAGTCTCATTTAACATGGTTTCATCTGTCACACATGCACATGCATGCAGACCGTATTGAGGGTAGTGCGTGCAGTGAAGAATTACTATAACATAACACAGTACATTGGATTTTGTCATACATGACTTCTTGCTATCAAAAGAATCTTTCATTTTGTTCGTGACATCCAGTTTCAATCCTTTTTTCAGGTCCATGATGCTACGTGTGTGGAAGACAACACTACATACGACATGCAGAGGCTGAAATCATCGGCCACATCGGCTAAATATTTCTTGCCAGAGACGAGAGAAATGGTCTTTATATCCTTTTCATAAAGTGCCCTTCAGTCAAAGAAGTCCATGTGTTGGGTGAACGAAGTTTCTTGACTGACACAAGAGGACCGTTCACTAGTATAATGACAGTTTTAGCCTTTGACTTAAATCAACATAATTCATAAACAAGTGTTGAGAGTAGTCAAAAAACGAGAACATCTGTACGCATATAAATCGACAATAAAGTAGACAGGAGAAACTGCAGGCATATTATGATGAGGCCAGGCCTACCGGATAAATTTTATGTACCCGTACGAGTAATATGATAAGACAGCGGCAGCAATGAGGGACGAGAGCAGAGGACATAAAGGAAGGGCCATGGAACTACTATGCCTTTCTCTCTCTCTGCTGCTCTAAGTTTCATACACTCGGTGTTATAAATTGGACAAAGAATCGCCATTTCATGCACGTGCATTGCCCATTTATCTCCTCTTCCAGGGACCATTTGCCTGTTAGGTGCGGAGATCCGGAAAAGTCCTTTTGATGTCCCCTCGATTGCCCATAATTCTTGGCCTCAAGTGCCTGTAGTCAAAAAAAAAATTATCCGTAAGTGTATCTTGATATATCGCTTGCCTACCTAGTCACCAAAGAACGCATCCAGTATGAAGAGGTTTATTTGAGTTGGGCGTGCTCAGATATTGATTAGAAACATCGTTCATGGCAATGCTGTAAGTACTCCCTCTGTTTCATAATAAATAAACTATTTGGAACCAAAGCTAACATCATTGACAGATTTCTAAAATACTACATGTTGTTTGGCTGAAATGATCTCTGCTGCCTTATATACGATTGGGTGGTTTTGCAGCATCAGACATGCTTCTGGTGATGGAATTGGGAGTCAACAAAGTTTTTCTTTTGGAGGTGAGATCGAAGTCGTCACACCTGCTATGACTGAAATAATTTAGTCTGTACAGCGAAATAGAATTTTGCTTTAGGAATATGACAAAGCCAAACCTGTCGAACAAAATGTGCTTAGAGATCTTGAATGTCCAGCTGCAGGGACGCCAAATAGCTCACTTGTTTTGAAACAGAGGGCCTAAGTCGTAGCAGTGTCTCATCGTGTTCCCAGGCTCACACAGAACAGGTACAGTTTGTTGCTCTAACGCGGTATTTCACACACTCGTCGTCATAGTACATGAAGTATGTATGTACGTAAGTGCGGTTGTAGTACAGTATGAGCGAAGTTACAGTACCTACGTCACCCCGCTGAAAAATGGACTGCATAGCATGTTTAAGTACATTTCATGATGCAGTTTTATGTGCATGTTCGGTTACGCAGACACATAATACATACTGAAGATACGTACTAATGACATGCTTCTCACATGTAGGTATAGTAAAATAAAAGAAGATCTAACAGTTATTGTACCTTAGCCGCCGCAGTATCCAGAGAAATAGCTAAACAGTAAAATTCAAATGTTGTAAATTCAAGGTTTGAGGTATCGATAGAAAAGATTGTTGAATTTCTTGATGACTAGAGTCTCTTTTCCTCATGCATTACGTTAGTACATAAAGACGCCTGTGCTATGTCAATGCTAACGTTCCTTTTTTTACACCACACGTTTGTGACAAAGATGGTGCTCTTCAGTTGCTTTGTGACTGACAGGTAGATTTTCTTTGCTATTATGATATCCACGAAAAATACTAACTCTTACATGGGCGGAAGTTAAATTGTTACAATCATACAAAAAGCAGTAAGTTGCATTTAAATTTACTGCCACTCATGAGCCACAGATGTCCAAAAATAACCCAGTATCGATGCCCTCAAGGCCCCCATCAAGGAGGACTGGCGCAACGACGTGTCGAACGTCGACCTGAACGCTTTGTAACAATGTAACGTCCACACCCTGCATGTACTTTTCACAAAAATTTCCTAACTGCTACGTGTCATAAGTCGTAGTAAGAAACTGACGAGCAACACAGGCCAGAAAAATGTTTCAAAGCAAGGAGCGGCAAGCCAAAGACCGATCATATTGAACTCTCGGTGGCGCGCGCCCTTGTAGGTGAGAGGTGTGACGATCAGACTGATGATCAAGACGTTGCGCCAACGAGGTGATCCTCCCACCGCATGTAGCCGAACGGCAACTCGCGCAGCGAGAGGCCGTTGGAGACGCTCTTGCCCTCTTGGTTCCTTCCACTACGTCGATGGGTACATATAATATTACATTTTTTCTTACTCAGACTGTACACAGGGTACGGACAGCACAAGTTGAGTAGCCTGTACCGGTCACATACGTGCTCATGCGCTTACAGCGTCTATGCGCGTTGCACTTTAGAGCGTCCCTCTTCTCCAACCAACTTCTCTCTTTTGCCACGGTTGTTGTCCAATACACACGCATACAGTATGTATAATAATATGCATGCTGGAGGTGCTACACGATAAAGGCCTGGTCACCCTCCATGCCCGCGAACGGATCCTCTGTGGACGGCGGCGTAGTTTCCATGTCGAGGCTCTCACAGTTTGAGCAGGTGCCGCCGTAGAGGAAGCTGAGCCAGTAGATGAGATTGAAGACGAGGAAGAAGAGGGGAAAGAGCAGGAGGAAGAGAATGTCTAGTCTAGCGTGACTCATGTCCTCCCTATGGCGCCGGCGGCTGATGCCTCGGAGGATCCTACGCTCGTCCGGCAAGTTGCCGTTCAGCACGAGCGAGTTCTCGCGGCTGGTGCTGCCGCCGCCTCCGCTCCCTCGTCCACTACCGGTGTTGGGCCTCCGCGTAGCGGCCAGCTTCATCTTGAGCAAAAGACCAGCGTACTCGATAAGAGCGCCAAAGACAAATAGCACACACACGATCACCCAGGCTTCGATGGCCGTCAACCCTTCAGCCTGCAACAGCAAAAAAACTATAGTCAGCCTGACATGGAAGGTCGTCTCTTTTCACGATCCTATAGTTAAGACAAATGATGGACGCACTCTAGTAGTGCTGAGTACCCGTTAAAGATACAATTAGTTTGTAAATAGAAGGTAATTTCGGTACATATGTTACCGGAATTTTTGAGAAACAGGAATTCTTGACATTTCCTAGGATATTTTGAGAATTCCTGGTAATTTAAAGTATTCCTAGGAAGTTGGTAATGCCTAGGACATATCAAAATTTCCTAGGAACTTTGAAAAATTTCTAGGATATGTCTTATTCTTACGAGGACATGTGGTCACACAGTCATCACAGCCACTGTGGCTCCCTGCTCTCTAGGCCAAACAAAAACAAAGCAATGAAAACCACATGTGCCACAAGAGGAGGTGACATGTGCATCTGAAATGAAGAGGAGGTTCCTGCACAAGGAAGTACCAATTACTGACAGTATGTGATGACTGTATGGATGTGTCTGTGTGTGTGTGTGCATCTGGTTTCTTGGCAGCCAATTTTCATGGCAGAATACAAGGACATGCCCTGTGTATGTGTATGTACATATGTATGTGCACATGTATGTATGTACAGATGAGTGGATGTGTATGTGTGTGTCATTTTCATGGCTAGTGTTGGTGGTAGGTTTTTGCGGCTGATCTTTGTCCTTCTATGTTAGGTTAGCAGCTGGGTTTTGCCATTTTGGTGGGTGATCTTGACAGCTATGTCACTTTTGCAATTTGGTTTTCATTACTTAGCATTTATGTACATGTGGCTGATCTTTGTGGCTGATTTTGGTGTGTGTACATGTTGAAATTGGTGGAAACTTCCCCACAAATATACACTCTCAGCAATCAGTAGACATTATGAGTACTGCACAGACAATAATGGACAGCAACATGGAAGGTGGATGCCAGAGCCCTGAAAAGAAAT
>JAAUXU010026853.1_pt1 | contig 11351 bp, 20 predicted proteins | sample 7278151 | NCBI WGS metagenome assembly JAAUXU01 (sample SAMN14350113, study PRJNA611818) | marine sediment metagenome | isolation source: surface marine sediment (1.8m) | place: French Polynesia: Moorea | collected 2018-08 | reverse complement strand
CGAGTGCAATTAGTCCCTCATTAGCATTGGGAGGAGGTTTTTCTTCTTTCCTTTCCTTTCGTTGCCCGAGGCGAAATCGTTGCTGGGAAAGGAGAAGAAGTGGAAATCACAGAAACTCTCCCATGCAAATCAAAGCAGTTCCTACTTTGGTACCTTATATTTCGTGCGAGAGATAAATGGGTCGCAGGTGCGCAGCTCCTTTTTTTCAAAAGTTATTTTTGGGGGTGTATGGGACGGACGGGCAGCATTTGCATTTGGAGAGACACAACATGGTGAGAGGAAGAAGAGGAGGGGAGAGCCTAACAAGGGTCCCTCGGGGCATAAACAGAAAGAGGAGGAGGAGGATGTTAATTGGTCTCCTCCTCCCCCCTCTCTCCTCGCCTTCTTACCTGCTGAGTGAAAGAGCCAGACAGGGCGAAACAAAACATGAACATATCGTCTAAAATTTTACCATACTGAATTGATTTGAAGCGCCCTGTATTTCTCTTTTCGCGAGATGATGAACTGACCTGTCAGCGCAAAAACAGCTGGCGGTCGGGAAGAAAAGAGGAAGGAGAGAGGGGGAAGAGGATTGAGTGACGTGCGTGTTTTTCCGTTCGGGAATCGGCTTCATAGGTTGACTTGCTGTACCAGTGGTGGTTGTTCCATTCAGAATTCTCAAAAGGGAAAATATCGAGTCTTGAAAAAAAAATAGCAACGAAAAGGGCGAGGAGAGTCTTCGGCCATGGAGAAAAATTAAACAGCAGTTTTCCAGATTCTTCCAAGTTGCTGCAATTTCATTCTAAAAAGCCAAACCCACTGAACTCTTTTCACCGGTATAGGCGGACGGAAGGGCTGTCAGCGGAATCAATTACCCTCCTCTTTTCCACCCTCGTCCCTCCCTCATCATGGCAGGAGGAGACCCAAGTAGCTGCAGCCTCCTGCTTCCTGCCTGCCACCATACAGTAGGAGGGAGGGAAAATATGATTGACAACCACTTCCTTTCCCCTCCCCCCAGCGGTTGAAACAATCAACGGCTTCCCCAGCCGAGGAAAAATAATAATGCTCACTGAGCAAACAAAAAGGAGAGAAGAAAAATTTCTGAAAAGGAAGGGGGAAATCGGTCTTCTGGGAGTTGGATTTTTTGTGGCTAAGGGGCGAGACGAGACCCCTTTCTGGCTTGTGTCACTGTTGCGTCTTCCTTCTCCATTTCTCCTCACCAAGCAAGTTGCTGACAGTTGTGGGAAAACAATTTCAAGAGAGCATTTTTCCCGGACCGAAGCCATCGGAACGAGTCTTCAAAAGTGGTCCCAAAACAAAAGCGCTTCATGGCAGCATCTCGCAACTCGATTTCCCACAAAAAAAATCGGGGCAAAAGGAAAAAAGAAAACAACGCGAGCCCCTGTGTGAAATTGACCTCTTTGCTCTCTTCCCCCTCTTTCCTGTAATGCTGCTGATGGGAAAATTGGGGGTGGGTGTTGCTCCAAAAAAAACTCGGCATGTGACTGAGGAGGTGCAATTACCAGCAGTTAATCCGTTGCCCAAAACAAAAAAAACCATACCCAAACATTTTTTACGCCCACATATGGGAAAATTGCACATCTCGTGGCAGGTATTATTTGGCGGAGATCGGCCCGGCAACAGCAGCAATAATTGCAGGTTTGGGGATGATGAAAGGGGAGATGGAGAGATAAGACCTCCCTCTCCCCACCAAAGCCATATCCCGTCTCCATATACCAACAAGCTATTCCCCACTTCTTCCCGTACGAACGAACCGCTGGGCAGTTTTAATAAATCAGAAGAAAAACCAACCCAAAGAATGCTGGGAGAGGAAGAGTGGGCATTTCCGTGCTCTACCGTTCCTCTCTTCTCGTATAGTTTCAATTTTCCTTTTTCCCCTCCCAGCAATTAAGTCGTTCCATTTGTCTTGACTGCTTGGAGAAACCAGCAAGGCAAGAAGATGGGAAACTATTTGTTTTTCGTCTCGTCTTGTTCCTACCTGCGGGTCGATCTTCTTGAACTCTTCGTGCTCCTCGTCGACCTCGAAGTAGACCTCCGAGGCCGTGATGGAGATGGTCCCCGGGGCCGCCACGCCGGGCGACACCAGGATCGCAGACGTGCTGATGTTGATTGGCACTGTGGAAAAATAGAAACATTGGAAGTTGGAACTAAAAGTTTGTCGGTTGGGTATAGCAAATCTTACCTTGGTTATCACTGTCCATTTCCCTGTCTTCGCCCGCTGCCAGCTCGGCGTCCTCGACGAGGTCGTGCGCCGAGGCCGCCTGCGCCGAGCGGTGCGCCGCCAGGTGCGCGTGGAACTCTGCCTGCGCCGCCTGAACTGCGTCCTCTGGTGCGCCGTGTTCCAGCGCCGCCTTCAGGGTGGCCTCAGGGTGGGAGGACCCGAGCGGGTTGCGGACCAGCCTCCTTCGCCGCCGGGCATCGTCCTCCCAAACGTCCAGCTTCCAGAACTCCTTTTCTTCAGGATCTTCTGGCACTTCCTGCTTGGACTTTGACGTCTTCTTCGGGGTGCTCCCTGCGCTGTAGGCACCGTGTCGCGTTCCCAGGACGTCCACCACCTTGTCCACCAGCCGCGAGGCCAGAACGCCATCCCTGCGCCGCGCGGCCGTGATGAGGTGGTCGCACATGCGCTCCTCCTCGGCGCGCTCAGACATCCCGGCGGCGCAGGCCGAATCAAACTCTGCGTGCTTGAGGACGTCGTCGGCGCGCATTCGGTTCAGGATGAACTCGGCCTCGTTGGCCACGCGGACAATGTGGTCCTTCATAGCGTGGGACAGGAGCCTGTACGGCGGAGAAGGGTACCAATATTAGCGTTGTCTTCAAAGGTGATCAATCGACTAAAAAAATTGGAGTACATTGTACTAAAACTATTTCCCTTCTAAAGTACAGTACAAAAATTAATCTAATATGTATCCGAACTTAATATATTTATGGAATATAATACATTTATTTTGCTGAGAGTTCGAAATAATAAAAACTTTTTGGCATTCTTTTTTGGGAAACATGCAAAGGTATTTTTAATACAAAAAATCAAAAAATATTTCAGGCCAACGAGTGTAAAGGAAAAATGTTCAAGCAAACTTCTCTTCTGTTCTCACCTGCCCTCGTTGATGAGCTCGATGAAGGCGAGACCGGCATGCTTCTGCAGCGAGTTCTGCCACTCCTGCGAGCACAGCAGCATCACAAGCTCCACCACCGACGTCGACGTCTTGAACGTGGTGATGGCCTTGCCCTCCATCAGGAGATCCTGCCCGTGTGAGCCAACCAGCGTCTTGGAGAGGAACGGGGCAAAGTCCACCATGATCTCCCTGAGGAGCGGGCAGACGGATCCCAGCGCCTGCTCAAGCTTCTGCGTCAGCGTGGCCTCGCGGGATGGAGTCGGCACGGGAAGGGGCTTGGACTGGACGAAAGGCTTTATGTCTAGATCCTCCGGCCTGGGCCCGGCGCTCCCGGCACCACCACCGCCTTCAACCTTGCTGACTGCCCCGGAGGCCCCTCCCGGCGTGGGCCCGTGCGTCGGCGCCACCGAAGAGGAGGACGGGTCCTTTGGCATGGGCGACAGCATGGATATCTCCTCCTTCACCCGCTCTCCGCGGCCGTCCTTGGAATCCGGGGTGGCGCCCTCGGCCGCCGACGCTCCTGTCGACGCCGCGGTGTCTGGCGACGCGGACGAGGGCGGCGCCTCCAGGTGCACCTCCTGGAAGGCCTGCATCGAGTCCTCGGCGGCGGACGTGGAGGAGCCGTTCACCTGGAAAGGACGGGAAGAAATTCGATCAATCCGGGCCCTCGCTCATAGCCTTCGCACACCGAGACACGAAACTGTAAACGCCAGGGGCGACGAGGCGGAAGCAACGCTCTACAACGTGCAGGGGACAAAATAATTTACAGGGATTGAGTGAACCACCAGGTGGAATACCAAACTTGTGTATGACATATTGGTTAGTGAGCTGAGATGAGCAGTGCTGCTGCTGGTATCAGTGACGGACTTTTTTGGCGTGTGTTGGTGTGAGTGTCCAAGACAAAAAACCAAAAGTCTTCATTAAGGACAAGGGACAAGCACAACACCAGGCCTTTAGTACAGAAAGATGAAGCTTTTTCTCGGGCCTCTCTCGGGATACCTCTTTCCCTTCCTCCTTTTTCTGTTCCTCCTCCTTCTTCCCGCCCTTCTTCCCCTTCGGAGTGAGGAGCCTGGACCTTGACTTTGTCGCCGGGGTGTTGGCGGCGGAGGCGGTGGCGGAGGAGGCGCCGGCGGTCGACGAGGACGCGGCGGACGGGGAGGTTGAGCCGCCGGAGGCGACCATCTTTGTCGGTATTTTATTTTTTAGTTGCACAGTGAGTAGTGAGAAGTGGGGGGGATACGGCGGCGGCAGTGGCGGGGAGGAGAAGGGGAGAGAACGGAGATCATGCAATCTTGATGTTTGTTTTCAAAGTTATTGGTCAGAGAGATATGAAGTGGATGTACAATTTTCACAACATTTTAGATCACACGCTGTATCAAATTGCGATGAAAAGGGGGCTCGGGGCCGGGGCATTCGCCTTGTTAGTACGCAAGAGATTTTGGAGTACTTTCGGAAGTGAACTCGACGTGTCTGTACAGGAGGTTTTTCTACCGACGCTTTTTCTCATGATAGTGTGCTGAGTTTTATGGCAAAAACACGCTGCTGTTAAGCGAGGTAAAATTTGGCGAGGTAGTGCAAAATGTGGTGAAATACCTGCAGGTCGTTTTCCGTGGCCTCCTCCATGACGGAAGAGGAGTGGTTGCTGCTGTCCCCCCCGGCCATCGCGGAGGAGGAGGCGTCGCCGGAGGAGATCTTGGCGCCGTCGTGAGACAGGCGACGCTCGTCGTCGAAGTGGGGCTTGTCGCTCCCTGCGCCAGAAGAAAAACAAAGATAATTAGTCGGTTTCCCGGATGCAAAATGAGCAACAAGTAACAGATAAAAAGTACCGGGACTAAGGGGGTATTGCAGGTAAGGAGAATGATCGTGGGCGGGTATTGCAAGGGAATGTTCTAAGAGTGGACAAGTTCGGATAAAAATTAATATTGTTTGGCTGTGGTGGGCGCTGGAATGCAATGAGCATAGGGGGTACATATAAACCAAGCAATATAACAAGTGGTTTCGCGAGAATACGTGATATTGAGAAATGAACAGGGACCAACCACGAAAACAACATAACTCAACCTAATGGGTTACTATTCTGGGATTTTTGGGAAGAGGATGAGGAGGATGCTGAGTCCACGGCTAGGGAGATCCACGAGGCTAAAAAAAAATCAGGCAAAGGGGGAGGAGAAAGCAAGCGGATATTGTAATGGGACATATCATAATGGATATTGCGTCGGAATATTTACATGCTCGGAGCAGAATTAAGCTATTACGGTAGTAGAATCAGTTTTCCATAATGTGAGTATATAGAGAACTAGAGAACCGTGCAAGCAAGAAATACATGCAGTGACAGAAATAATAGGGTGGAACAATGATGTAGGCATGCATGAAAGGAGGAGAAGGGCTTCCAACTTCCAAGATTCCAAGAAGGGAGAGGGTGAAGAGGTGAAAATCTTTCATCCTCCTCGTTTTACCTTTCCCTCTCGCCGGCTGTTTCCTGAACTGTTGGCCGTTGCCGTTCCTGCTGCTAGCATTGTTGGGGTGGCCGCAGTGGGGCTTGGCCCCGGCACAGTTTTGTTGATTGTTTTGTGACCAGCCTGAGAAGGAAGGCTTGCCCTGTTGGAAAGAGGCTGCAGCGGCTGCCGCGGCTGCTGCGGCTTCCTCTTCCTCTTCTGCGCTGCACTCTGGACAGTCATGGTGCCTACGGCGCTTGTCGTGGGCCAGGGCGAGGTCGTCGTCCTCTTCTTCTTCTTCCTCGTCCTCGGCTTCCCCGTCCCCGCGAGGAAAGTCGTTGTGGATGCAAACTTCAAGGGTGTCATCGCCCTCCCCCGTCAGAGCCACAGAGCTGACCTGGTACCGACCAGGAGACACATAAGGATGCTCCTCGTCTTCCTCCTCCTCGTCTTCCTCTTCATCGTCCACGCAGTGGTGATGCTGCTGCTGCTGCTGCTGCTGCTCCGCGCAGGCGCAGCACTGGCAGCAGACGTCGACAGAGTTGCCCAGGTTCCGGCAGGACGTGCACTCGCAAACGTAGTACTCTGAGTTGTCGTCCGGATGAGGAGGAGGGGGAGGGGGAGGCTGTTGGCGGACGTGGCCCTGGTGGCCGTGGTGGTTGGGGCCGAGGGGAGGGCGACCGTTGGCCGGAGGGTGGTGGCCGTGGTGATGGTGGTGGTGGTGGTGGTGGGAGGGCTGGGGAGGAGGGGGAGGAGGGTAGCAGCAGGGACGGTTGTGGGGAGGAGGGTGGTGGGAGTATTTGCTCAGACGAACTTTTTTTTCGTTCAAAGAATGGACAGGGAAAAGTAGAGAGAGTGAAGAGAAAAGAGGTGATATTATGACGTGTACGTTAGATCTTAGAAGTGAAGTGAGTGCTTTCCCAAAGTTCAGATTAGTAGTGAGTGTTGTCGCAAAAAGTGTGCAAGTTAGCTGTGCAAAAGTGGTAAGAGTGTCATATGACGTACGGCGCTGCTGCAATGTGTGGTGCCAAAGTAAAGCGCTACTTTCTTTACTTTTTGCGCGATTCCACGAATTGCTAACATAATTGGACAAGTGGAAGAAGACCTGTGGCAGTAGTACCACACGCGAGTACAAAGTGTCATGTCATATTTCTCCAGTGCTTCAGTTTCAACCACAACAAAGTGCGAGTAGAAGGACCCTCTTGAATTCTTTTGAAATATATAATGCCTTGTCAAGGTGCTTACCTTGCGAGTGGCTCCTTGACGGTCCCGGCGGCTCCAGGATGTCCCTGTACTTTGACACCATGAGGACGGAGATGAAGTAGACCACGGCAAGGCTAAGGAACTGCGCCTGCTTCGTCTCCTCCTGCAAGAAAAAATAATTCAAATTTGTCAACCATTTTTCGAAAACCTCCTTGTGGGAATGAGTGCACTCACGACGTCTCTGTAGATGACGGCCCTGAGCCTGTTGACGTCCATGTCCTGAAGGAGCTTCTCCAGGTCCTTGACTCCGGACGCCGCCTGGAGCTTTGCGTTCTCGGCGGAGGCGCGCTGGAGCTCGCGGGTCATCTGGCGCTGAAGCTCGGACTGCTGCCCGGCCGCCGCCCCGGACTGGCCCTGCTGCGCCGCCGCCCCCGCGGGCGTGGGCACCGCCAGCCGCCCGCCTCCGCCGCCCGTCTTCTCCTTGCACTCGAGGCAGTTCCTCACCGCGCATGTGCAGACCAGGCGGAGGCACTGCCGCAGGATGCCGCCCGCGCTCATGTTCTTCTCCGCCTCCAGGTCCGCAAAGTTGAGCGAGGAGGCAAAGACGAGGACGTCGGCCATGGCCACCAGGCGCTGAAGGAAGGAGATGGCAACCTAAGGAAGGAGAAAAAACGATCAAAAAAGAATCCAAAAGAGATAACACACGGTCCAGTTTCAAACAATTTAGTTTTCCAAGATATTTTCCTCCTTCACCTCGATGGGCATCCCCTGCGTCGGCTCGAGCACGTCCAGCTCGTTGTTCGGCGATGTGGCTGAGGCGAGGAGCGGGAGGAGTCCGCCACAGGCGATGATGAGGTTGTCAGCGAGCTGAGATATCAGGTGGACGGTGTTCACCACGAAGACGGCGTTCTCCGCAGAGTTGACAAAGTCCAGGACGGACTTGGTGGCGTGAGAGCGCCAGACCTGGGGAAAATAATTTGCTAAATTCAATGGGAACAAGAACAGACTTCGCGGAATAGGCAAAATTTTACGTATTGAATATGGAGAATGGAAAAAACCCTGACTGGATCCCACCCTGAAGTTCCGCAGGTAAAAAGGACGTACCTGAATGTCCGTCTCCAGCGAGAATAGGACGTCCGATAGTAGCCTCTGGTGAATGTAAGACCAACGGAACTCTGGTATCCTGAACGGCGGCCGGCTTGGGCCGGGGCTGAAGGTTGGTCGCTTCTTGCTCCCTCCGCCGTTGGAGGCAGCGCCGCCGTTGTTGGATACGGAGGAGGAGGAGGAGGAGGCGGTTGAGGCGCGGGCGGGGGCGGGGGCGCCAGAGGGGATCACAGACGTCTGCTCCTCCCCCTCCTCTCCGGCGGGGGACTCCCCGGGGAGGGGGAACATCTTGCGTCCGTTCTTGCTGTCGGCGGAGGGGGGCTTGGACTGTTGCTGCTGCTCCTCTTCCTTATCCTGCTGCGCAGCCTCTGCCATGTCGGACTCTGCAGCCTCGGCATCCTCCTTCGCCTTCTTGCCTTCCTCGGCACCTTCTTCTGCCTTCTGCTCCTTCTTCTCCCCCTCCTCCGAGGCGACGCTGCCGTTCTCAACAGCCTCCTCCTCTTCCTTATCCTTTTCCTCCTCCTTGTCCTCGGCCTCCTTTGCTCCGGATTCCTTTTCCGGCTCTTCGACGGCCTCCTCGCTCTCCTTGCTGTCGTCCAGAGTGATCTCCTTCATCTTGGCATCGACCTCCTCCACTTCCTCCTCCTCCTCGTCTTCCTCGTCTTCTTCCTCCTCCTCCTCCTTTTCGACCGCGTCCGCGCCAGAGATGGTGTTGATCGGCCTCCCCCTCCTCTGCCCCGGGTCCGCCAGGTGATCGGCCCGCCGGCGCTCGTATCTACATAAACAAATAGGTTATTCGGTTATTATTCGAACACAATAATCGGATATTGCTCGAACACTCGTCTCACCTCTCGTACACGGCGCTGAACTGCAGCCTGAACTCCTCGTAAGAAACTTTGGAGTGGACGATGGCGAGCGTGTCCACCCAGACGCGCCACCCGCCGTACTCGTACTTGATGGCGTGGTGCAGCAGCATCCTGAGCAAGAAAGAAACGCAAATTGAAATTCGATTTCGGAAAAAAAAGGTCAGATGCAGTGGGAAAATTTGTTTTGCTGTGCCCTGCTAATGCTTCCTGTGGCGCCAAGTTTTTTCTGTACCCGTGGACTCAATATTTAATGCTGCAAAAACCCCTGGCGGCCTCCTTTGGCTTCCCCATCCTTTTTCCCTGGAGACTTTGTTTTTGTTTCCCCCCCTTTTTTTTCTTTTATATTTTTCGGCAAACGGAAAGTACCCTCCCCGCGCCGCTACCGCAGCGTTGCCGCTCCGAAGTAGAAGAAGAAGAAAGAAAGAACAAACTTTTCCATTCCATCCTCTCTCCGCGGCGGCTTCTTCCTTTCTCTTCCCAGCGCGAAAGACGTCGCACTCTTTTTCTCCAAAAAAAGGAAAGAAAAAGTAATTCAATTGCCCCCACTTCTTCCTTTTCTGGCTCCTACCGCCCCTTTCCCTCTTCTTTTTTATCACGTCCTGCGCAAGAAGTGCACCTACTCAATAATTTTCTCTCACTCCCTCTCTTTTCCCGGACTTCCGGCAACGGCACAAAAGAGGAAATCCCACTTTATTTTCTCACCTGAAGAGGGCGAAGACCATGTCGGAAATCTTCTGCTCCTCCGCGTTCTTGGGGTGGATGTAGGCCAGCGAGATCAGCCACTCTTGCCACACGGACATCTGCCGAATTGACACACATTATGGAAAACAAATTAAATTTTAAAATATTTGAATTCAAATACCTGTAGGACTGTGCGCCTGTTCTCTCTGTTGTTGTTGCACAGGAGTGTCATGTCTGACAAGAAGAGCTTCTTGACCTCCTCTAGTTTGGACGAGGGCTTGGACTGGCGGATCAGCGAAGCCACCACCTTGAGGATCACTGAAATTTTGAAAATATATAGAATTGTTGATTTCATTTTAAGGGGAAACTATAAATTTTGTTTTAAAAATAACATTTTGTCAGGACTGTCCCAATAGGCTCATGGTCCAGTCTCCGGACCCGTCCCACCCCTTGAGCAGTCCTTTTCATTCTTTGCTACTACTCCTACAGGTGCGCCAGAAAAGAATAAAAAAGGCTTCGAGGAACCCGCATTTCAGCGCATTTTTGAGGAGCAAAAGAAAAAAGACTGCGTTTATTTTTCCCGCAAACTTACTGGGATTCTCCAGCCTGAACTGGGGTTCCGGCTCCGGGTGTTTCTCCTGCTGGATGGCCTAAAAAAAGACGGCACATAAAAGTTTAGACTATTCCCAAATCCCAAACAAACATTTTTCTATTACCTGCCCGACGTTCTCCGTGAGAATCTCGTACAACACGTTGTAGGTGGCCACTGAGAGCGACTCCTCCCGCTGCAGCAGACGCTCGATCAGCAGGGTGTACAGGTTGTGAGGGTTCATCACGTCGTACTTCCGCCTGGGATTCAAATTTGAATACAAATTATAAATTCTTTTTATTTATATAGTGGGAAATTTTCTTACTTGTGCGTGGAACGAGAGAGGAAGAACCCCAGGAGCTTCAGGGCCTGCAGCCTGATGACCTGAGGGAAAAATCACGAATAGCAACGTTTCCAAAATGCATTTTCTCCTATTTTTTAAAAACTAAATTACCTGCGACCTCGACGATAGCATCTTGAACACAGTCTTGACCCCTCCCTTGGAGTCGAAGGCCGGAACGAGGGTGGACGGGTGCTCGCACATCAGAGACATCAGCATCTTTTAAGGAAATGAAATAAAATCCAATTTATGTTTGCCAAAACGGTGCATGCAGCAGCAGGTACTCGAGACAAGAGCCCCCCTTCTCTTTCGATAGATGGGGGGAAGGGATCGGCGGAAGATCAAATATCCTCCTCTCTCCTTCTTTTTCGGGGGAAATGGCAGCGAGTTGAGTTTGGAGAGCAACTGAGCGAGGAAAAGTGCATTTTTCTCCTCTCCTTTCTCCTCTTTCGAGGGATTCAGGGAGACAGTTGGGTACCCGGGATTGGATTTGGTCCCCAGTTTTGGGGGTGGGTTTGGGGTATGAGGAAACGCGTGCCGTATAATAATGGGGAAGAATGGGGCTGGAAGGGAATGGAAGAGCAAACTCTCCGCTGCCGTGGCCTTGTTCTTGCTCACAGCACAAATCCTCTCCCATGAGGGCTCGGTTGGCTGCATTTCGCGTTCCCCCACTCAGTTGCATTCCAAAAGGAAAATCCCGCATAAAAGGAAAGAAAAAACAGTATTCTCATTTTGCACTCCCAAGCAAAACTTAGTTAGTACCTTGCTGCTTTTCAGGGAAGACATATATGCAGTTAAAAATTCATATTTTTGTCGTTATAAAGAGGAACACACTTTAACTCCCACAAGAAATGTACCGAAAATATACGGTATTTGAATTCAAATATCACCTGCAGCACGTCGTGGAGGTTCTCGTCCTCCTGCACCGTCGTGAGGTAGTTGAGTATGGACTGCAGCTCGTCCTCCCTCGAGGAGGACCCGCCCATCATCACCAGCTGCTTCACGAACAGGAGCATG
>JAAUXU010152592.1_pt1 | contig 11352 bp, 10 predicted proteins | sample 7278151 | NCBI WGS metagenome assembly JAAUXU01 (sample SAMN14350113, study PRJNA611818) | marine sediment metagenome | isolation source: surface marine sediment (1.8m) | place: French Polynesia: Moorea | collected 2018-08 | reverse complement strand
GCACGTAGGGCGACGAGAATCGCCGCCCTGCAGTCGTACTTGTTGCTCATGCTGCTGGATTTGAATTCCGGAAGCAGGGATGACCTAGCTTATGCAGCTGATGCGGCAGTTGTGCCGGTGACCAGTCATGTGACCCCAGAAATGAACCCCAAAGTTTGCGACAATTTAAAGTAGACACGCTGTATTAGAGTATATAGTCACTCTGATTTAGTTAAAGTGTTTCTTGTACATCTTTTTAGAGCTGATTATATGCTTTACATCACTGTTCTGCATTGTGACACTTGTGACGGCGTAGTGTACATGACAGTAGAAGCAGTGACAAGCTGAACCCTCACCCAATCACCAAAAGGGGCCATGGTGATACTTCATAATGGATAAAAGGGACCATGGTTGTACATGGCAGCATTGGTCATGGTGAAAGTTGTAGAGGCAAAAAATGCCATGACGAAGTGACACATGGCAAAACATCAGGCAACTGAACAAACTCCCAATGATGTCACAGCTTTTGGCTCCCCCCTTCCTACAGCTAACTGCCGTTCACTGCAGTGAACCATCCTAGTCTAGTCAGCTTCCGTGGTCTGTCGTGCAATGACAAAAATTGTCGGTCCGGTGCTCCAAGCCCTGCACCAAGCCCTGCCAGTCTTGGTCAGCAGATGCTACTTCTCACAAACTTCCAAGTGATCATATCATAGCACTTTATGTCTAATACCACTTCAAGGCCAAAATTGAGGTCCACAGTTGCATTCAGTGCATTTACTGCATAAGTAATAGATGGCTATGGCGATAGGGAATTGGAAAAAGTGTCGTAGACAGACAGATTGCTTAAAATTATGTTTTTTCTTGCTACCTCCTCTGACATCACGCAACCTCCACCGCTTTTTTTCTTATGCTTACCTTTTTTCCAATTGGTGAGTGGAAAACAGGCTGCCAAAAAAGACAAACAGGCACAGAAAAATGTACGTCTAGCCGCAGCTTTAGCCAGTACTTTTTCAGCCAATTCTGAGTCATTGACATGTAGCTCAGCATAATCCTCTTTCCAATGGCAGAAATATCACTTCATAATCAGCTCTTATGAGCTCATGAGTCGCTTCTTAAACTGAAATGATGAACATGCTGTATACAGAGTGGGCCAAAAGTAGCCAGATATGGGCAGTGGCTTGTTGGTCTGCCTGTGCTTGACGTGCGAATGCAAAGCCCGGCCCATGTAAAAGAGGAGATTCAAAATTTTAAAATCTCTTCTCTCCAGCTCCAGGGCGATTTTTGCGTCAGACTTCCAGATATTGCTTTTTTGTGCGGCCGATTTGCAGCTGATGCACGGCTAATTGTGCAGCTTATTTCCCGGGCTTATTTTAGCGCAGAGCTCGGAGCGTGGAGTACATGAGGAGCACGAATCGGGTGTTCGGCATGGAGCAAATGTTGAACACGTGAGGGCCGGCACCAGGTGATCAGTGAGCAGGCATTGAAATTGTGAAATTGACCTTCATTTACAAAAGTGTGGGACCCCTTCTGGCCGAGTTGGTGACATCCAGGGTGGTTGATGAAGTCCTGGTGCAGCTTCCTCGTATGGTGGTCCGCAGTCTTTTTGTCATTCTACCCCTGGCTGAAGAAAACGAAAAACTCCTGAACTCCAACTGAATCATCATTCCGAAGCCACCACTAATCTTCAAGAAATCAGAAGGCAACCTTACAGTCAGCTTCAGAGTGAGACAGCTCACTCTACTTTCTCATGGACCTGCACCAGCTGGTGTTGGTGGGCACAAGAGCACAAGGACACAAGGGCAACCAACTGGTGCTGGTGCAGGTTCATCTTAATTTCAGACTTCACATCCTCGATGAGGTAGGCCTGCAGTCCACAAGCACCTGCTTGTGGACTGCATACATGCAGTGGAATCCAGACAGATGATGTCAGGTCCAAAGTTCTTGCGTCTGCCATTCCTAATTGCCCCTGCAACGTCTGCCAGCAAGTACGTGGGGCAGTGAGGTGGAGCACCTGGATCAACACAAGCACCCCGTCTTTTAGTCCCTGCCAAAGGAATGCAAAGCTCACATGTCTCTGAAGTAGTGACTGCGATGGTGAAAGGGTGGAAGGTGCCGTCAGTGTCTGCAGCCCCAGCGTGGAGAACTGGGAGACCCTGAATGGCTGGAGATGGGGAAGCTTGGGAGCAACAGATAGTAGCCACGGTAGCCACACCATCATATCACTGGCCCCAGCTCCGATTCTTTGCCATCGAGCTTAAAGCACAAGTCCTGCGCTACAACAAAGGGCTGGTCCAGGTCACCAGGGAACTTTGATCATGATGCAGCCCATCCTTCAATCTCACCAAGGGCGATGGCAGTGGGGCCAAAGGGCTTCTCAAAGTACAAGGTGATCAGGCTATGGAGATCATTCTTCATGGGTTCTGGAATGCCATGTTCTTGGGAGCTGCCAGGATCCCAGTTGGTCACCTTCCCCCATTTCAATAGAGAGAGTCTATCTTTTCCTTCTGCTTGACAGTGAGCTCCTGTTTGAGGGCATGGCAGCCCGCACCCATGAAGGTTGTGGTCATCCTCCGTCACATACACAGTGACCTTGGCAGAGTCAGAGGGGAAAAGGATGAGAAGGGCATAAGGATAGGCTTCTGCTCTTCCCTTTGCAGCACGAGAAGACTTTTACACCTTTTTCAGTCTGGTTGGTGTAGGGCTTGGTCCAGATTCCTTCTGCTTTCACAGCTGTCTGTGCTTGCTCGGAGGTGGCACGGTGGGCTTGGCACAGTCAGACAAGATTCTTTCTTTCCCCGGTGGGTGCTTGGGCCGAGAATTTACGGTGGTTGTCTTCAGTGGAAAGCCACTGGCTCCAACCCCATTTCATTGAGTCTGTAATGAGAAATCAGCCTCTTTGGTCTCTTGTCTTGGCCGTCTTGGGTATCAAGTGTCTTCTCCAAGTCAGTCTCGATCGTCTCTGTCTCGGCCGTCTTGGTCCAATCCCCATATATAAAAGAACAGCCCCTTTTGTCTGTGGGTGTGTCCGCGGCTGGTTTCGTTTCGCGCGAAGTCAATTTTTGTCATTTTCGCGGTGTTTTTTGTTCGCTCGCGGCCGATTTTTGTGACTTTGATGAGAAACGGCCGATTTTTGTCATTCGCACTTTTGTGTGAGGCCGATTTTTGTCACTTTGGTGCGATTTTCGTCACTTTGTATATTTGCTATTATTCCTACCCAACGAAGTGGGTAGCTAGCACGAAGTGCTAATACAAACTAGGGACAGAAGAGAGAAAAAGCAAACGAGACTTTTTGTGCCCTTTGACAGCGACAACAGTCTTCATCAAGGGTGAAAAAATACCCTATTGATTTGATTGAAACCCTGCCATACACTGTTGAAAGTGCCTCCTTGGAGGATGTGACCCACATCCCATAGGCAAGATTCACCTGCAAAATTGAGTGAGGATGCTGCTCAGCTATTGGTTCGGGGCGACCCAGAAGGTTACACTGGGTATTTATTGCCTCAGACGGCCCTCTACCATAGAAGCAGCAAATTGTTGACCGAACACATGCCATTTTTGTGCTGCAATAAAAGTTCAAGATGTCATTGTTCAGTCAGGCAAAGTATGCCCATAGATTAAGACGGACATAGGCAGCAACAGGCAGCTCAAATTTTCCAAACACCGCCACATTCAATGTTTGCAGCTCCATGGTGATCGTCTTCATGCCGTACAAGCATGCAGTAGTCCCCGCTTGATGTGCACAAAATAGCCCGAGGCATTTTCAGTACCTACCGGATCAACCCTGAATTTTCAGCTCGGAGCCTTTTTTACGCATTGCAAGACTTTTTCTCGAACTTTTTCTATCTAAGGATATCATAGATAATAGCCTAGGTCAAAAAGGGGCCAACTTGGGAAATTCACTGATGGCAGCTGGGGTTTGTTACATGGGGTGAAAAGATGAAGATGTAGTCAAATACTTTTGAAAAAAATTGTTTTTACCTATGCCCAGCTTGACCTGAAATTTATGTAGTGAGCTACTGTAGTAAATTCGTGGTGAAAGTAAATTTCAGCTCTGGTGGCTGCCAGAAGCAGCCCAACTGGGTGAAAATCACTCACCAAAATGCTGACTTGCTTCAGTTTGTCAGAAAAATATTTTACAGCAAGTCCTGAAGAAAAAAAATTCAACTTATTTTACTGTATTATGCAACTTTAAATGCATCTGGGCATAGCTAACTCCTTTTTTTCACTTTCATTTGACTACAATGTCTTCAAATGGGATGTGGTTACAAATTTTGAGCACCCATGGGGAATTCCAATTTTTTACCTAGCGTAATAGATAATATGGGTGTAACAGCGGCGTAGACCAATAATTTCAAATTAAGCCATGATAGTACGTTACGAGAGCACTATGAAGAAGTCACTGTAAGGTAATTTGTTTCTTTTGTTAGACTCTACGTAGATCAAGGTCTCGTCACACTGCACAGATTTTGTACGATACGGCATGGACCGATTAAGCGCAGTCCTCATCTCATGGACTCGTGCGCACTAGCTGTACAGGCATCTTTGTCCTCCCTTTCACGGTGGTTGGTTGCAATCTCTTGTATTATCGCTGCCTCCCCCTTCGATAGTCCCGGGATTATTCTGCATTATGGCACAAAAATGTCTGGACTAGGAAGGAAGTGGTTGAAAGCCCATACAGTATGGCACTTGTAAAAAAGTGTTGACTTCTGAGCATTTTTTCTTCATCTCTCCATGGATATATTTCAGTCTGTGAAGCAGCTACTTTTGAATCTAAAACTGTCAACAACTTTATGCATCTCTTAGAATGATATTGATTTCTTGTGGAAAGACAGGTGCAACTAAAATATTTTATACCTATAGGGAACTCTTTTTTATCGAGACATTCTATAATAGTATCTGTTGTCAGATCCATTCCTAGTGCGGTTGGTTACTTGTTAGGGCGGTTTTCCTCTGTAGCGTATATGTGGAGTCATTTCTATCAACCTCTGGCAGCGGAAGTTCTCTCATCCTGCGCTGGCCAACGTGATTAGACGTCTGCAGCGTCAGTGCGTCGTGATGCGGCAGCAGTTTTTGTTTAAATGGTGGAGGCTTTACTCCACGCGAGCTCAGAAGTCAATAGTTGCCTGACATGGGAAGAACGAATCTTTTTGTCCTTCTTAGTTCTCTTTCCTGCTCGGTCTTCGTGCAAGGGTCACCACAGAGAATCTCAGCACAGGATCTGGCCGGGTTACTGCGAGAATATGGCGATGAGGACGTCAGGATCGTGGACTTCAGATCAGACTTTGAACGAGAGACCAGAGGCTACCTTAAAGGGAGCGAACTCGTTCCCAATGTTTCAATCCTCAATGTCGAGGACCGCGAGAAGCTGAGGTGAGCCCTACACGATCATTGTGCGGGTGCCAACAATGTCAATCTTGTGGCCGATCATCTCAGACACATCGAAGGCGACGAACGGATCGTAGTTGCTATGGCCAGCCCAGGAGATGCTGTTGACAAAGCTAAACGTACTCTCCGTTCCTTGGGCCACAAGAACTTCTTCTGCTACATTGAGGACCTGGACATCTTGAAGAAGAAGAGCGGAGGGCTCACAACATACCCGCGATTCATCAAGTTTAACGTAGGTACTTCAACTGTCACGAGAATTGACGACATCCCCATATATATAAAAGAACAGCCCATTACGTACGTGTGTGTGGGTGTGTTGGTGCGTGTGTGTCCGCGGCTGGTTTCGATTTTAACGGTGCTGTTTGTTCGCGCGCGGCCGATTTTGGTTACTTGGGTGCGAAAAACGGCCGATTCTCGCACCTTTGTGCAAAACGGCCGATTTCTGTCCAGATGCACGTGTTAGGTTAGGTTAGGATTTTGTGGTTAGTGATTTTCGTCAGTTTATATTTTTTGCTAATTATTACTACCCAACGAAGTGGGTATCTAGCGCGAAGCGCTAGTTACTAATAAATTCGTAGTTCGGCAAAAATGGAAATGCTTTACCATTACGTTACTTTCGAGTGAGAGTAGTATTTTATTTGTTCCATTGCCTCACTATTTGTCGGAATCGGTTATCCAATATTTTTTTCTCAACAGGCACGAGGACCTGCAAGGAAAGATTTACTTACATATTCCATGCTGCGTCAGCTCTAAGTCGGACAGAAAAGTCGTAATCCACGAGGAAGCCTTATAAAAAGTGCTTGGCGTAAAAAATGTCTTTGGGTAAAATGGGCGGCTCCCCACGCTGTACCGAAAGCTTTTGAGACTGGATCTTTACTAGTCATCGGTGACCCAGACAGTGTTTGACGCGATGCAACACTCTGAGCATCTTTCCGATGGCTCATTGCGGTGCTAGAGTGCTCCAAGTGGAGGAAGTCACAGATGAGCCCACGCCCAAGCCCTTCGTTTTTTCATGTTTTTGGCCATGAAAAATGCTGGAATTTTTCAGGGGGGTTTCCGCATGGCCTTCAGTCTCCAGGAGGCTCGTGCCAATCTTTTACGCCAAGCACTGTACTTGGAGCCCATAATTGAAGCACTTAGTCTCTATTTCTCCCTCACAGGCAGCTAACTTCGCAGGGTGGTTGCCGCAAGCTCCATGGATAAACTGCTTATTGCAGGATATGCCGTTACCATGACAATGACCAAATTTCTCATGAATCTCAATAATGCCATTACTTAAAGGCGTGTACAAACGCGAGATTGTCATTGACTAAAACTGTTTTGCTGCAGGCGCTCTCTTCTCTGCTTTCCACTGACTCCGTGCTCCTCATCGACGTGCGCAACCGTACCGAGTTGAACACAGTCGGTGCCATTCCCGGCAGCGTCTGCGTTCCCCTTCACGAGGTGGATGTGGCCATGGATGAGCAGCAGATGAGTGACCGCGACTTCATGGAGAGGTACGGATTTGAGAGACCCTCCAGGGAGAGGCAAGACATCGTCCTCACATGCAGGTGAGAAAACTCAGTCGTCACGGACAGCTCTTCAAGTGTTCCGAACACTTGCAGATCTGGTAGACGCGTCTTGGTGGCTGATAGCATCATGAGGAGCGTCGGCTTCAACAAGTTGAGGATCTACCGCGGCAGCTTCAAGGATTGGGTGAAGAACAATGGGACGGTCTACAACGAAAATTTTGATATGGACTACGAGGTGCTGCAGTAGTAAAGTCGTCGTCGTCATCAATAGTCATGATTGCACCTCGATTGACCTGCAATAAATAAGTATGATCATGTTATTCTCTGCGTGTGGCATTTTCTTTCCGCGGAACAAGCGCAGGAGACCATTAGTGGACTTTCCCAGGTAGCCCACCTTCTTCTGGCCTTTCTTGCTTTCGTTCGTTCCTTCCAACCACGGCAAATGAGTAAGTTTTGGACCTCTCCGTTTTCGTCAGTCATCCCAGAGCTTCTGCGGAGTCCAGGCAGAAGAAAAAAAGTCTTTCAGTCACAGTTATTTGACAGAATTTTCTCTTCGCATGTCCGTGAAACCGATGGCGGGATTTGACATGGAGAACAGGGATCCGAACAATCTCAACGAGCATCTGCAGGTGAAAAGTTCTGCCTTTTTGCACAAACAAAGAAAAGAGAAACCATGCAAATAAAGTGTTAATTTAACTTTTCTGTGCACGGCGTGCCGTGCAACGACTTTTATGAACGCTTTTCAAGGTTTTCTAAGGCGTAAATGAAGGATGTTTGAAGATATCGAGCGTAGACAGAGCAGGATATATCGGTATATTAATGCTCTTGTTTCTAGGTGATGTGGGATGATGTCATCGGCGAGCCCGAGGGTATCAAGAGCACCGATTGTGCGTGGAACTGCTCGTACAAATGCTTCAGGGGCACCAAGAACTGCTGCTACCTCCTGCTCACCACCCTCTTCGGGCCCTGCCTTGCGTTTTGCTCGGCCATCAATTTTGCATGCCTAGCGTTTCAGGTACGACGTCAGGAAATTTTCAACTTCCAACTTTGCACAAGGGGTGTGTACAGAGAGTCACTTTGCGTGGCTTGGATATCTGGCATCATTAAGTGCAAGATAACAAAAGAGCAGACGGGAAAGTGTCATTAATCAGCTCATTGAACATCCGACAAATTCTTCACTGACATTGATAAGAAAACGATAGAAGCCTCTAGAATCTTTTCGTCTATCCAAACTGAACCGTATCAGACACTGTACCCAGTGACATTTCACGGGTCATAAATTTTTCAGGCCTTTACTTGTGTTTCGATTACGTACGAGAGAAGCCTCAGCCTTAAGGCGTGAATACATCAATATGAAAGAAAAACTTGAAAGTAACTTTAGCAGAGAGAAAAACAAACAGAAACGAGCGTTTTAAGCACCAATTTGGCGGATCCCCTCGTCTCTGTCTCAACTTTGTTGTCGGTCAATCCGGAACGCGGGTGACAATCAAAGAAATGAAAATTGTCTCGTGCTACTGAGGCACCCAGTATAGTACATTGCTGCAAGGGATGAAGACGGCGACGGTGACTATGATGATGAGGAGAGAGCGGTAAAATAACATATTTTTTGGCAAAATGTGAGAATAGGAACAGCGCACACAACTTTATGAGAATGTGCTTGAGACGTTCTTCTCTTCAATTATGTCTCTTGTCACTTTGGATCCCTTTTGTATAGTAAAAACGAGATGATCGTTACTACATCAACAAGAAACCATTAAGAAATTGCAACATCTTCTGTTATGAATATATCTTCACTCTCTTACTGTTTGATGCCCAAAAGAGGCCGAAGATGAGACCAAATGAGCAAAGGTTGTTTTGCAAAAATGAGGGGGCCATCCCAGCCATTTGCTGGATTTACTTTAACTCAGCAAATTGAATAAAACAAACATTTTACGTCACAGCACATATTCCTCTCTTTAATCATGACTTTTACAACAGACGCTCTCACCGGACATTCCAGGTATGCGTTTTCTGCAAGGACGGAAAGCTGGAGAAAAAATACTTTGCCAATGATGACGTTATGATTTTTTTCTCGCCCTCCCTCCTTCTACAGGGTGACTCACGGAGAAAAGCGACCTCCGGGGTGTATCTGAAAGTGCCAGTTATATCTACGCCGTTTTTCCCTTTCTCTCATCAGCTCATTGCCGTCATCTCACTTTGGATTGATTGACAGACCTGAAATCATGCAGAGGTTCCAGTTCCTCTCAGGCTTGCAAAACCACGAACAAGCCAACCATGCAAAAAAAGATTTTCGCACATTTGGTAGTTTCGGCTCAGTAATAATTACTACGTCAAATAACAATTTTTATTTGGCTTCATTGGTAAGAGCTTCCCCACTCCAAGGGGATCTTATATCGCACTACAATTCTGTTGGCATTGCTTGATTTTGAAGCTTATGTGACGTGCATCAAATATTCAACAGTGTTCATGTCACATTTTAAGGAAACTTGCTTAGTTTTAAAGCAGCATGCACGGGCGTCACGGGTCTTCGGTGGCCAAAATACCGTACCGGAATTGAATGCGTCATCTACAGGGTGGCACACAGAATTTGAGAGGTTGGAACTAAGAGAAACAGCCTCCCTGAGACCTGTATTTTGATGGTTTTCATGCTCTGTTTTGCTAGCTCTGTCTATTAGCTGTCATTTGCCATACTGATCTCTATGATCCAAGAGGAAATGACTTCACCAGAGATGAAAGGGCTAAAGGTGTCAACTCTGCTTGATGCAAACCTCAAGTGCAAGAACATTGCTAACATCGTGGGGATCTCTGTTGCTACTATGGAGTGTGTGACTAGAGCCAGGTGGGAGGGAAAGGACATCAAGAGAAAGGAGGGATCGGGAAAGCACAGCTCAGTGGCAAATGGGGACTTCATTGATGAGTTGGTGAACAGGGTGGCATCTGACCCAACCAAGTCCATCAGACAGCATGCTCATGAGTTGCTATGTGCCAGGGACACCGTGAGCATGAACCTGAAGTTGTTGGGAATCAAGAGTTCTTTCAGGAGGAAACAGCAAACTGAAACCCCAGAGGAATGCCCCGATGGTGAAGATCGTCTCTGGCGAAAATATCTTCACGGTCAAAAAATTTCGCAAGAGAAGAAATGACCATTGGCTTGCCTTGGACCAAGATGATATGGAGGGGATCTACACTACAAAGTACCCACAGCCAGTTATGGTCCTTGGAAGCATTGCAAGTGATGGCAAGCGCATGCCACAGATCTTTTTCAGCAAGGATGAAAAGTGCACCGCTGGAGGCTGCTACAAGCTTCTGCTGTACAAGGTCCTGCCCTGCATTAAGTAGAACTACCCCAATGGCAACTATGTCTGGCAGCAGGATGGCGCACCTGCAGTTCTGCAAAAATATTTTGAGGACTTCTGGGACAAGTCAATGTGGCTGCCATGTTGATTATTTCTGGTGGACCGTACTTAAGAGCAAGGTCAATGCCGCTCCTCATCCCAACCTGAACTCCCTGAAGGCAAAGATCTCAAAGGTATGGATGGTGCACCCAAAGGTCACAATCATCTCTGCTTGCAAGACCTTCTGCACCCATGTTGAGGCTGTGATAGCAGCTGGGGGATCATGGCCTGAGCATTGAGTAGTCACAATATGTCAACTGACACAAAATTTCAAATTCAGACCTATGATAATAGAAAAGATATAATCACTCAAAGTTTTTCTTGATTTACCCTCAAAGTCTGTCGGCCACCTTGTACTTCAGCACACTTATGAATTGCGGACGTTTTAAGTCACACTTTTTTAGTTTAGTAACTAATACGTAGGTACGTTAGGTCTCCATTATTTTAGTTTGCAAGTCCGCATAATTCCTGCTCATTGGACAACGTTAGTGTTTGGCCATATCTGGCTATTGTTTTTTCATTAAATACGCCTAGTTTCTGCTCTCTCTCTCCATCCCGTGAAAAAGTGTCCGTGCATGCCCTGCCTTTTAGTGTTCTTCTCCATGATGTGTACGCATTTCGTGTCAGTGAGAGTTGTGGAATTGCTTTTCTTCTCTTCGCCTACCTTAGCTGAAGCAGCAAGTTTTATAGCTTTTATTGAACAAACATTTTCCCTCTCTAACCACCTCCATCCATTCCCCTGCCAGCCATTAAGAGGCCACTTTTTATATAGGCCAATGGTTTGGAACAGGCAGAAGACAAAGAAAAAAGGTTTTCATTTGGCTTCTTCCAATTGGCATACTTTTAAGGTACAATGACGTTAACGAAAAAGTATTGATATAGTCAAGACTTTCTGATCCTGAACCTTCCATTCCTTTCCTCTGCAATTCCACCAAATTCTTCCCCTTTTTTCTGTCACAAGGATAGGGGAAGTAAAAACCTTGGGGGGGGGGGGGGGGAGGGTACTTTCGTTCAGGCTCAGGCCCGAGACGCGTCAGTCACTCGTAACTTTCTTTCTGGGGCCACAAATTTTTAGAAATAAT
>JAAUXU010013548.1_pt1 | contig 11353 bp, 12 predicted proteins | sample 7278151 | NCBI WGS metagenome assembly JAAUXU01 (sample SAMN14350113, study PRJNA611818) | marine sediment metagenome | isolation source: surface marine sediment (1.8m) | place: French Polynesia: Moorea | collected 2018-08 | reverse complement strand
TGGCCGGACGGCGGCCCTTCGCCCCGAATGACGTCGCACCGCCGCCGCCGGACGGCCTTTCGTCCCGGGAACGGCGCCGGACCAGCCCGGCGGTACGCTTGGCGCTGGCGGTTGCCAACGAGGCGGTCAAGGCGGCGCGCGTCGATCCGAAGACGCTGCCTTCGGTGTTTGCCTGGGCGCACGGTGACGGTCCCGTCGTTCAGCGCATCCTGGAGGTTTTGGCAACCTCGGAACGCTATGTCTCGCCGACCGAATTCCACAACTCGGTCCATAACGTCGCCGTCGGCTACTGGACCATCGCCTCGGGATCCCACGAGCCTTCCTCCAGCCTGGCCGCAGCGCGCGATACCTTTCCCGCAGGCCTCCTGAAGGCTCTGGTCCAGGTCCATTGCGAGCGGCGGCCGCTCTTGCTGGTTGTCTGCGACTCACCTCTCCCGGAGCCACTGAACAGCGTCTGCCGGGTTGGTGCGGCCTTCGGTTTCGCGCTGGTCCTGGCGCCAGGGGCTCACAAGGGTGGCATGGCGGGCCTGACAGCCAGCTATGGCGGCCCGGCCGAAAGCCGGGAAGAGAAACCGAGCCTGACGGAGCTCCAGGAACTTTGGGAGCGGAACGCCGCAGCCCGTGCGCTGCCTTTGCTCGAACGCCTCGCCCGTCGGGAGACCGCCCAATTGCGGTTGCCCTACGGTGCCGGTGGCCGGCTCGACCTGAGCCTCGAGCCATGATCGACCGCAGCCGGATCGAAGCGCTCATCCCCCACAACGGGGCAATGGTCTTGCTGGACCACGTGGTCGCCCACGACGAAAGGAGCATCCTCTGCACCACCATGAGTCATCAGCGCGCGGACAACCCCCTCTTGCGAGAAGACCGGCTGCCCAGCGTCGCCGGCGCTGAATACGGCGCCCAGGCGGCGGCGGTCCATGGCGCCCTCCTGGCCACGGGGCCGATACGCCCTGGCCGGGTTGTTCTGCTGCGTGCGATGGGCTGGACCCGGCGCTTCCTGGACGATATCCCGGCGCCGATCGAGGTGCGCGCGGAGAGCCTGCACAGCGGCAGCGGCCGCGTTGCCTACAGCTTCGCCTTGAGCGCTGAAGGCGAGGAACTCCTGCACGGCGAATGCGGGATCATCCTCTCGTGAACCTGCACGGCCGATACGCCTTCGTCAGCGGCGGCAGCGGCCACATCGGCGGCGCGATCTGCCTGGCGCTGGCCGCCGCCGGCGCCAGAGTGGCCGTTCACGCCCATAGCGGTCGCGATCGGGCCGAAGCCGTGGTCGAGGAGATCCGGTCGGCCGGCGGCAGCGCGGACGCGGTCGCCTTCGACATCACAGACGACGAGGCGACCCGAGCCGCCCTCGAGGCCTTGGCGGTCGAGGCACCGTTTCAGATCGTTGTCCACGCCGCCGGGTTCAATGACGATGCCCCCATGGCGGGGATGACCGCCGAGCGCTGGCGCTCGGTCATCGACGTGTCGCTGAACGGCTTTTTCAATGTCGTGCAACCCCTGCTCCTGCCGATGCTGCGGACACGCTGGGGCCGGGTCATCGCGATTTCCTCGCTTTCCGGCGTCATGGGCAATCGGGGGCAGGCGAATTACGCCGCGGCCAAGGCCGGTCTGCACGGTGCGGTGAAGTCGTTGTCCCTGGAGTACGCGAGCCGCGGGGTCACCGCCAACGCCATAGCTCCGGGGATCATCGCGACCCCCGATGCCCTCGAGGTCTTTCCGGAAGAGCGGATTGCCGCCCTGGTGCCGATGAAGCGCGCGGGGACTCCGCAGGAAGTTGCCGATCTGGCAGCCTTCCTCGCCTCGGATAGGGCCGCCTATATCACCGGGCAAGTCATCACGATTGGCGGTGGTCTCGGCTGAGCCGCCGGTGGCTCGGATGGTCGACTAGATCGTCGAGACTTGTATGAAGATCGCGTTCTGGAGATTCCTGATCCAGCTGTTGTAGTTGGTGTGAATCTCGTTGGTCTCGGGATCGTATCTCAAATTCGTACTGTCTTTATAGGTGATCGAAACCTCGTTCATCGTGTGAGTGATATCGACCACGGCAAGGTGCGAGCGAATTGGCAACCGCCCGACAAGCTGACCGGGCGCCGTCTTGGTGACTTGCCAACCGAGCTGCGCGCCGGCTTGGATGATTGCCCTGTCGACATCCTCCATGGTTGCGCCCTCGGGCGGCGTGATGACAGCACTTTCGACGTTGTAAATCGGTGAGATCCGACAGCTAGCCACCACCAACAAAACGAAGATGACCGCACAAGAACGCCAGAAGCGGAGGCCCATCGCCGATCCCCGAAATTCCAGAATGATGCCCGGAAAGAGTGCCGCCTGGCGCGACCGATTTCAAGGGTGGCGGAGTTCGCTGACCACGAGCCGCTCGCGCCGCGCACGAAGCAGATTTCGCGGACAAAGCCCCCGCTCCAGGATCTTCCAGGCGACCATACCGACCGTCGCGGCCGTGTCCCGGATCGGGTGAAAGCGACTCGGCCGCTTGAGAACCGACGCGTAGAGAGCCGGGATCGGGACGGCCGTCACGCGATAGCCGGCCCGGCAGGCCTCGATCAGAACCTCGCTTTCGAGGACGAAGCCGCTGGCACGACCTTGCCGCAATCGGACTTCTCGAAACAATCCGACAGGATAAACTCGAAAGCCGCACTGGGTGTCGGACATCCAATGCCCGGCCGCCCAGGAAATGAAGAAGTTCGCCACCTGGTTGGCGCCGTACCGCACGGGCGGAATCGCGTCGTTCGAGGCCGTGCGCGAACCGAGCACGATGATCTTCGGATCGGCCATCGCGACCAACTGCGGAATGAACTCCGGCGGATGCTGGCCATCGGCATCCAGGGTGACCACATACTCGCAACCCGCCTGTTCCGCCGCCCGGATACCGCTGCGCAGGCTTTCCGCCTTACCGCGATTCCGGCCATGACGGATGGTCTGGACAGCCAGGCCTTCCAGACAGGCAAGCGTGCCATCCGCGGAGCCGTCGTCGACGACGATCGTTCGTTCCACCAGTCCGATCGTCCGACTGACGACATCGGCGATGGTCTTGGCCTCGTCGAACGCCGGGATCACCGCCGCCACCGAGGGGGCGAGACGGGGGCATGCGCCTTCAATGCCGATGATGCTCGCCTGTCTCAAGATGCCTCCGCAACCTCGTCTTCGGGCATGGAGACCGAGCGGAACCCGCGCCAACGCCCGCGCCAGAGCCGGTTCGACCTGAAATCGATCAACAGGGCTATGAAGTAGATCACCTTGAAGATCGAGAGCCGCCAGGAGAAGCTGCCGCCCCGGCGGATGTCTCCCGCCAGAAGGGAGACGACGGCGCTACGCACCCCAAGGACGTTGCGGGGCGCCATGAAGAGGTTGCGCATGGCCGGCGTGTTGAAGCGATAGATGAACCAGGAAAGCCGGTCGACGGCACGGTCGACCGACCGCTGGTAGTTGCGAAACAGCCGCTGCGCCTGCCTGGGATCGGCCAAGGCCTGATCGATTGCAGCGGCGGCCGACTCGGCCCCGCTCATCGCCATGAAGACGCCGGTCGAAAAGATCGGGTCGAGAAAGACGTAGGCATCGCCGACCAGCAGAAAGCCGTCTCCGAAGGCTCGCCCGGCGCGATAGCTGTAGTTGCCGGCACCGCGCACGGGAGTCGTTACCCTGGCTTCACGCAGGGCCGCCCAGGCCTTGGGGCAAAGTGCCAGGGTGTTGAGAAAGAAGTCGTCGAGGCTGCCGTTCCTGGTCTTCAGGTAGTCGGGCATGCAGACGGCCCCGACGCTGGTCAGACCGCCCTGGAGCGGAATCATCCAGATCCAGCCGTGCTCGAACATGTAGATCGCGATGTTGCCCCGCCTCGACCAGGCCTCCGAAGCGACTCCTCGGAAATGGGCGAAGATCGCCGCGCTGTTGTGATTGCGGTCGCGCCGCCGGTCGCCGGCTTGGCGCGCCACGAGGCCTTCGCGGCCGGAGGCGTCGACGAGGAGCCGCGCGCGGCAGAGCCCTGGCGCGCCCTGCTCCTTGACCGTCAAGCGGCAGCCGCCTTCTTCGAACGCCACCGCGGTCACCGCCGTTTCCTCTCTGACCTCGGCGCCTTTCTCGCGGGCGTTGCGCAGGAGGATCTCGTCGAAGCTCGCCCGCTCTATCTGATAGGCATGATCGGGGCTCGGATCCAAAGCGTCGCAGAAATAGAAAGCCTGCCGCTCGTCGTGGTCCGGCGATATGAACTCCGCCCCCGGCTTGTAGACTGAGACCGAACGGACTTCCGCCTCCACGCCCAAGCGCTCAAGGATCGGCAGGTTCTTCGGCAGCAGCGATTCACCGATGTGAAAGCGCGGGTGGCGCTGCTTCTCGAAAACCACGACCCGGCGGCCGCTCTCGGCGAGCAGGGCGGCAACGGTGGAGCCCGCAGGGCCGCCGCCGATCACGGCAACGTCGTAAATGTCGCAGGTATTCGAGGACATCTCGCCGGGTGGTCTCCTTCGCGTCGTTGCAGCTACCGGTCGCAGGTCGCCATTGATATCATGCGCTTCCCGCCGTACTTCCCGGAGTTGCCGAGGGATCCAACTCCGGCCAGTGCCGCGGACTCCCGGGGAGCAGGGAATGAGCGAAAATCGGGCAGCGCCTCACCCGGTCCTGCGACGCTACTATCGAACAGAAGCGGAGCGCCAAGCCTACCTGGCTTCGTCCTTCGATGAAACCGCAGCCCATTATGACAGGATCAACGACTGGATAAGCTTCGGGACGGACCGCTGGTACCGGCGGCACGCCCTGCTGCGCGCTGGTCTGCGGCCGGGGATGAGATTCGCCGACATCGGCTGCGGCACCGGCTTGGTCTCGCAAATCGCCCGCGAGGTCGTGGGCCCGGAGGGTTGGGTGGTCTCCGTCGACCCCAGCGCCGGCATGCTCGGCGAAGCCGTGGCCCGCGGCCGCGTGGCCTGGCCGCTTCGGGGCAAGGCGGAACACCTGCCGCTCGGCGACGAGTCGGTGGACTTCCTCTGCATGGCCTTCGCGCTGCGCCATGTCGTCGATCTGGACGTCGCCTTCACGGAATACCTGCGGGTCCTGAAGCCGGGGGGGCGCCTGCTGCTTCTGGAGATGACTCCGCCGCGCCGCGGCTTCTTGCGGGCACTGCTCAAGGTCCACCTGCGCTATGTGACCCCGATTCTGACCCGGATCTTCACCCGCAGCCGCGTGGCGACGGTTCTTTACAAGTACTGCTGGGATACTCTCGATCAATGCGTGCCGCCGGAAAGAGTCTTGGAGGCGCTCGCGCGCGCCGGACTGGGATCGCCCACCCGCGTCGTCTCGGCGCGGATCTTCAGCGAGTATACGGCCGAAAGACCAAGAAGTTCGGTGGCCTGAGGACACGCGCCCTTCGCCTTCAAGGCCGAAGCGACGGCACGAAGATCTGGCCATCGATCTCGAAGAGCAGTTCACGGCGGCAGATGTCGGACCGCAGGTAGAGGACATTGGCATTCGAACCCAGCTGACGCTCGACGATCTCGCGCACCACTGGATAGTGATCTTCATTGCGAAGATAGGCCCGAAGGGTTGTCGTCGGCGAGGCCAGATCCAAGGACTGTCCGCTCCGCTCCTGCGTGGAATGGATTAGAGCTCTGACATTCGTCAGAGATTCTTCGACCTGCTCCGAGATGCGACCGTGGTGCCGGGACTCATGACCGGTGATGCTGGCGGTACCCGAAAGAAAAAAGTGGGCGCCATCGTCGAATCGCTTCAGGAGCCCGCGCGAGAACGAGGGACTGCGCGGGCCATAACGCCGGGGATAGCGGTAGGCACTGATCTGGCGTGGGTTTTCGACCGGCAGGCCCGGATCCCGGGCGGCGAGGAAGTAGACGCAGAGCCCGCCCTCTCCGGCCCCGATGCCACAGGCGGCCGGCGGGCAATCGAGCGTCGCCGGCTGTATTGCGGCAAAGGCCTCGTGCCGTCCCCGGCAGAAGTGGCGGTAGCGTTCCAGTCCGTCCTGCTGCCCGTTGACGTCCTCGAGTATATTCCACATGCGCAATAGACAGGGATATCGCCGCCGCTCGATGAGACCCAGAAGCTCGCGATAGAGGGACTCTGCCGCCTCTGCAACGCGGACGCCGCGCACCCCTTCGACCCTGCAGACCCCGAAGAGCAGCTCCTCGGTAACGGCCAGCTTGAATCCTCGTTCTGCGTCGCTGTCTACGGCGGAAGTGGTCACCAGAACCTCGACGTGGGCCGGCGCGTCCAGCGGCCTCAGGCGGCTTCGAACTTCCGGCCAGCCCTCGCCCGAAGCGGCGACTTCGCCGTGAAGGATCGCGGCAAAAGGTCGTACGGCATCCCTTGAAGACAGCCTCAGATAGGCGTCGGGGGTCAGGTAGCGGAAGTCGAGCGCCAGGCGCTCGCCTAAGAGGCTGGCCTGAAGCCCGTCCGATCGGGCGCCGGACCGAGATCCCAAATCGGGCGCCGGAACAGCAACCCCAGGGCCGTCGGTGAGGCGCGAAGCGTCTTGAACCCGCACCGTCATAGCAATCGGTCCGCGAGATTGGGCATGGGGAGAATCAAGGTGTTTGCAACCTCCAACCTATTGCACCGCGCCATCGATCTTTGGCGCCTCCGCAGATCGCTGAAGCTTCTCGCGCAGCTCTTCGACCAAGGCACCGACGCTGCCCAGACGCTGCACGGCAGATCCGTATTCGTGGCGCAACGTGAGGGCCAGAGAGACCCCTTCGATGGTGATGTCGATGATCTGAAAGCCCTGCTCCCTCTCGGTCAGCCGCCAAACCAGGCTGGCCCTCGCCCCGTTGCGGCGCACCACCTCGGTGTGGACGAAGACGTGGTCCGGCCGCTCCTTCAGCCTTCGGATATCGACGACATCGAAGCTCTTGGCGCGCCGCTGTTCGGACCGGCGCTTGAACATCGGCAGGATTCGCCGCATCGCCAGTTCCTCGAAGACCTCGACAAAACCGGCGCGGTCCTCTGCCGAGGCACTGCGCCAGTAGCGCCCGAGAATAAAGCGGCTGATCGTCCTGATATCGACGGCTTCGTTCAGCAGTTCACGGAAGCGCTGTTCCCTCTGCGCTTGGCTCAAGGCCGAATCGTTGAGTTCGGCGGCCGCACGGCGTCCGAAGTTGACCAGGAACTCTTCAGGCTTCGTCGCGGCCGCTGCCAGTGCAGCCGACAGGAGAAGGCTGAGGACGAGGGCACCGCACGACAGCGGCGCTGAGCCGAAGCGGGAACCACGCGTGACCTTGGCCCTAGCCATTCCACACTCCTGGGATGAAGTCTGACCCAATCCTACGATCGATCGTATCACTCGCAGTCATGGAAAGCCCACCAGGCCAAGTCGCGGAATTCGCGCCAAAATTTATGATCGACCAATGACTTAAGAATGGTTAACACGACGTTTACGAGATGATATTGGCCGCCAGTCCGCCCAGGATCAGCTTGCGTCTCCGTCCGGGCATTTTTCTTTGCGCAACTGCCCGATTTTCCGATTTTGATAGCAAGTCCCTCGAGTCGGCAACCGGAGCGGCTCGACCCCTCTATCTCGGCACCCTGCCAAAGAGGACGCGACCGGACACCGGGAATATGAAGCCTTCAACTGCCCCGACTTATCCAGCACAATGACTCGAGATGATCGCATTGATCCCGCGCATTAACAGCACAGGAGAAACGTGATCGTGATTCCAGGGGGTTGGTGGCGAGTGCTCCAGAGAAAGGAAGTCGCAGAAATGAAGACGGCGCCCACGGTCTTGGCAGGAGTATTTTTGCTTTCGGCCTGTGTTCAATTGCCGGACATTCTTGAAACGGCACCGGTACAGAGCGGATCCTTCGCCGGCTCGCAGAACGATATGGTCGAGTGTATCCGGGCGAGCCTGCCCGGCGGGAAGGTTGAAAGAGCTTTGAACGACGCAAGGGTCGACATCTACGATGCGAAGAAGACCTGGGATTATATCGGGGTGTCGCACTACGCCGTCAGCGTCTACCGGAACGGACGGATGGAATTGAGAAAACTGCCCGAGGGCGAGTTGTCGGATCAGGCCAGAAAGAGGCTGTGGGACCCGGTGGAGAAATGTGCCTGGGACACCCGCGCCACCTGAAGGCCGGTCCCGGTCGAACCTGATCGTCCCTCTGGACGACCTCCGGCGCCGGAGCCAAGTCGCCGCATTCCAAGGCCTACGGCCGGTCCCGGCGGTTGAACAGCCTTTGGGCAGCCAGCCTTGGAGCCGGTTCCGGTCGCTTTTCTTCGGCTGCCGTTGCCACCGGAATTGTCATGGATCAAGGCGCCGGAACTGCGGCGCCGCTAGGATCTGCAAAACCCGCCGATAGCCGGGCGGTGTCGGCTGGGCGGTGGAAGGCATCGGAAAGGGGAAAGCGACATGATCGACCTCTTGGAGGAACTCGAGCGGGATCATTTGAACATGGCGGCGCTGCTGCGCGTGCTGGAGCAGCAGATCGAGGTGTTTCGCCGAGGCCAGAGGCCGGACTACGAGATCATCCAGGCGATCATGGATTACTTCCTGGACTATCCGGACCTGATCCACCATCCGAAGGAGGACATCCTCGCCCGACGCCTGATGGCCAAGGGCGGCGAGGCGGCCTCGGTGCTGGCCAGCCTGCCGGATCAGCATGCCGAGCTGGGTCAACTGACCCGGAGCTTCGCAAACGTTCTGATGAACGTTCTCGAGCATACCGAACTGGAGCGAGACCGCTTCGTCCACGCTGCTGAGGACTTCATCGAGGCCCAGCGGCACCATATGGAGATGGAGGGTCAGTATTTCTTTCCGATGGTGCGCCACGAGTTAACGCCTGAGGACCTGACGGACGCCGCCCTGGAATCCCTGGAACGCGAGGACCCGTTGTTCGGCCACCAGGCCCAGCCGCGCTTCGACGCCCTGCGCCGGGCGGTCCTGGAGGCTGAGGTTCGCTGACCCTCGGCGGCCAGCCGACCGGCTCTCAAAGGCCTTTCAGCGATCCCTCACCGACCCAGGTCCGGCTCGTCCTCGCGGCCTTGGACCATGGAGCGCAGCAAGCGCGACGCCGCAACGTCGAGCATGCCTCCGCGGAAGGAGGCGCGGACGATTTCGAAGACGCTGTCGCGGTCGAGCTGAATCGAAATGCAGCCTTCGCCCTCGGCTTCGATTTCCATCTCCAGGTGGCTGCGATTGGCGGACACGGAGAGCCGCTCGCTTTTCAGCGACTTGCGCGCGCCTTCCACATCGATGGAAACCTTGGTCTGCATTTTCGGCAGGTCCCTAGCACCTGCCGCGCAGCATAGGGAAAGGGGTGTAAAACTTGGTTAACACCTGAGGCGGGGGCCAGTTAATTGATATTTATACAGTATATTGGCCACATGCGATCGAGCTTGAGGCGGTCATGGTCTAGGCGGCGGCCGGAAAGAGCGCGCTGAGGGCCCCGGTCTCGATCGGCGGCGAGATCAAGTCGCCCTGGGCCGCGGTGCAGCCGGCCTCGCGCAGCACCGCCAGTTGGGCTTCGGCTTCGACCCCTTCCGCCAGGACTTCGAGGCCGAGGCCGCGGCCAAGGTCGATCAGGGCGCGCACGATGGCCGTGTCCCCGGAGTCCAAGCCCAGGCCGGCAACGAAGGTGCGATCGATCTTCAGCTTGGTGACCGGCAGCTGCTTGAGCAGGGCCAGCGAAGAGTAGCCCGTGCCGAAGTCGTCCAGCGAAAGCTGGACGCCCAGGTCGCGCAAGCGCTGCAGCTGCCGGGCCGCGGCGGCGACATCGCCCAGGATGGCGCTCTCGGTGATTTCCAGCTCGAGACGCTGCCGCGGCAGGCCGGTCTCGTCCAGGATCCAAGACACCAAGTCGACGCTGCTCTGATCTTCCAGCTGCCGGGGCGAAAGGTTGACCGCGACCCGGACCTCGGCTGCCGGCCAGGCCTTGGCGTCGAGGCAGGCTTGGCGCAGGACCCAGGCTGTCATTCGGTCAAGGGGGCCGAAGGCCTCCGCCAGGGGGACGAACTCGACTGGCAGCAGCAGACCGCGCGCCGGATGCTGCCAGCGCAGCAGAGCTTCCGCCCCGTTGATCCGGTCACTCGTCAGATCGAGCTGGGGGTGGTAGTGCAACCGCAGCTCGCCGGCTTCCAGGGCGCGCGGCAGGTCGCGGCTGATCTCGGCCCGGACCCGCGCCACCTGGTTCATCTCCTCGGAGGAGAACCGCAGGTCTTCGCCCGCCGCCTGCGCCGCCTCGCAGGCCGAGCGAGCCGCGCTCATCAGTGCCTCGGGCGCCTCGGTCTCGAAGGGCGCCAGAGAGATGCCGAGGCTGGCGCTCAGCCCGGGCCCAGCGTCGGCGACCGCCTGGCCGAGGCGCATGGCGAGCAAGCCAGCCTCCTCCGGCCGCGCGAACTCCGACATCAGGATCGCAAAGGAGCGGCCGTCGAGCTGGACCACGCTGTCCGGATAGCGGGTGCAATCGGCGATGCGCCCGGCGACCTCGGCCAGGTCCGTACCCGAGTCGCTTCCCTGCAGCCTCAGGTGCAGCAGAGCCGTGCCCCGGCCGCAGCGCAAGGCGTGGGAGACCGCCTTGGCCACCCGGTCCAGGAACAGCAGGTCTTCGGCCTGTGCCGACACGTCAAATGGTCTCCTCGCCCTCCGTCCGTAACGGGGGCGTTCCACCGGCCACTGAAACCGGCTAACAGTAAAGAGATCATGAAGACGCCCGTCCAGATTTCGGCCCCAAACCGGAGTTCGGCCCCAAATCGGCCTTCGCCCGAGGACCTGCAGACCGCCCAGGCGGTGGCGCGGGGCGTCTGCCGCCTGCTCGGCGAACTGGGCCAGGCCAGCCTGACCGAATTCAACCTCGGGACCGGGCGCCGGGTCGACGTGATCGGTCTGACCGGAGACGGCCGGATCACGGTGGTCGAGGTCAAGAGCAGCCTGGCGGATTTCCGCGCCGATCAGAAGTGGCCGGAGTACCTGGAGTTCTGCGATCGCTTCTACTTCGCCGTACCCCAGGACTTTCCGCAGGAGGTCCTGCCCGACGACCAGGGCCTGATGGTCGCCGACGCCTACGGTGCGGCTATCCTGAGACCGTCGGTTGAGCTGTCGATGGCGGGCGCACGCCGCCGTTCGCTGATCCTGCGCTTCGCCCGGGCCGCAGCCGGGCGCCTGCAGGTCCTGACCGACCCGGGTTTCGCCGCTGGCTGACGCTCCCTCGCACGGTGAACTCGGCCGGCGAACCCGGGTTTTCCTTCCCCCGGACGCCTGGGTTAGACTCCGTCACCGATTCGGATCAGCCTGGGAAAGACGATGAACGAGATCTTCGCGGACGGCATCAGCGGCATTGTCATCGCCAACAACGTCGTGCGGGTCGAGCTGGCGCGCCTGCGCCCGACCGGCCAGGGCGACCAGCA
>JAAUXU010010065.1_pt1 | contig 11353 bp, 8 predicted proteins | sample 7278151 | NCBI WGS metagenome assembly JAAUXU01 (sample SAMN14350113, study PRJNA611818) | marine sediment metagenome | isolation source: surface marine sediment (1.8m) | place: French Polynesia: Moorea | collected 2018-08 | reverse complement strand
CACCCTTTGACAACGCTGGCCGACGAGCGGATGGCGGCCGCGCGTTGAACGAACCATACGAGGCGTCCGCCAGCCGAGAGTAAAAATGAGTAATGATAAAAAAGAGGCTTACGAAGTAGGCATTCCCCTTGATGACCTGCCCTCCCCCCTGGAGGAACCCGCCGATCAAAGCGACCAGGAGATCGTAACGCCGGAAACGGAAGTTTCCCCGACTGAGGTTGTCGTCGATTCCCCCGAAGATCCCACCGGTCTTCCCGACCTTTTCGATCCAGAAGAACTCGCTGAAGTTGGTCTGACCGCCGAATTGGCTTCGCCGGAAGATCGTGAAGAGGATCAAGACGCCGCCCCCCCCGCACCAATCGCTGCCAATGAGGATGAAAGCTATGCGGTGATTGATTCCGAGGACGAAAATGCCGAGGGGCGAGACAGCTTCATTCCGCATACTTCGGAAATTGAAATTGGGGATGGCGACAACGACCTGGAAAGTCCGCTTGCTTTGGACCCGTTGTCCGATGGCGTCCCTCCTGATGAGGTCGCCGTTACCGAGCCCCCGCTTTCCACTAACGATGATGCATCGATCGAAGATGACGTCGCGGGAGAATCCAGTCATTTCCCCGACGAGGACGGTCTTGCGACGCCCCCTGCCGATGGTGCCTTTATCGATCAGGATTTACTGGCGGGCCGTCTTGAGAGTCTGGGGCTGCAGATCGAAGAGCTCCAGCGGGAATTTGCGGGCAAGCTTAAATACGACGCCCACAAAGACGAGATTATTGACCGGCTGCATTCCGAATTGCAGGAATACAAGCAGGATATCATCAAGAAATATGTCCTCTCAATTGTGATGGACGTCGTCAAGGTCGCCGATGACATCCGTAAATGGTTGGCCTATTTTCGCTCCTTGGAAGTATCGCAGCGGGATCCACGCAAGCTGTTCCGCTACGTGGAAGCCATTCCATCCGACTTGGAAGATGTTTTTTACTGGCATGGTGTCAAGCCATTCTCGCATCAAGATGGCGCGTTTGATCCTTCCCGCCAGCGCGCGATCAAAAAAATACCCACGGACGATCCAGCCCTGGATAAATGCGTGGCGCACAGCATCCGCCCTGGCTACGAATGGGAAACCAAGGTCATTCGTCAGGAGATGGTTGCGGTCTATGTCTTTAAGCACGAGCAGGAATCTTTGGATACGGGGATGATCGATGAGTGAAACAATTAAGAAAATATTTGGTATTGATCTGGGAACGACCTATTCTTCTATCGCTTACGTCGACGAATACGGCAAACCGGTCATTATACCCAATGCCGAAAACCAGCGTATAACCCCCTCGGTTGTTTTTTTTGACGGTAGTGAGATTGTCGTCGGGGATGTTGCCAAGGAAAGCGCCAAGCTTTATCCCAATGAAGTGGTCAGCTTCATCAAGCGATCCATGGGCGAAGCCTATTTCGTCTACGAATACGACGGCAAACAATACCGGCCCGAGGAAATATCGAGTTATATTCTGCGTAAGGTGGCCCAGGATGCGGAGCAGACCATCGGCGAGAAGGTCAAGGATGTCGTCATCACCTGCCCCGCCTATTTCGGCATCAACGAGCGCGAGGCCACCCGCAAATCCGGAGAGATCGCCGGTTTCAACGTGCGACAAATCATCAATGAACCCACAGCGGCGGCCATCGCCTACGGCACCGTTCAGGAAACCGAAAATCGCGTCGTCCTTGTCTACGATCTCGGCGGTGGCACGTTTGACATTACCATGATCGACATTCAGGAAAGCTCGATTGACGTCATTTGTACCGGCGGTGACCACAACCTCGGCGGGAAGGATTGGGACGATCGCATCGTGGCTTACCTGGTTCAGGAATTCCAGCGCCAAACCGGCTCTGAGGAGGATATTCTGGAGGACCCCGACACTTGGCAGGACCTGCAGTTGTCGGCTGAAAAATCCAAAAAAATTCTTTCCCAGCGGGATAAAACCCCGATCTCGATCACCCATGGCGGTGAACGTGTCAAGGTGGAACTGAGTCGCGAAAAATTCCTGGAGATTACAGCCGATCTGGTCGAGCGCACGGTTGCGCTGACCAAAGACATGCTTCAAGAGGCCAAGGAGAAAGGCTATGAACAATTCGATGAAATCATCCTGGTCGGAGGGTCGACACGCATGCCGCAGGTCGCCGAGCGCATCCAGCAGGAGTTTCCGGTGGACGCCCGCATGTTTGATCCGGACGAATCCGTTGCCAAAGGCGCGGCGATTTATGGCTGGAAGCTCTCGCTCAACGATGGCCTGATCACGCGTATCGCCGAAAAAACGAATCGCAACCCCGAAGAAGAAGATATTATCAAAACGACGCCCAAACAAATCATGGAAGAAGTCGCCAAAGAAATGTCCGAAGAAACGGGGGTGACGCTATCGGCGGTCAAACAGTCGACCATGGATATCCGCGACGTCGCCAGCAAGAGTTTTGGCGTCGTTGCCCGTCGGCCCAATGATGAGGAGGGTGTATTTAACCTGATCCGCAAGAACACCACCGTTCCCTCTGAAATTCGACGAACCTTCTACACGCCCGAGGCCAACCAAGAGCGGGTCTTGATTCGCATCATGGAAAACGAGACCGGCGATAAAGTTGTTCCGGTCGAGCACTCGATTGAAATCGGCACGGCGGTCTTGGATTTGCCTGCGGGTCTGCCCGAAGATTCCCCGGTGGAAATCACCTTCAATCTCGATCGCGAGGGGTGCCTGCACATTAAGGCCCTGGAAACATCAGCCAACCGTATTGTTCAGGCCAAAATCGAAACGAGTTCGGTCATCCAAGGAAAAGAGCTCGAAGATGCGATTGCCCGCGCTCAGCATCTAGTCGTCCATTAGTACCCCTTTCCTTTTCAGGGAGGCGCTACCATCGGTCGGCCAAATGCTATTGATACCGAGGTCACTATCTCACGGACACTTGTCACGCTTTCCTATGGCAAGTGTCTTTTTTTGGTCACGGCCAGCGATGGTTTACGCCCAGCGCGATCCGTCCCATCCCATCAACAGCGACCGGCCGACCCCACCAGTCAATAGCGCTGTCTCGAGCGCCACGATCGACGGTGGGATGAAACGGCGACATACTGACCATCGATTTTCGGACGTGTTGTCTGAGGATGGGTTTCCTAATGACGTATTTAATTGTATATTGACAATGTACGGATCGACCCGAATCGATTGCTGTATGGATTTGGCCGGCATGAAAATTGCTCAATCCTTTAATCGTTCATCGATCACCTATTGTGGCATCGGTTCGCGGACCTAATTAGCCTATGTTTCAGAAAGGTTGTTAAGATATGGGCCGGATTAACTTTTACCAACTGCTGGATCTCCCAATCAATCCGCCGGAAAACGACCAACAGGTTATTGAGGAGGCCATTAAAAAGAAACAGATGGCCTGGAGTCGGCTGCGCAACCATCCCACCAAAGGCATCCAAGCCCGGCATTATATCAGCCTCCTGCCCGAAATCCGCAAAGTGATGACCGATGAGGACCTTCGACAAAAAGAAGCCGGCGCGGCCGTGGAGGAACTGAAGAAACGACTGGAGGCGATTTTCCAAGCGGTGGACCGCCATATCGATCTGGTCGGTTGCAAGGGCGAGGTTTTTGAGGAGGATATCGAGAAAATCGCCTTGCGTCACGATATCAAACCGCCACTCGTGCAGAAACGTGTGGCGCGTTGGCGCAAGAAACGGGGTTCCCCCGCTGTCATTCAGATACAGCGTCAGTTGATCACGGGTAAATTATCAGAGCAGGAATTAGATAAAATCGCTGAACAGCATGGGATTGATCCCGGTACCAGCCGTAAAATCCACCAACAGCTCCTTGAACAACGTCTGGTCGAGTTGGATGAATTTGTCAGTATCCAGGTCCGCAAAGGCTATATGACGCAGTCGGAAATCTCGGGACTTGCCGCCGTATTCCCTTTTGACGAGGGCGAGATTCTGCGTCGTATTCGCTGTCCTATCAATAAATCCGCCAAAAAAGAAGAAACGGAAGCGTATCAGATTGACAGCACTGTCGAACAGGTCATTCGTGAAAATTTGAAGATTGTCGGCCACGATTCGTTGTACGGCTTCCTGGGCCTATTCCCGGGGTCAAGCTTGGATGCGCTGCAGAAGAAAACGACTGCCAAGGAAAACGAAATCCGAAAAATCGCCCAGAAGGATGCCGTGCTGACGGCCAGCGGGGTGCTGGTGGGTCAATGTATATCGCTGTTCAAATCCGATGAAAGTCGTTATGCCTACGACCTAAGCCGTGCCCGTCTGCTATTGAACAAACTCAACACGGATATCGATCTGGCCGCGACGGGCAAGACCATTCCCAGAGAGCAGTACGACTACCTCGTGCGCCAGGCCATACGCTTCGGTACGCATCCGGATAAAGCCAAGACACACATACGGGATTACTGCAAATCCCAGGGTTGGACGCTTGTCCTTCCCAAAAAGAAAATCAATTTCAAGCGCTACCTGTTAGTCGCCTCCATCGCCACCGTCTTGTTGGGGCTTGGGGGCGGCATATTCTGGTATGTCTATTACAGTCAGCAGCGGCTTGAAATCGAGTATTTACAAATGCAGTCAGGACTCAGTCAACAAAAAAGTCTTGAGGCGCAACTCGCGCATGTTCAAAAGTATATCACGAATCAGAGTGACTCGGAATATGTTGAAAAGGCGCAACAGGTCATCGAGGGCCTGCACAAACGAATCGAATTCCGTGATCTCAAAAATGTCCAGAAGCAGAAAGCAGAATTCGAGGCCAGTCAAGCCTATGAAAAAATCGAACCACTGGTCCAGAATTTCATGACCAAGCATCCCGTCTCGGCCCACAACGCTAAGTTAAAACAAGAACTGAGCGAGTTGCCGGACCTCATCGACAAACGTGATTATGAGCGCATACAGGCTATCCCGCCGGATGATTTTGCCCGCGTGGCATCGGCGCTGTCGGCCTACCTGAATGAACACCCCAAGGGGGCGTTTGTCCGCCAAGTCGATCGACGCGCCAAAAAAATGGCCAAACCCTATTATCAACAGTTGGTGCGTGAACTGGAGAGTTGCGAAAAGTCCGCGAATTGGACGCGCTGTGTCGAATTGAGTGCGCCCTATATAGCGCTTTATAAGGATTCGCGCTACGCTCTGCGATTAAAGAAGAGAAGAGATGAATATGCACGCAACAGCCAGGGGGAAGCGATTGTGTCTGAATTGCAGGCCAAGGCGGGGGGACGAGGAGCCGACCCTGCGGTTCTGACGCAAACCTACAAGACATACCTGGCGCAGAATCCCTACTCCCCGGCACGCCAAATAATTGAAGCTGAAATCGAAACCCTTGAGGTTGCGCTCAATCGGCGCAGTGTGCAGTCAGAACTAAGCCGTCTTCGAGCGATGCTGCCCCATTCCAAAGGACGTTTCCGGGAAAAGGCCAACGCAACGGTTGATGACAAAACAACCGGCTTGACATGGGTCATGATCGACTCCCAACTGGATACTCGCGAGTGCATGACGCTTGATGAAGCCAAGGGCTACATTGATCGCCTGAAGACCGGAGGATATTCGAATTGGCGTCTGCCCACCGCCATGGAAATGCAGGGATTTTACCGCGACAACAATCTTTTCCGCCGGAATTCCGCTCAATGGTACTGGAGTGCGGATCAGACCAAACGATACTCGGGCGGGTGGAACATTTTGGTCGATGTTGTCACACCTTCATATCCGGGGGGCATCAAACAGCGCAATGCCGACGAATGTGGATGGGTGAGGCCCGTTAGGCCCTAAAAAGGCCACGGGACGATGAATTGACGCCGACAGGCGAGCGGTGGGTGGGCAATGATATAGACCCTCATCGCCGAAACGATTTAACGCCCCCTGACGGTGTTGGGAACCGGCTCCGAATGCCCGCGCAGCCCGCATGTGTGCTCCGCTTTCTCCCCGCCTCACGCCTTGCGGGAACCCGCGGGCTTTAGGCGAGATTGCGGGCAGCCCGCATGGATTTGCACTCCGCATACCCATCAGTTGTGGATGTCTTCCAGTGTCTTGATCAGCCGTTCTTTGGCAACGGCTTTCCACAGCAGTTCCACGACGATACTCAGATAGGGGATCTCGTTTTTTTCGCGGATATCCTTTAAGAGGCGCCAGTCATTCGAGTTGGCAACGATGCCTGCTTCCTGAACGACGACCGTCAGCATTTCCTCGATATCACCTGACTCGCGGAATATGCGGGTGAGTGCGAGGCGGATTTTGCTCGACCGGGGCAGTCCAAGTTGATCCAAACCTTTGCGGAAAGTGCCGGAATCGATGCCTTTCAATTGTTCGAGTGCTTGTTGCGCACCCTTTTGAACCAGGGTCAAGTCGGTTGACGACTTCTTGCTCATGGTGATGTGGGCATAATAGTAATGGGCCTCCCCTCTCCTGCCGAGCGACGCAAAGCCGCCGACGTTGGCAACCCCCAGCAGTTCATTTTGAAGCTTGATGCGGACCCGCTTGAGGGCGGCTTCCGACATTTCGGGCATCTCTTGCGAGCCTCTGATCTTGGCGCGCAAATGGTCCGGGTTGCTGCGCAAGGCGTAGATGTCTATTGTCGTCGAGGGGATGCTGCTGTCATCAAGGTTGATGCGCACGCCTCCGCTTGTTTCTTCGGTGTCGACCTGCCGTATTCTCAGCGTCTTGAGTATCGTTTTGAGTTTCGGATCCAAGTCTTTTCAAACTCCCGCTATTTCCCGGCTACTTTTTAGAGCAGGTCTGAGACGAACTTAGCGACTGGTATCAGCTTGATGGCACGGAGATTTCAGTTCTCCGAGCGCGAAACCATTAATTTTAGTGTTACCAGCTGACTGTCCCGCCAAGGCCAGAACATGGCTAAGGCGCGCTGGTTGCTTTTTTGGAGACAAAACAAGATTTGGTGATCAAAGATCTCCCCGAAGTCCTCGGTCAGACTGAGCAGTTCGTCCGAAACGGGCTGACCTTCACCTTTTACCGGTGGTCCGAGCACTTCTTCGATGCAGCGGTACCACTCCTGTAGGTCGCGTCGATCAAATACGAGTTGGGCGTACTCACCCCGGCCATCGACATGGTATTTTTTCTGGATTGGATGGAGGTTTCGCAGTTTAGCGATTAGATCATATAATTCCATAAATTCCGATACCGAAGGGCTGCGCTCGCGTTGGATTGAATGGCACTTTCCCGGCAATAGCGTTCACAAACGGTCTTTGCATCCGCGATGAGGAGGGGAAGCGAGATGGCGGATCCCGCCATGATTTTTCCCATGAGCCTCATTGTTCGTAATTTTTGTTTTGGCCGTTGGCCGGGATCTATATTAACCTTAAATAAATAGCAATATCCGCTTTGAAAGTAAACCTAAGTTGAAAACCTGGGCCGCATGAATCCAACCGATCAGAGGCATTAAGTGACCACCGCTACAAACCGAGGTTTATACGCGGGCTGAGACGTATCCGGCATCAACGGCATAAATTAACTCAGGTGGCACAGCTTGATTGCACGCTGGTCGAGCCGATCCGCCAAAGCGCCCTGGGCACCACCGGTAAGATCCAGGGTCCGTTCCCAGACGTCCCTGCTTTCCATGCAGAAATAAACAGCCGCCTCTGGCGCCCGTGAACGGATCGCTTTGATTATCGAACGGTAGATTTTGGTTCGCAATGGTTTGAAATATCGCATTTTTCCATCCAACCCGTAGATGAACTCGCCATAGACGATGTCTGACTCTGGGAACCGGCGCTGAATGACCGGTTTCAAGGGTGGCACGCATCGAAAGGTGCCCAGACTGATCCAGGCGATATTCACAGGATCGATCCGGTCGAACAGTTGGGCGACAACAGCCGTATACGCATCTTCAGCGCCCTCTTGGATAATAATCGGGTCGAAATGAAAAGCCAGCGGATAGCCCCATGCCTGGCAGCGGGCAGCGGCTTCCAGACGGGACTGCAAAGAAGCCGTTCCGATCTCATTCGTCGCAATAACCGCTTCGGTATTCAATGACCAAGCGATGATTGTTTTACGATTGTGGTCGAGGTGCTCAAGTTCGCCGATATTGTCCGTTTTGGTCTTAAGTTCCAGGGCGACTCGGTTTTGGCGGCCGAACCGATGCACGAGTTTCTCAACCATGGGGGTCCAGCCGCTCCAGATCAGGCTGTCGGTATACTCGCCAGTGCCGATGCGTCGAAAAGCGGTTGTGCTGAAAAAGTGTGTCAATTCAGCGTCCATGACATCGTGGTTGACGAAATACTGGAGAACGGGGGGGTGAAAAAAGGTCTGCAGGATGCAATAGGCGCAATCCATGGGGCAATAGGTACCAACATGCAGGATCATGTAGCGACAGCATTGATAGTGTCTGGTCCCCGGGCAACTTCGTAAAAACCGCCCCCTGTTCTGGGTCAGGAATAACACCTTCTTACCGGCCGCAATCGGGTCATCCGCTTGATTGACGAATTCAAACACCTCTTCGGGCGGGCACACTTTTTTGATTGGTGTGTTGATTCGGGACGCAATCGACTTTGTCTGCGGATCGTTTTCAACCGCGGGATCAACAAAGACATGTTGAATCTGGGGGATGAAATGCTCTGGACGCTTTGACATGGCTGCTGACTTTCATGGCGCTGGGAATGGTTCGCGGGCTCCCCGCTGCACGGCCTTGCTTGGAGGAGTTCGTGGCGCTCCACCTCGGCATTAATGGACGCGAAGGCGTTCTATCATGGAACGGAAGACGAGAAAAGAACTAGCGGGCAATGCCACGCGAGAAGATTTCAAAAGCGGTATCGAAGGCGGGATGCACCGGCGCATTCTGGTCGTTTATGATCCGTTTGCTTTCTTCCCAGAGGACGATGCCGGAAAAAAGGGCCCACATGACATTGGACAAATCCTTGGGGGCCTTTTCAATGAAGACCTGGCCCGAAATGCCCTCTTCGAAAATATGGGATATGATATCGATCGTTTGTTGAGACAGATCACGAATGCGTGTCAGCACCGGTTCCGATAGGTTTTTCAGGATGTCGCTGGATTGCAGATGGAAGAGACTGACAAGGATCAGGGGGTCGAATTCATAGACCTCAAACAACGTTTGTTTCAGGAGCTCAATGCGGCGTTGAGGACTTTGGGATTCTTTGACGTATACGCGTTTGAGCTTGTTGTACAGATGGTCGAGAATTTCAACGGAAAGCGAAGCATACAGTTCATCCTTGTTCTTGAAATACAGATAGAGCGTGCCGGGACTGAGTTCGGCTTCGCGTGCAATGTCCTCCATCGTTGTCTTGGTGAAACCCTTGATGGAAAACACTTTCTTGGCAGCAATCATGATCTGACGCCGCCTGCGCTTACGCTCACGCCGCTTGCGTTCCTGTATACCCATAATTAAATGAATTTTATTTATAGATTGTATAGCCTTACATTTATTTGACTTTCAATGTCAATATTTATTTATATTTAGTTATTGGGCACGCCCCAATCGAAGTGTTTCACTGCCGGTGATAGCAGGCGATAGGTTTTAATCCCCATCAGGTTGGATGGAGTGAGATGCCAACGGTGGGCGCAAATATCGTTGCCCTGCTTGTCAAGTCTGGACGGTCCAAACCGGCCCGTTTGGCTGGCGACCCGAATTTATTTTAAAAATAGTTCCGAAATCGCTGGATTTTGGATCGCATGTCCGAGTTTGCGGTGGGCGCGGTTTAAGTCGTCAATCGTCTTAAAACGCAGCGAAAGGGTGTAGATGAGGCCCTCAAAGCCTTCAGGATGGTCAATCCGCATGTGCGGGCCGAGCTTCAGTTTGCTGAGCGCCGTTTGGTAGCGCCTCTCGGCAGCGGACAGGTTTGGAAAACACAAATTCCTCAAATATTTACGTATATCGGCCGTTTTCGAGTTGCCATCCCGTTCACGATCATCGACTAGCGCCCGTATGCGATTGTCGTGGAGCACCGCGGCTACGGACGTGCCGTCGCGGCCGGCAATATCCTGTGCCAAATTGAGGATATCCCTTTGCTTGCCGACGCTCATGGGGATCCGTGTGAAAAGAGCGTGCACAGCCTCCCGGTCGTCACCTGGCATGGCACCGAGGGCCAAGGCGATACCAGGGCCAATGGACCCCTCGACGATGGCGGTCTGCAATTTATCTTCGAGCTGGTTCAAACCCAAAAGCCGCGCGATCATTTTGCGGGTGGCGGGCAAGCCCAACCGCTCCATTTCGCCCAGGAGGTCTTCTTCCGCTGCGCACAGGTTTTTCAGCCGATTTACGGCGCGGGCGGATTCGACCAGATTGAGCGCACGCTGGGAGTTGTTTTCGATGATGGCGATGCGAAGGCAGTCTAACGGCGTCAGATGATCCGCCAGCAGACGCGCGGCGATGGCGTTGTGTCCGGTCTGGATGCAGGCCTTAACCCGCCGGAATCCGCTGACGATGATCCAATCAGCGCCACGCCGCTGCAACGCCGGTGGAACCAGCAATCCGTTGTCGCGTATGGATCGAAACAGTGAGGGCTTGTCGTGTGTCGTTGAAATCCGAAATGAGCGGTCGGTTGGATTTATCGCTTTCAGCGCTACCGTGGCGATTTCATATTCCATGCGCATCGCCGGTCAACAACGTCAAGGCTTCGAGGTATTTGGACCGCGTACCGTTGATGACTTCTTCGGGCAATCGGGGACCGGGTGGCGTCTTGGCGAATTTGATCGAGGTTAGGTAGTCACGCACATACTGCTTGTCGAAGCTGGGTTGGGCACCGCCGGGACGGTAGCTGGAATCGGGCCAGAAACGCGAGGAATCCGGGGTTAAAACCTCGTCAATCAGGATGAGCTTGCCGTTGTCCAGTCCAAATTCGAATTTGGTATCGGCAATAATGATCCCTTTGCGTTTAGCGAGTGAAACCCCCTGGCGGTAAATGGCCAAACTGAGGTCACGCGCCGCTGCGGCTAAATCCTGACCGACACGGTCGACCATTTCGGCAAAGCTGATATTGATATCGTGCTTGCCGAGTTCTTCTTTGGTGGAGGGGGTGAATATCGGTTCGGGCAGTTGATCGGATTCGACGAGGCCCGGCGGCAATTTGATCCCGCAGACGTCACCCGTTTGCTGGTATGATTTCCAGCCGGACCCCGAAAGATACCCCCTTACGACGCATTCAATCGGCAGGACCTCAACCTTTTTCACCAGCATGCTGCGGCCGCGCAGCGCTTCGGCATGCGGTTGGCAGGCTGCCGGAAAGTCTTGGACCTCATTGGCGACGAGGTGGTTGGGAACCAGGTTCGCCATTTGTTCGAACCAGAATAGCGAAATCTGCGTAAGAATTTTGCCCTTATCGGGTATGGGGTCGGGCATAATGACGTCGAAAGCCGATATGCGGT
>JAAUXU010028507.1_pt1 | contig 11354 bp, 15 predicted proteins | sample 7278151 | NCBI WGS metagenome assembly JAAUXU01 (sample SAMN14350113, study PRJNA611818) | marine sediment metagenome | isolation source: surface marine sediment (1.8m) | place: French Polynesia: Moorea | collected 2018-08 | reverse complement strand
GACTTTGCAAGTGACTGCTCCCCTCGCCCCTCTGCAACTTTCTCGCAATCGGGACCTTTTCCCTTTTAGTCCGAAAATCCCTTGGCGGCGGCAACTCGCTTTTGTTTGTTCTTGTGTTTGTCTGCTGAATGAATGACTCAGAGGCTCTGCTGCCGTGAAACTTTCCTCCTCCTCCACCGCCCATTTCGGGGAAGGGCATAAACAACGCCCCGAAACAAACGACCGCACCCCCCTCCCCATATCTCTCCTCTCAAGGGACTTTTAGTACGAGGAGACTTCCTCTCTCTTTGCTTTTCCTCCGCAGTATTAAAGAATGTGTCTGCGAGCAGTCAGAAAGTCGACGAAACAATGGCCCTCCCCTGAAAAAGAGATATTTCTTTTTCTCTGGATGTTTCTTCTCTCCCCAGCTCATGACGGACAGGCTTTGCAATTGGAGGCAACGCCCCATTTCATCCTTATCCTCCGGTTTTTCTCCAAACGCCTTCCGCTCTTTTCTTTCCCGGAGGACCATTGAATTGCAAATTTCATATCCTCGAGTACATTTCTCGATTTTTATGACCGTGCTTCCCTCCTCCCCTTCTATTTCCTGCTGTATTGTTGTTCTCTTTTCTTCTCTCCTGCCTTTTCCCCTTTAGCTGCTAAGGCTGTGTAGAACACCAATGGGTTTCTCTGAGCAAAGGAGGAGGAGGAGGAGGGGAGGGGGGCGATAGTAAACAAACAGACTTTGCTGCAGGAGTCGAAAAGCCCTTTTCTCTCTTTTCCCCTCTCCTCCGCCATTCCGCCATGTATAGCTGAAGTAGCAGGCGCCCTACTGCTAGGGGAAGGGGAGGAGGGGGAAGGGGGAGTACAGTAGGTAGGCACTGAAAGGGCTTCTCCTCTCTCCTCCCTCCTCCCTCCCTATTTTCCCTCCCTTTTTTTCTTTTGCCGCCTCCGCATTGAAAAAAAGGGGGGAAGGTAGGAAGTTCCACCCCACTTTTTATGGCTGTTGGATGAGGAGAGAGAGGTGGGAAAAGGGAGGGTTTCGAAAGTGCGGATAGAGAGGAAAAGGAAAAGCAGCTACGGGGGGAAAAGGAGGAAAAATTTATTAGGCAGCTTTTTCTCCCCCTTCTTCCCCCCTCTCTGATCAGCCGAATCGGGAGCAAATTCTTCTTTTCTTCCCACCGACCGTCGGACCCTTTCACGCAAGCTGCCGGTGGTTCCTTTGACTGGCAGGGAGCTACAGCAGCTGCCGACCGACCGACCATGGGATATGGAGGAAGAAGCCCGTCTGGGACCGAGGAAAAAGGACGGCCTTTCCTCCTCCTCCTCTTTCTTTTCCTCCTTTCCGCTACATTTAGCCGGGAAATATTGACAAAACGAATCTCGCGCCAGATAAATAAACAAGCACTGTCGGGGGAGACGCCGGGAATAAGTCGGATAAATAAGGTTTTTTCCCCCGAAGGGAGGGACGAAGTGACAAAGTGGCCGCCGACGTGAGAGGGGGAGGACGTCTAAAAAAAGAAAGCGAATATACAATGCACGATGGAGGGGGGAGGGAAGATCAAGTGAATGTCTGCCTGAAGAATGAGTCAATTTGGTGGCGGACTGCCCATTTGTGTCAAAGGGGAGGGGAGGAGGCGACGTCGGACAAATGGGCGGAGGAGGAGGGAGGGCGCACCCGGAATCAATAAGCCAAGAAAAGGAGGGGGGGAGGGGTATTGTTGTTGTCCCCTCCTCCTGCCACATGGACTAATCTCCCCACGAAAGTTAGAGCCAGGCAATTTCTTTTCGGGCTTGAAATAAAAGTTCTTGCCCCCTACTATTCCCCCTTTACGTACCAGTAGACCGATGCACAGTACTGCATAAAAAGGTTGCATTCAAGAGTTTCGTGCATTTTCTCTTTAGTCTTTTGCTCGTATTTGCAATATAGGCTACAGTCTTCCCCATTCGCTTCCTCTCCTCTTGGAAAACTCCCCCAGGGATTGGCTGTTGTTGCGAGCTGTTTTTGGCAGTCTCGCACAGCAGCCGTAAGAACGAAGAATGAGTTCCCCCATGAGCCTCCCTCCGGCCGGGACTTCCAATCTAGCGCGGAATGACTGAAACATGCTACGAAAAGGAAAAGAGGGAGATGATTGGAGTCTCTCTCATTCCCTCCTCACTAATTGCAGTTTCAGTCTGGCGATTTCCTTGGAGCGGGGGGGGGAGAAGAAGAGATGAGGGAATAAGGAGAAGTCCCTTTTGGTTTTCTCTGACAAAGCAAGTCGGCCGAAGAAAAGTGCGGCAAACGATCTTGCCGACGACGACGACTTGAGGGGAAATTCCCCGAATTCCGCGCCGTCCCATCACTTACACAACTTTCCCACTTTTCTCGTACGCGGGGGGAAAACACAGTGGGGAAGAAAATATGGCCTGGCCGAGTCTTAAAGTTCCTCCCTCCATCTCCTAAACTATGCGCGAAATGCGTCTTCGCCGGCGGAGTGGAGAGGGAAATAGAAAATTCGGCGGACCCTTCTCCAGCTTTCATGTTTTCTCTCCCCCTTCCGCTGACATATCCTGGAAATCGGTGGTAGGCGGTGGTTTTGAGGCATGGAAGTGGGGCTTTTTTCTCCCCTACGACGAGGTAGTAAGGGAAGAGGGAGGGGGGTGTCGCGGCCTCTCCTCGCCTTAATCAATCACCGGCCTTCTCTCCCCCTCCTCCCACTCCAACGGACGAACGGGTAAAAGAGGAGGATACGCCCCCATTCCTACGCCCCTTTTGGATACCGCCGCCGCCGCCGCGCGTACGTATACGTACGTGTAACTCGTAATTCCGTGGTTTTGGGAAGGGTTCCTATAGGGAGGGAGAGAGGAGCGACTTTTTTCGTCTGCGTCCTTATTCCTTCCCATTAACGGTGGGCGGAGACCCGAAAAAAAGAGCACCGGAGAGTGATTTCTTTTTTCCCTCTCTAGCCATTCCTACTTCTGGAGGGCCCGTAATTATGACGAATTAATGGCTCACAAGAGAAAGAGTAGGGGGAGGGGCCAAGAGCCCTCCCTAGACGTCTGAGTGATCGCTGCACTTTTGTTTCGTCTGTAATTATGACAATCAGTTCAGACATATAAAAAGTTTTTCCCAAAGTTTTTAGCACTACTTGTGAGCTATTCAGATGTTTATGAGGGGACTATACTGCACGTGCAAGTCATAAAAAACTCGGAGAAGCAAGTGAAAGCATTCTCCGACCGACGAAAAAAGCGAATAGCATTTCGGACGGGGTGGGGGGGAGTGTCATGACCGGGTCAATTTGTCATCTCACTCTCCTCCTCCTCCTCCGACCGACCGAGCGACGGCTCTGGTTTTTCGATCGGCGGCGGCGGCTGAAAGAGAAGCCGACGACCGACGACCGACTTTGGTCGCGGTTGCTTTCTAACACCTGCGCCCGCGATCCGATCCCGATCGCCGTTCGCGTGGTTTATGGTTCACGGGGCGGATTAGTCAGGGTTCGTTAGCAGGGAGTTACAGAAATAGAAGTCATGCTGTATGTTGCGCAGCGATAGAAATGCGGTCACGGGGACCAAAAAAGGAACTGGGAGAATATGTGTTGATCATGGGCGTTGAGGCTTCGCGCGTATATCAAGAACTATTACCCAACCGCGGTGAAAGCCGATGGGGAGGGAAAGGCGGACGGAAAAACCCCTCGCGAATGGAGACAGAGAGAGCCTTTTTTTCTATCCCTGCTTTTCCGTCCGCGGGGAAGGACTGGGAAAGAGAAAAAAAGAAAAGAAAGGGGGCCTTAAAAGCACATCCCTGTACCGCAAGCACAGCTTGTATAATGTCAAAACCATCATCGCGACGAAGCCATCCGTACCCCTACTTTTCTTCCCTTTTCCCATCATCACCCTCAAAAAGGGGCCTTTCCTCCCGACAAAGGTGGAAAAAATCCATCAATCAAATCGTTCGTCGTCTCTTTTCCTACCTCTCAGCGGTCCGTTGAGGTAGTCGACGAACATCATGGGCCTGTCGCCCAAGTCCACCTCCGACGGAGGCGGCCCTGACAGCAGCGGGTCCGCGTCCGCCGCCATCGCCGCCGCAGCCACAAAGCACAGCAGGAAGAAGTTCGGCGCCATCTTCTGGGCAAAGGTCCTTCTCTCTTCCGCCCTTTTCTTCCTCTTCATGTCCCTTTCGGGGAGCCTTGTAGTGGGACTCATGGCTGGAAAAGGGAGAGGGGCAGGGAATCGGTTTTTATGAGTCCCGCCTCCACCTCAGCCTATGGCTCCGCCGCCGGAGCACGGCCACAGTCCGGCAGCAGGGCGGCGGCGGATTCATTGTCATGGATCCTCCCCCTTCTTGGCCACCACCGTCCGCCTTCTTCTCTCACTCTGTATAGGGACTCTCCTCCTGGCGAGAAAAGGGAAAGGAAGAAAGGAAGGGGCGACTGAATGGAGTGTAGAGCTGCAGGGAGGGAGGAGGGAGTTGTAGGTTGGGAAGGAGGTTTTTTATGTCCTCCTCCTTTCTTCTTCTCAGCCCTGTCTGGGATCGTCTGGTCTCCTCTTTTCTCCTGCTTTTCCCCTTTTTTGGGAGGGATCTGATGACAGCAGCTCCTCTTCCTTTCGATCTCCCTCTCTCCCCCGTTACCGATATCTTCAATGGCGGTCCAGATATAGAAAGACGCGACGGGAGGAAATCCGCGGATACACGAGTCTTCTTTCTTCGTCCTCTTCTTTTCCTGAGTTGCCACAGATCTTATAGTACACGGGGCTGCTCGCACACACAAGTCGTTCCAAACTCCCAGGGCCAAAAAATCGTAGATGGGGGACAACCTTCCCCGTCCTGCCAAGGTACCTCGTCCTTTGTCCCTCGACTTGAAATTAGTTTTCCAAGTCCCCCCTCCCTGCCTACGTAGGAAAACGAGAAGGGTTCTTCTCCGCCCTCTCCCCCCTTCCGAAGTCCTCCTCCTCTTTTCTCGGGTGAATACACCTCCTCCGTGTCAGGGACTTAGCGGCGGAGGGGGAAGAGGAGGAGCCCTTCCTCCTCGCCTCGCTGTCTGCTCTCTCTGTTCCAGGGAGAGGGGGAGAACGAAAACTTCGTTGTTTGCATGGCTACGCACGCAGAGGGGGGGAGGCAGAAGGGGAGGACTTTGAATGACAAGAAAATATTAAAGTTTGTGAAGTGGGGAGGAGGAAGGGGGAAGAAAGAAGCCAAGGACGGGCAAAAAAGTGAAGGGAGGAGACGGCAGGCGCAGGCGAGGAAAGGGGCTTCTTTTCTTTTCATTTTTTTTTGCTGGCGTGATCACGCAGCGACGTCTTCAGTCTTCAACGTTGTCGGCGAGGAGAGCCAACAGCCCTCGCCTTGCCTGTCTTCCCGCTTCCTCCCTCCCCCGCCCCCCACTTAAAAGACGTTACGGCAAGTTTTGCAACGGGGGAGGAGGAGGAAGAAGGGCATAAAAGCGGCGTAGGAGACTTTTTAGTGGAGGGGAGAGAGCCTTCTTCTTCCTTCCCCTTTTGAGAGACGCCTCCTCTCACAGAGAAGAGGAGGACACGGCTTTTGCCTGCTTTTGTGCCCTCTTATAAAAACCTGAGGGAAGGAGGGGGAAACGCTGTTGACTGCGTTGCCGCGGCTCAAAGAGGACCTCCTAGCTGGCCGCCACAGCTACTTGACTGCAAAATACAAGAGGGCAAGGGAAAAAAGGGAGGGGTTCTTATTACTAGCGCAGTCCTCCTTCCATTCAGAGAGGCAGGGAAGAAGAATTTTTTTTTTGCAGAGGGTCCCTTAGCTCTTGACGGAATGAGGGATAGGGAGAAAAAGAGGAAGGAGAAAGGAGGAGGAGGATGGTCAAAATTGGGGGGAGGGGGAAGACACGAGGCAGGAGGATAGGAGCAACACATTCTGCTTTCTCCTTTTCCTCCCCTCCTCGCTTTTCTAGCTGGCGGAGGGGGTGTTTTTTAGCAGGGGTGAGGGAGAAAGAAGAGCTGAAGTCAATGAGACGCACTAACTAGGATGAAGATCGAGGGGGGGGGGGGGTGGCGGACACCAGACCCTTCACTTGGACCAGAGTGTGTCTGGAGGGAGGATACAGACGGAAAAGGTGCCAGTTGTGACAAAAGGCTGGACTACAGTACACTGTAAGGGAAGAGGGAAAGATACTTTGGAGGGTGTTGGTCCCTCCCTCCCTCTCCAGGAGCCGCCGGAGCGTGCTGGAGATAGTTCCACTTGTAGTTCTCTCTTGGGAAGGAAGGAGGAAAGAAGAAGACGAGGGGAAAGAATGCTCCTCCTTCTTCTTCCTCTTCCTTCTTTCCCCCTTTTCCTATTCTAGGGGGAATTTGCCTCTCGTTCGTTCGTTTTTCGACAAGTTGACTGTGTGTGTGCGAGAGCCGACGCCACTTGCTTACAGCGTTGTGTAGAGGAGCCGGGAATAGACGAGAAGAGGGGGGTGGCGGCGACGGCCACGGACGGAGAGAAAAAAAGCACCCCAGTCACGTAAGATGGATTAGTCTCGTTTCACGTGCGAGGGAGGGAGAGGTCCTCTTCTTCTTTTGCTCCCTCCCCCCACGCAATTTCTGCTTCTTCCTTTTCTTCCTTTCTTGCCATACACACAGAGAGAATGTTGCCGGGGGAGGATGCTTCTATCCCCAAGATCTTATCATGGAGACCGCTTGTTGGAAGAACCAGTTGCTGCTGATGGTGATGATACTGCTCTTGGTGCGCGCGTTTCCGCTGTTGTCGATATCAGACCTGGAAAGTAAAAAGTGGGAAATAATAAGACTGCATTCCAGGAGAAAGTCCTCGTGCCCAAATATGTCCTTGCGCCATCAAGAACCGCTGTCACGCATTCGTCATTATTATTATGTGCCACTGTAGTAGACCTAGTAGGTTGGTAGGGACGTGCAAATGGCACGGACTCCTTACTATTACTACCACGTTCTAATCGTCCCTACTTTCCTAATGGTCCTAACCCCGAGACCGCCAAGGCTGAAACATTGCGGGAGAAAGAGGGCGATTTGTAGGGCAAGAAATGGACGAAGGAGGTCCTTCACTTGGTATAATTCCTATTGAAGATCAAGTATGAGTCTTCTCACAGTAAAATAATCTTTGTGCTCTGTACACTGGTGTATACCTCTGTGAAGTATTTCCAGCCGTGAATGACACCCACCTACAAATCCTCTTTCTTTCATCCCACGCTCTCCGTACTAGTCTGTGTGTGCTTGCGTTTGTGTGTGTAGGTCTCTCGCATGCATGCAGGGAGTGAGGGCGAGAGAGGGAAGAAGGACCCTTGACGGTGAGAGAAAGGCCCTGTCCGTTCGTGGAGGTGGTCTAGCTGTAGATCCCTCTTCTCTTCTGCTCTTTCATGTTGGTTGCGCTGCGGTGGGGGGAGGGGAGTTGGATGGAGGGGGAGGAGGAGACGGACTGACGGGTGGACCAACGGACGGGGGGGCCGTCGGGCGGACAGCTGAGGGTATCTGTCCACCTCAGGAGGTAGAGAGAGAGCACAGGATAAGTACGGGATTCAGTACAACAAACTTTGATTAATAAACTGCAGGGAAAAAAGTATGAAAGGGGCCCAAATGGTACCTTAAGGAAAAGCGGCAAGTTTGAACGAAGGTACGCAATGACGGAGAATGTCTCTCCTCCGTCGTCAGTGGAACTGCCACCACTATCACGCGATGCCGTCTCGTTCCGTTTTCCCCACTACCTACCAACTCCCCTTCCTCCACCGGTGCCCGTATATACAACAACCAACGTGCAGCTCACAACAGAAACAGTCCCACACCGCCGGATCCGAAGGGAGGTTGGAAATTCGGCGGAAGAGGGGGGGGGGCAACTTTTGTTTTGTTTGCTTTTCCGAAAAGGGATGGAGAGTGGATTGGAGGCAGTGCTGCCAGATCTTGCGCAATTGCGCGAAAATGGCGCATCTGGACCCCCCTCTCGCGCATTGTCAAAGTGCCTTCGCGCATTGCGTGAAAAGCCAAAAATATGGCGCATTAAGAGAATTTTAAAGTTTTACCGGTACTACATAGAAATTTAAATTTTTGACATTTTCCAGAAATATTTTTGAAGTTTGATTTTTGTACCCCTTTTGAAACGTCCAAATATGCAATAAAATATTTGACATTTTAGGCTGGCTCATTTTTTCGCGCATTTTGACAATTTTTTCGCGCATTTTGACAAAAACGATCTGGCAGCACTGATTGGAGGATGGAGTGGGAGGATAGTTTCTGGCGGCGGCGCGGTCGTGGTGGTCGGCCATGCAGGCAAGCAAAAGGAGGAGGAGGAGGAGGGATCTGTTGCGGTTGGCTGCAGGCAGAGAGGGGGGGGAGAGAAGCATCGGTCGGGTAACTCATCTAATCCCCCTTCCCAGCCATTCCGCTTCGGAAAAGCCTCGCGGCGAGGTCGCAGCATCGCATCCCGCACAGCGTAGGAATTAAGGGGTTGTAAACTTTTGCTTCTGCCTCACGTCGGAAAAGGATGGGGGTCACATTGTGCGTTGTATTGTCAATGTTGGGCAAGAGGAAAAAACCACCGAAGCCGTCTGCAGTGTAACTCTTCATTCCGCTCAAATTGCTTATCGTGCTCCTCCGCCCAAAACCTCCGGATCGCAATAACTGAAGCTGAAGAGGAAGGAGAAGATGGAGGAGAGTACGAAACAAAAGGGAGGGGAGGGGAGGGGAGGACTGAAATTCGCCCCCTTACCCCAGTCCTACACGGAAGGGGAGGGGTAAATCTGGTCTCGTCCAACCCTCTCTCCGATCCATTGTCCACCGCCACCCCGCAGCGGGAGGGAGAGAACCCTCCTCCGCCCCAAACTCGTATATCAGAACTCAACCCCACCCCACTCTCCCAGCTCAATTCCCCTTCCTCCCTTCGGCGGTAGCTATGGCTGGCTGTGGCGCCGTCGTCGTCGTCGTCACATGTGGTCTCGACAAATCGAACGCAAACATTGGACATTTGGCCGTTGGCACGCAAGGGGAAAACTCCAGGCGGAAGAACGGGGAGGGGAGAGCTTAATTCCTTGCATGGGGATGACAGGGAGCGAGATTGCGCCGGCTGGCCGATACCAAGAGTATAGCAATGGGGGAGGGAAGGAAGCTAGCTCATATTCAGCCCGTAAAAAATAGGATGAGGGATTTCTCTACTCTAGCCATCACTCGTCTGTAAGTGAAGTGTCTAATCTACCGACATGATTAAACTCTGGAAATAGTTTTTTTCCGGATTTCCACGTGACATGTCTCGCCTTTGCTCATATCTAATTCACTCAGGCAGACATCGGGTCTGGGGAGGATTCCCTAGATCAATATCCAGCACTTTAAAATTAGAAATCCTTCCCCACCCTTTTTAATCTCGCAGCCACCAAGCGACACACTGTCGGAGCCGCGTGTCTGGAAGAGTCATCGATGGAATTCGAAAGGAGCTGGAAGATATTTTCCCTATAGCCGTTCACGGTCTTCAATCATTGGGAGACAGGCGCTTCTAATCGCAGAGAAGCAAAGACAAAATTATATTCAGACAAACGAAGGAAAAAAAGTCTTGGGACCATTAATTTTGATGTTGGTTCTCGCAAATCCTTTCCAAAGTTTGTGTCTATCTGCAGTTTCCTGATTTACAGTAGAGGGGAACTTTGCAGGCAGAACATTTTATGCTTGCCTTTCTGTGCCGGACCACTTTGAGATCCCGAACTCCTTAAACTCTTTCTGTATCTGCAGAGCTGAATTAGGCTGAGCTGTAACGTTTACTCATGGGGTGAGGGGTGGAGGAAAATCGACCTTCCCAAAACCTACGCCCGATCGGAGAGCCCGTATTGAATTTGTGGAAAGAGAGGGAAGAAAAGAGAGTGTTTTCTGGTTCCTCCTCCTCTCGCTTGGGCTCCACACTTTCGAGTGGCGTCGGTCGGTTCCGAAATTTGTAATGCAGATTTATGGTGTTCGGAGTGAGGGAAAGGGGGGCGGCCGGGCGCCCTTCCGTACGTACGTACGACCGCTCATCCCTTCGGAGGTGGAGGGGGAAAAAAGGTTATCCAGCTCGTGCAGGCGCCCCTTTTGGAACTGGAAGTGCGTACGGAGGAGGTGAGGGAGAAATTGGACAGACCTTTTTTTCAAAGCGTGCGGAGGTTCCTGTGCTTGCCAGTGAACACATACGGTGAGTTGCTTGAAAGGAAGTAGGCCAGGGGTTCAAAGGCCCTTTATCTCGCATGTTATTAAAGTGAAATCCTTTGAGTACATACTCTGGAACAATGTTGTTGCTAAAAGTGTGAAAGCAAGTGTTTCTCGAGGAGTGGTTGGAAAGGCTCTTCTTGGTCACAAAAAGGAAGAAAGTTGAAAGCGTCGTAGTAGACGACGAGGTTTTTCTTTGCCATGTATTCCCAGCGGGATTTCAGCAACACGGCCGCCGCCGCCGCCGCCGCCTCGAATGGAGGGGGGGGATGAAAAAAAGCGGAGTCGGTTTTACACCTCGCATCAAGTGGAGGCGGAAAGAGGAGAGGAGAGAGATTCCATCTCCCCGCCTCTCCTCCAGAGTGACTGATTGCTCTTTCCAAAAAGGCGGCCGCCCCTTCCTAAAAGAAGAAAAGTAGAGAGGAGGAGGGGATAGGTGATGCGATACGGAGGGACGTGAAAAGAAAGAACAGAGCGTGGCGGGCAATGCTTATGGATGCAGTACCTACACTGGTAGTCACAGGAAACCGGAGAGATAGAGAGCACTTAAGAAAAAAGCTAGAACACAGACGCTTTTCTCGAAAAAAAAAGTTCCTGCACTTTTTGGTACCTCTAAGTTTCCTTTGCATTGTGTCTCTCCGCCACACTGTTTCGCAGAGCAAAACTGTCTGTAAACCTGACACCTTTTTCCGACAGCCGACAACCGCGGAGGAGTATGTAGTACTTGCATGGGGAAAACCGCCCGCGGGAGCTTCCGTAGATAGGTCGGAGGAGGAAAAAGTGCTGGCGGCGTGCGGAGGAGAGAGAAAGCAGTTGAAAGCACAAGTTGGACTTTTAGACACGGTAGGCTGGGCTCGACTCTCCTCCTTCCCCCTTTTCCTTGCGGGTGCCAAAAAGTTGGAAAGAGGAGGAGGAGAAAGGTACCAAATCTGATGGAGGAAAAGGAAGCAGAAGTGCTTTGGGGGTCGAATTGATGTGACATGACGCGGAGGGGGAGGGGACACACAGACACAAAGGAGATCACGTGAAGGGAGATTGAACACAAAGAAAAGAGGCTAATCCAAGAAGCAGGGATGGAGAGGTAACTTTGTTCCTCCCCTCACGGCTCCCAACATTATTTTTTTCCATTTCCCCTTGCCGGATCCCCTTTTTGCATGCGTGAGAAGGATCCCGACTGGGAAAGCACGTGTTCCTTCCTCGTATGCCCTTTCTGCTGCTGCTCTTTTGGATTGGATTGGACCGGAAGCCAGGAG
>JAAUXU010151044.1_pt1 | contig 11355 bp, 7 predicted proteins | sample 7278151 | NCBI WGS metagenome assembly JAAUXU01 (sample SAMN14350113, study PRJNA611818) | marine sediment metagenome | isolation source: surface marine sediment (1.8m) | place: French Polynesia: Moorea | collected 2018-08 | reverse complement strand
TAGTCGCTCTGACCGTAGCCGCCGTTGCCATAGCCGTAGCCGCCGTTGCCATAGCCGTAGCCGCTCTGACCGTAGCCGCCGTTGCCATAGCCGTAGCCGCTCTGACCGTAGCCGCCGTTACCATAGCCGTAGCCGCTCTGACCGTAGCCGCCGTTGCCATAGCCGTAGCCGCCGCTGCCGTAGCCGCCGCTGCCGTAGCCGCCACTCTGACCGTAGCTGCCGCTCCCGTACCCGTAGCCGCCGCTCCCGTAGCCATAGCCACTCTGACCGTAGCTGCCGCTACCGTACCCGTAGCCGCCGCTACCGTAGCCATAGCCACTCTGACCGTAGCTGCCGCTACCGTACCCGTAGCCGCCGCTACCGTAGCCATAGGGCCGCCATCCACCACTATACTGGTAATTGCCTCCTGGGTAATAGGCCCCACTGTAGGGATCTCGGCAGCAGCCCCCTACGTTGTTCCAGCCAGGACCACCTTGGTAACTACAAAGAAAACAATTTGTCTTCAAAATAACCGGTGTCAGGGCAGCACTAGTATACTTGGTCATCAAATGGAAACGAGTGGAAGTACGGTATACACGTCACATGCGCAAAAACCAAGGGAGACTGGTTGACTTGACACCCAAAAGGTAATAATGTGCGATACATACCCAGTCCTATAGGGTTCTTTGGATACCCCATGACTGGTCGATTCGTGGCTGGCCGACTGGTGCACGAACAAGCAGGAGACAACGAACACAGCGAGGAAGTAGGAACCCATGGGGAAACACTCAAGTCACAGTGAACAAGAAACAAACAGAGGTACGAACTACAATCTTCAAGGAAGGACCCGGAGCTGTCCGACTCCTCGACTGGAGCAGAGATGAGGCACAGAAGCAACTGCTCTACCAATTGTTTAATCCAAAGTACGAGTACTTCGTACCGAGATCCTTTTTCGCCGATTTGAGAACTTTGGTGATTAACCTGACCAAAACTTCAGATCCAAACGATGAGCAGTACAGCTGCGGAGCTGAAGAACTGAAGTCAACACAGTCATTGTCTCCCTGTGTCCTCCAGTGGGCGACTGAAAGCCACCATGAAGCTCATCCTCGTCTTGATGACCGCCGCCTTAGCGTTGAGCCAACATCCACCGGGGTATCCTCCCCCTCCCGTCGATCCGCCGTTGAAGTCTTTCTTCGTGCCCCAGAGGGACACGCTCTGGAATATCCGAGCTTTTGTGACGAAAGCAGTCGGCGGCCTACGAGGCAACATTGTCGATGACCAACTGTAAGTGAGGAACTCCTGTTTTGCATTGCGGAAAGTACAGCATATGAAAGTTATGCTTATGTTTCTTTCAGCTACAATAGAAACTTCTTTATTCCCTATTGGGAGCAACCGATTTACATACCCCGAGTGGTCAACGTCAACCAGCCGTAAATCATGACGCTTCAGATCTTCGGATAGCATCGTTTACAAGTCGTTATTTACAGTTTGGACAGATACGGTGCACTATGTGAACGAGTTTTTATCATTAATAAAACATTGCTTCTTTTTATTAGCTGCAAAAATGAGATGAGACACAGCGATAGATCATGATGCATGCACTTTCTTGCGGGAGATTGGGAGGGAAGGGTTTCATAGTTCCTGGTCATCTTGAATACTTTGTTCAAAAATAATGCCAATAATAAGTACAAAACAGTTGCAAAGTGTCCGTCTATGGCTTCTCCACGCATCTTAATAAATTGTACGCATAATTCCAACAGCGAGAGTAAACCAGATCTGGACTAGCGCGTTCCAAACTGAAAAACTAGTACAAATTGTTAAATGCCATTGCGGCTACGTGCTTTCACCCGCTGCTACTCACATTACGTCGTGGCAGCACACGCACGCACGTTGTACTACGACACTCACGACAAGGCAGTTACTCAAAACACTGGGGCCAAAAACGGTCTTTCGTAATCACAGGCTTGATCTTCATCTCCCTCTCGACGGCCTTATCGTTCACAATCTCTCTTGGCCTCTTCTGCGATGCCGCCCCACTTGAGGCGGAACTCCTTGGAGCGCCACTGGATGCCCGGGTTCCACTGCGCCGACAGGAATAAGATGGGAGAGCTCAGTTCGCGATAAAGCCAAGTCACCTGGATAAGCAAGGAAAAGTCAACTTGAAGTCTGTATTCGCTTTGTCACGGTAACATATAGTCGGATGCGTGAAGCCTCCACTCACCAGGAATTCAAACTTATTAAACGGAAGCTCGCCATTCTGAAACGATAGAAAAAGAACGTTACATATGGTGTGGTGAGGTATGCGTATATTATACCAGAGCAGCACATTTTCACAGAATAGCAGCACAAAGTTGCGACGTGAGTCCCCAATATTTTTATGCCTTTGTTCCCGCTCCTGAGGCAGAGTGCGCGGCAATTTTCTGTCTTTTTGTTCCTTGGGTCTTTGCCAAGTAAAGGCTTTGAAGAGGGCGAGAGGGGCCGCTATTACTACTACTGTCTCTGTGCGAGCATGTGTGCTTCATGCGAAATAAGATGATGACTGTAATTGAACTCAACCAGCTCTTCTATTCCACTGGGACTCTCAAACGACCCCTCACGATAATGGCTTCCTCCTTACATTGGCTCTATGAGCTACGTTGGCATCTTTCCGCTCGCTGCTTACCTGTACGATGTGCAGCAGGGCCCAATCCATGAGGAACCACACAAGCACGTGCACCAGGAAGAAGGATAGGGGGTCCCACCGGAAGAGGAAGAACACTGCCCACGCCGTCGCTGCTCCCAGGAACATGCATTCGGAAAGAGGCTCTAGCAACAGCAGATGGGGACACATAGCAATTCGGAGCTTCACCCATCTGAAAAGACATTATTTAGGCATTTACGTCATGCAGCTTATACGATACTCATGCATCAATGTCAGTAGAACTGTGTTATGATCTCACTAAGCGCAAATATTTAACATGCAATATACACCGCATGCAGCACCTCTGTCCGAGTGTTTTTTAGGCGTACAGGGTCCGTCATACGTGTTTGCTTTGCGCCGGTGCAAGTCACTTCATTGTTACAAGGTTTATAGAAGAATGATAAATTGTTCGGGAGAGAGAAATATCAGATCCTATCGATCACTCTTAAAGAAATGTTTTAACTTCTTCGACACGGGTGTGACAACCGTGTCAAGATGACACAACCATAGTGATGACCTAAGAGAACTGCAGAAACACCCCCGAGAACCAACCAGGACCACATCAAGGCGCCAGTCCAGACTCAACCTCACTCTGATGGCCAAGGATCCAGTCGTGTCGCCAGCCTCAACTGGCTGCATCACATGGGAAGTTGGCCTACAGTCGCCTCAGTCCATTGTGCGCCACCCCCTAACCCACGCATTGCGTGAATGGCGCCTTCAGAGAGACCAAAGAGCTTTTCAGATGGTTTGGTCACCGTGGCAGCAAGAATAAGGGCATTGCATTTATCGACGAAAAGAATCTCACTGTTTATGTTCACTGTCTTGGAGTCCATCGTTCGTAGTTTAGTTTGGGTGTTACTGAAATTATTGGCACATTTTTAGTCACAAATCGGCGGTGATTTTGGTTCTTTTTGTGGATCTGCTATTTTCCTCGAACTTCCATGAAGTCTCAGATAGCAAGCACGTTCGTTTATTCCCAAGTGAGAGGTTTTGGTACGGTGGAAACACATGATGAACCCTATCAGTATCGTACAATAGCAGAGTGCACATTGCACAAGTTGCAGCATCCCTCTTCTCGAACCTTTTCTACACATCCAGAGAAGAAGCAGGAGGTGCACTGCAACATTTTCCCTGGAATGGCGGAGTTCATATTACACCTGCATCACGCACGCCCAACCGATGGGTGGTACACACTCCAGAGCTGTTAAGTGAAGTAAAGACAGCACTGCGTGAAATTGGAACTGTTTGATGTCTGCTCAGGTTTTGCCTTGCACTTAGACCGTAGGACCGCTTGGATGTATTAGATCATTCATGAAGCGCTTCGTCACAGGATTTCTGCACTGAGCTCCCTCCGGCGTGCGGAGCCGTGTGGATGGCCGTGTTCCTGGATGCCCAGCAATCAGCTTCCTACGGATCATCAGCAGTTTAACTGCTTCTACCATTTGCTGAAATGTGCACTGCTGCAGCAAGGCTCAACTTGAGTAGCAAGTGGAGGTACTTGTAGAAATTTTCACTTTCACGACATAAGTTTGTATCACTTCAAACCGAACATGAACCTGACCCGAGGGGTTTGCCAGATTCTTCAAGAAATCAATGTTGAGAAGTGACTTTAAAATATCCAGAAAGTCATTTTAATTATGCAACCCCCAAAGCAGTACAGAAGGGATCATCTACGATTATCCAGTTTCGTTCCTGTCATTCAGTCTTATCATTCATGTGTATAAAATCTTGAGCTATTTTCTCTTCATCACCATAAGCTCCAGATTCTTGAAGAAACTTTCTGGTATGAAAGGTAGACGAGCAAGAGGTTGCATGACACAAAGAGTTGGACATTTCAAAATCATGCAGCAACATTGTTTTTAGAACTTTACTTAAGAACTCAAAGTTAATGCCGATGTTCTTTGGATTCTCCACTTCGTGCCCATTCTGCTACCCCATGACTTTTCATGCCTCAATTGGCTGAAAAATGAACCTGGCAGTGAATATTGACTTGTTTTTTGTTCTTTTGATATTGTCATGAGATTTGGTCAGAATCTTGTCAAGGACCCTGGTCGCAACGCGATTAACTTTCCATCAAACCAATATCGCGTCATACGATGCTCAAACAGTGCAGCTAGCTACACAGCGTTATCTACAGGAAGCTAATACAAGCACCCAGTGTACGTCGAGAGCAAGAACACTTTCACGACGGTTCCGCGGACGCACGGACGTGTATAGGTACTAAACTATTCTCGTGGGCTGCTTTATTCCACCTCAATAGTAAGAGTGTCCCACATTCACAGAATGCATGCAACGGCACTGCCACGAAATGAAAAAGTCTCCTTAGTCGACGACGCCTTCTCTTTTTCCTGGTCGACTTGATTACAGCGTGAAAGTCCACTACTGTACGTACTGTGCAGTGTACTGTTCAGGACAAGTTCCATGACAGAGCATACGGCACTCTGCGATTGCATATGCACAAGAGCTAACAGATCTTGTCGGTTTGCAACTTTTCAGTAGGTCAACTTTTATTTGGAACAGAAGTTTCCCTCACACCGGGAAAGAAAGCACCGACCTCGACGTTTCCTACAACCCACAGAAAGCTCAACAGAGGGTAACAATAAATGAGGCCGGTGGTAGCGATTAATTATTAAGACTGGTCCACGCCATAACAGGGAGGGTGGTTTTGAGCCCGGTGCTGGGGCGGCTCATACCAGTCGCACTGTACATATTGCAGTGCGCTCTACACCACGACACTTCTCCACCAAGCGTATCCCTGTCGGTGGTGACTGTGGAGCACGAGAGAGCCCAGCCACTTTAAACTTTGATGAGTGAGGACCAACGTGCCCCACAAATGCCGCGTCCATGCACGCATTCTGGTAATCAGATAGCAGAAGGAATTTAAACGCCGCAAGCGTGTGAGTTACGTATCGCCAACCTGACACAGTATGTCAAGGACTTTCTGCCAGCGAGCGAGCGCATGGACGGCCAAACAATTCGCACTAATCCGACTGCGACCCATCGATTGCCTGATCGCCCCCTCCTCAATGCCTCCCACTCAGCATGTGACTTCAATGACACATGCTCACCCACAGCATGTACTCAGAGTCCGTCCACGTGACAGACGGAGCATGGTAATTGGTACTACTGCTATGCACGACTGTTTAAACACTTGTGGCCAGGCCAGCGCTGGCGGCCTGGTCCAATCGGAATTCGATAAGGGAGAAGCAGCCCCCGCCAGTGCTAAGACGCGTACATTGAGTCATTCATTTAGCGCGTTCGGGAGAGCGCAACGTGTGTTTTCCTTGCGGCTCGCTCTCTTCCAAATGTCAATCATTAAGATAGCAGCAAAACAGCACAACCGCAGTGGGTCACTAGTGGACTTGCAGTGTACTCACTTCCACTTTGACTCCGACAATTGATAACACTTACTACATGAGGGGAGGTGCTGAATCAGGTGCGACGGTAACGATTTGGAAAATGCAGCAGCAATACAGCAACCCGGCGATAAGACCGGCTTTGGGACTGATTTTCTAGGCTCTCATGCCTGTCTAAGTCCAGCAGTATGTTGATCTTCTCTTCTTCAAAGTGCTTTTGATCATCGGGCAAAGAATCCTCGGCAAAGTAGTAACCAAGATGAACGTGCGTCAAGGAATTGGTCCAATGTGCCACTTGCTTCAGCCTTGAAGTCAGGCAACGACGAGCTGGTAGTGATCACATCGTCCTGGCAGCAGTCCCTTGCTCATTAAGAACTCAATCGATCCATAATCTCGGTTGCCACAAGTCAGCACTCAGTTTACTGCTAAGGTAAAGTAGCCAAGGTAGATTAGCATACACGGGCAAAATACTTCTTACTTGTCATAGACCGCTTTTGCAGCCGTACTGACTGCTGTGAACGTTGCTGCAGTGCGCTGTGGCTCAGCTCAAGGGACAAAAACACTTTATTCAGTGCAGTTACGGGACTCAATGGCAAAAAGAAATATTTGTTGATATATACAGATTATGCTATCTGTGGTGGAAGCAACGTCTTTTTTGCGTCGTGTATCTCTCTCGAACCTCGAACATCAATCTCATATCTGTCCAATTTTTGTCCCTCTTTTTATACCAAAGTGTCACTGTGCTTGGGACCTGCCATTTTGAGTCTCGTACAACTCAAGTTAATATCAGGCATCCACAGTTCCCAGTAGCAAAGGAATCTGTAATGGCACCTGGGAAGCCCCGATGACACGCATTCTACAACAACGTCTAAGCATACATATTTATACACGTACTGTATGAAATACGAGTGTTCTACAGACTTCTGGTAGCAGTCTCAATGCAATACCTGCCCGTACAAAAGTGACAGGTTGCAGACTATTTTGTGAAAAAGGGGGGAGGAGAGCAGGAAAGAGGACGACGACGATGACGAAGCCATGTTTTCCCCCCTTTTTATGTGTCGAGTCCAATGCTAGTCATTCTTTAGCAACAAGAGAGAGAGGATTTTGGCATTCATAGCGGTGGATTACACATACGCGAAATGCACAGAGAGCTGTGGACACCTAGTGGTCCCACACACGCACGTATGTTTGCTCATACTCCGTTCCCAGATATGGGAATAATTGCGGACAAAACGTACGAAAGACACATTCATCAAAAAAGGTTATTGTCTCATTCAAATGTATGCCATAAAAAAACGTAATATACTTATGTCACAGCGCAGTATGCCAGTACGCAGAGTAGTAGCAAGTAACGGCAACAATTGGAATAAAGTGTAAATACATTTATGGTCGCAACATGCATTTAGAAATTTTCGCTCCTACCTGGATATTCTTGCCTGGAAACTTGTTATGCTCACGTCGCCCGGACTTTGCTGCGCAGGTTGTGAGCTAATATTTATCTTCAGGCCCTAAAAACAGGAAAAAGAGCAGAAAACCTCTAGTCAGTGAGATATGTATACGCATGACGATGTGATAGCAATCAGGGTGGAGAGTTTACTTGCCTGTTCCATGAACGCTTTGGCCATAAAATAGTCTTCGGCCAGGTAGCACCCAAAGGATTTGAGTCCTCCTAAGCGATCGAGCACGTTTTTGCGCATGAGGCAGCTCATGCCCGTGGCGCAATTCACGCCTAGCATGTTGGCAGTCAGGTACGCTCGAGCGTGGCTCGTGCCAAAGTAAACCTGCAGTAGGCAAGGAAATGTTTCATGTTCAGGGCATCACGAGAGCTGGAAGTCAGGAGATATGAGGGCCGAACCTGTACATGCACGTACAGTACGCGTAGTTATATCAGCTTCGTGCAATGCAGTGCGTCCCCCATAAGAGTGCACAACTGTTAAGGACTCCTGCGGGTTCAGGTGACAAAGCAGTCACACTGACTTAGAGAGCGCAGGGCAGGGGCAGTTTTGACACACGAGTGAAAGGCATTAGGAGAAGTCTCTAAGAAGCAAAAGGTGGAAGATTGGACAGTGACAATCATATACTGTATGACAGGGTTTTTTTCTACAGCAAGTGCGGACATCGAAGGAAATCATCATTAATTCCTACTTCAACCTTTCACTGTGAGAAGAAAATAAGATTCGTGACGTAAAATCAACACTCTTATTCTCTTACGAGAATTGCCACCTTTGTCTAGTGCGCCACATGAGCCAGAAGTCAGAAGATATGAGGGTCGATCCCGTACATAAATAATTACGTCAGCTCCTTATTCTCGGAAGAGAACAAACAGTGTATTTTCTTACTACCTTAGTGTCTTCCCCTTTTTCCGAAGGGAAGACGATATCTTCAGACACAGGACCTGTCCTGCTTTTCATTGGATTTAAAGGCTATGAGTTCCAATAACAATAACACAGATGTTGGCCCGCGGCAAGACTTGCTGTGTTACAACAGAAAAACTTGGAGAACCTAGGCATATGATATTTATTAGGCCAGACCAAAAGTAAGGACCCCACGTGGAACTGTAAAATTAGTTACTAACGTTAGATGTTATAGCGGACTTCATGGTCTAAAACGGAAAGTGTCGGTTCAGCTTGGCCCTCGGCATTCTAAAATTGGTAATCGTAGAACATATGGGGATGTCAGGTCAACAACTTGAATTTGAAGTGGACATGCTTAGTTAAATTTTTAAAGTTTTAAAAAGTTGTTTATGTACTTATGCGCTTTATGAGGTAAAACTTTAAACCCTCGTGAGGCAAGGTAAAACTTGACTTTTTGAAAAATCTTTGACTTCATCTTTCTGATCAAACCTCCAGCAACAAACCCTAAGTCTACTAAGGCAAATTACAAAATTCACCTCTTTTCGACCTACTGGTTTCCAACCTCGGACATGTCAAAATTTCCTCAGTCACAACTCGGAAAATATAGAGCTTCAATACGGCCAGGCAATGTATAGTTAATATCTGCACATATAAAGAGCACTCTGCCATCTGTCACTGTCTGTCGGGAGGTTGGTGCTCCCATTCCTGGACCAATCGTCCCCAAACTTGGTCAGCAGACATTACTTTTCACGCGCCATTGCGTTGGGAAGTTGAAGGCGGATCTCGAGGCCGTTTTGAGGTCGAAATTAAACTTAACAGCTTTAATTTTCTACATAAGTGGCAGTGGGAAAGAGAAAGAGCAGCAATGATAGGCTCTGACCGGAATAAACGTCATACTTGCAATGTCAATACAAAAAAGTTTCAAAAAAATAATGCCACTTGGCAACACTGGGGCGAAGAGGTGCTCCCAGATCATTCAGCTTTAAGAGTAAGTTCAAGAAAATTGACTTGGACAAAACGGAGAGGATTGGGAATGGATAATGCGGAGCGTTTGAACAGCACCATACACGCGGATAACTTGGACAAAACAATCTGGAGCGAGTACTGTGTGTGAGCTTATACTTTAGTGTAGTCTTTAACATGGGCAACGCCGGGTACCTCTGCTAGTCTTACATGAGGGACATGGTTAACTAAGTGGGTCCCATTTATTGGAGGAGGCCAAGTGCCACTATGTTATCAATTTCCTGTGTGCTCAATGAATTGAGCACATGTCCCTCTGACCTCCTTAATCACCGGACACAAGTCCTGTTGGACCATGACTGGTGCATTTGGATAAGAGGGCAGAAGCAATGTGGACATTATCTCCAGTGAATTCACTGAAGGACCTGTACTACCTGTAGGCTATCGCTAGATGGGGGGGGGGGGGCACTTTGAGTACAGCTACTCAATGAAGATCCGTAGCTGCCTCCAAAAAAAGACTCATTTAAACATCGGGGTACTAGCAAAGATTTACCAAAAGATGACCAGGGTAGTCCACCTTGGCAGTGAACACTATTGACTGAGGCTGGTGCTGCAACACATGCTACGTCCTGTGCATGCATAGAGCAAACAAAAGACACGATGCGGTTACGGAGTAGAACATTACGTAGGGGGGAGGCTTGAAGTGGGTTCTTCCCCCTTTCTCCCGTGTCTGCTCGGACGCGGAGTTCCAGCATGAGGACTTCGGGCCATGCATTTTTAATCGAGGTTGCCAGCATTGCATACCTCATTGGCCCCATTACCTGTATAACGCACTGCTCTGTACAGGACGTACACAGTGGGACAGTAGTTATTATAGGTGTTTGAGGGGCGCACTAGCAACAATGAAATGTATCGCGTTTCAGGAGCTCCGGAAGCGCGGGAACTCCACAACGCAGTGGGAGCGTAATTTTTTCCTGGCTCGGACGTAAACACTCATCGAATGTTTGCCTCCTCCCCCGTAGCATAGAACATTCCCAGCCTGTGCTACACGCGACCTGCGCGGCGCAACTGCGGCAGTAGCATAATGACAAAAATGATGTCTAATGTCGCGAATTTCAGTGTCACAGCGAAGAAACAGGGTCTCGAGGGGGCAGCTTCCGTCATTGCAGCAGGACATGCAACTTTCAGGCCTCGCTGTCCTCCTGCCTTTCGCCCACTGCCATTGTGGTCTCTTTCATTCCACTTTCTCTGAGGAAACGACATTTATCTGGCCAAACCCTTTGCCTTGGCCCCATTCGTCCCATAGACAACTGGATAGTAGAGATGGGTCGAGCCTCGAGCTTTTCCACTTTTTTCATGACTCGAGCCTGAGCTCAAGCCCAAAGTCTTTAGGCTCACATTCAAGCTCGGATTCAAAAAGCACACCTCAAGACCACAGGGTCAGCTGTCGCGCGGAATGTCGAAGAAGGCTTGCGGGGTCATACTAGTGGGCCACCAAGCCGGATGATACTTTGCAAAAAAATTACATGAAGGTGTGCTGGGTCATACTAGTGGCAAACTTGCCCTGCTAAGCAGTGTATTTACATTTTTCGAAAATCCCAGCAGCTGTTGCAAGAGCTGCCCAACAATGTAACCCAGCCCAAGCACTGCCAAACCGCCGTCTTCTCGACATGCGTTTCCACTCTATAGTCTATCTGCTCTGTGCTCAAGACTCGACAGAAATATTATGGAGGCTCGTGCTGTGGTCGCGCCTCAGTCTGTTTGAACTTGAGTGCGCGCAGCAGTAGTGAGTGAAATATGCAGTCCGGACTAGTGAAAAGCTGCCATTTTGTCTAAGTTACGATGTTTGTTTGAAAAGTTTATTGCTGTGAATAAAGTTTACCTGAACATAGCTCTCCCTGTCTTATGTAGGGCTCGAGTCCCTTTTTCCCAGGGCTAGAATTTAAGGCTCGTGATTCCATTTTACGATCCCTTGAAGCTCGAGCTTTGGCTCTTGATTCGAGCCTTTCTCAATGATGGAGCTTAT
>JAAUXU010027250.1_pt1 | contig 11357 bp, 8 predicted proteins | sample 7278151 | NCBI WGS metagenome assembly JAAUXU01 (sample SAMN14350113, study PRJNA611818) | marine sediment metagenome | isolation source: surface marine sediment (1.8m) | place: French Polynesia: Moorea | collected 2018-08 | reverse complement strand
GGCCCTGAACAACATGCATGAGGGCTGTGACTGGTCACAAGATGCTGAATGATGCACTGCACTGTGCAGCAAAGGGATACTGCTTGTACAGTACTGTACTGTTCCTGCCAAGTCAACAGTCATGTCACCACAGAAGGAGCTGTCCACGGACCTCAAGGACGCTATCATACTACAGTACAACAAGGGCCAGGGGTACAAGAAGCTCGCAAAATTGTTCAATATTCCTCGCTCCACAATACAGGGGGTTGTCACATGGTGGAAGGGCATGGGGACGAACATGAACATGCCAAGAACTGGGAGGCCACGCAAGTTATCCCCTAGGACAGAGAGGAAGGTGGCATGTATGGCCAAGGTCAACCCAGCTGTGACAAGGGAAGCCATTCAGGACGATTTGGCTGTTGTAGGAGTGAATGTCTGTCAATGCACAATAACCAATGTTCGGAAACGCCAAGGCTTGGCATCTTACTGCCCACATAAGGTGCTGCTCAAGACCAAAAGACACCTGAGGATGCGTCTCAAGTTTGCCATGACTCATCTGGAGGACAGTCAAGAGCAGTGGCTGAAAGTTCTGTGGTCAGATGAAACAAAGATTGAACTTTTCGGCCACAACATGACTAAGACCATCTGGCGTAAGAAGGGAGAGGCATATAACCCTAAGAACACCATCCCTACTGTGAAACATGGAGGTGGCAGTGTTATGATGTGGGGCTGTTTTGCTGGCGCAGGTACAGGGCGTCTTGTCCGTGTTGAGGGCAAGATGAATGCAACCATCTACCAGGATATTTTGTCCCAAAACCTCATGGAGTCAGCACGACAGCTGTCTCTGGGCTGCTGATTTGTCTTCCAACAGGACAACGATCCAAAACATACAGCCAAGAAGATCAAGGCATGGTTCCAGAAGAAGCATGTAGATGTCCTGGATTGGCCCAGTCAGTCTCCAGACCTAAACCCAATAGAAAATCTTTGGGCTGAGCTGAAGAGACGGGTTCATTACAGGCGGCCCCAAAACCTTGCTGAGCTTGAGGCATACTGTGTGGAGGAGTGGGGCCAGATCCCTCCTGAGACCTGCAGGAAGTATGTAGTAAACTATAAGAGCCGGCTCCTCCAAATAATTAAAAACAAGGGCCATAGCATAGACTATTAACATAGAACTATAATACTCTTTTTAGTCACATGAAATACACAGTTTTTCCCCTTTGAAACTTCCGTTCTTAGGTCATTTGAGGCACACATGTCTAGGGGTATGGTGACTTATTGCCTGCACAAAAAAACTGGGGGTCTGGGGGCAGCACCCCCGGTGGAGGAGTTAAGGGGGGGGGGGATGAAGCCCCCCTTTAGCAAAAAAAGGGGCAATCTTACTGCTAAAAAGTGCCTCAAAAATGCGATTTTTCGCATCTCAACCGGGGGTACGCTCACTTTTTACCGGCACTGTATTTTGCTATGTCGAAATTCAACTGCACACGGAGAGGATGCAGCACCAGATGACCTCCAAAATCGAGACTCTATTGTAGTTGTCTCTAGTGGGTCGTTTGATAGTAATCTGAGGCTGTCCCAGCTCCAGTTGTTAATGTCACCCTTTTGGGCATGCCCCAAAAAACAAGTCTGAACGCCCATGGTACATAAATACCCAGTACTGTAAGTGGGATGTCAAAGGGTCAGCAGCGACACCACGGGAAATGACAAATGAAGGGCGGGAAAACATGTCATTTTGGGCAGAAAATGTCATCTTTATGTCTGTTTAATGTAATTTTTAACAATTAGGTCAAGTCCGCGGAAAAGCTCTGGTCAAAATCGTTGCACTAGTGTTTCTTTCAATACAATTCGTGGCAGAATGTGTGAAAATGAGGTACGTTTAGTTGGCGGATAAATGCGTTACGTTCGGCCACAACGGGATAATTTTCAATGCATCTGATGCATTTTTTGTATGACAGTTGCTCTGTGAAAAAAGTTGATAAACGTTGAGTCTGTCTGAGATTGAATAGAAATGAAATGGGTGAAAAAAGGCATGAAAATCGTAACTGATGTGCGCTCTTCGCTATATTTCATTTATTTATTAGTCAAACCATTTCCTAACAAAAGGCAGGCACAAAGTAAGCGAAAATCCACTCATTTTAAGACAGTGTGAGTCTTAAGTCTAGTGTGAGTCTGATGCACAATTCCGACCACTTGTGAGTATTTTCAGATCAAAGCTGCAAATACTGTGGACTTAAAAGCTGCGTCCTGGACACCACCAGACTTGACTGATAAGAGTCAAAACGCCGAATGCAAAACTGCCTCTATTGTCAATTTTTTGCATTCACTTTCACTCTCGCCGGAAAGACTTGCAAAAAAAGTTATGACCCCAACGCTTGAAAGGTTTGACTTTCCTCCCTCCCTCTAATTAGGCAGCGAGAGAAAGATGAGGAAGAACAAACAACAATGCCGGCTTTTGTTTGCCCAGAAAGAGCCTTTGGAAAGTGTCACGATTTACTATACTCTTGGGCTGTTTCTGATAATGTGTTGAAGAGCCTCCACACGCCAACGTGTGTGTACGTGTGTGTAGCTCTTGTGCGTGTGTGTGCGTACAGGGTGTCTCAGGGTGTTGGCAAATTGGGAGCCTCCTTTTGGAGTTTGGCAGTGTCTGCAAACTCGACGGTCTCGTAGGTCAAATTTTGTGAAGTGGCGTGTATACAGTTAAAAGAAAGAGATGGTGGGCGAGGTCCCAAAACTTCCTCTATCTGGCTGACTTTCCTCATGGTTCCTCCTCTCCTCACTGTTTGTCTTCATATTGTATAGCTCAGTCGTGCACCTACTCATAGCAAGTAACACCCCAGAGTCTGTGCGACAAGAGGACATCCACCCATCAGCAATGCTCGGGACTTGACAATGTCCAACGAGTATGGGGCACCCTGTACTTCTTGTGTGTGTAATGACATTGCTTTGGTACAGCTTCTGCGTACTGTGTACTTGTGTACGTACGCAGTAAAGCAATAGCGTGTTGCCAGTGATGAATCATTTTGTTCTCCTCCCCCTCTATTTGCAGCTAGGCACTTTCCTTGCTTGCTTCATTGTCGCAGCAGCAGCTGCAGGACCCACATTTGCAAGCAAGGCACGACCATAGAATATTATATACTAAAGCACTACTTGTAACTACTTCATGCATACATCAGCTGAGCACGTACACGGGTATTACTATGTACATGCAAGTGAATGACTAACACAGAGAGTCCTCTAATCCCTCTTGAAAACTTGAAATAAAGACCCCCAATGTGCGCGCATTCATATCTGGCCTTGGTGACGCAGTCCTCTGGATCTTAGAAGCAAGGGGGGGGGGCAGAAGAAAAAAGGAGTTGGTCTACGGTAGAGATCTTATCTGGTCATTCCACAGGAATTGGGGACCCTCCACACGCAAGCAATCTCTTGGCTTACTTCCTAACCCTTTAACGTGCTTGTGATAAAACCGAGTTATTTATGTACACACACTAGGAGGGCCCTCAAAAACACCTTAAAAATAAGACCGATATATCCGAAATCCATAAAAAGCAAAGGTAACTAATGCCCACTTGTTAGTCTAAAATGGGCAGGCCCACTTCTAAGTAATGTCGCTCCTCCATCATCAGGGGCACAGCAGGAATTGAGCGCTTTAGAAAAAAAAGAAGGAGAGAGAGCTTTTCACTAGGGATGAGTCCGGGTTCATTTTGATCCGGGCTCAACACCACTCACAATCTGGCTGCAAATTTGGGTTGACCCGAGCAACATTTTGACCTGACAGGCTGAAAAAAAAGAATTTCTGGGTTTTCCTAAAAGTTTGAAGGAGACTTTTGCAATACTAGCTGGCGCATTTAAGCCTTTTTCCCCGGCAGTCTCAACTTGATGGCCATTCTTTGTTTTCGTAGTGAGAAACTAATGATAAAGTAACTTGATTCGATTGGACTCGATTTAGTTCCTTGGTTCCAACATACACGTTGAGTCATTTGCCCAAATCGACTTCGATTTAATCTCCTCCCCCTTCCAACCCTAATGTGACTCCGGCCTGAAATTGTCCGACACATCCCTAGTTCTTACGCATGCAAAAAATATCGGCCCCGTGAGAATGAGGCCTCCGAGGTGCGGCTTTTTTCTCCCTTCCCAACAGAGGAACATAGATTTACGAAGCTTGCAGATTCCTCCTGATCTGACACTCTTCAATCAGACCCATCCCTACTTTTCACTATTCTGCAGGGCCAAGTGTCCTGCTTCTCCCAACCTGATCCGGACAATGGAAAGTAGGGATGTGTCGTCAGCAGGTCCTGATTCCTCATCCGAGTCATCTCAGTCTGACACATCACTACTTTGCCAGCCTGTTCCGAACCGGCTGGAAGAGCCAAATGACCTGCTCTTTCCAAGTCAAGTCAGAACAGAGATGTAACTAGAGATGTATTGTGTTCCTGATCTGAGACTCCTCTAATCCCACTCTCCCCTACTCTTCTCCGGAGGTCTGGAGAAGCAGGACACTCTGGTCTTCCAAGCGTGGGAGCCTCGGATCAAGAATCCAAGTCTTTCCCCAGCAGATCCCTACTTTTCACTGTTCCGAACAGGTTGGAAGAAGCAGGACATTTGGCTCTTGCTTTGGGAAAATATCTCCTTGTAGGAGATTCGATAGCATTGACCTGTCGGTTGGGTTTCATTCTTTATCCCCCCCCCCCTGTATGTACATAGTTCCAGTCCTTCAGCTTGAAGCTTTTTGCTAGCTACAAGCCCATGGGAGGCGGGAGGAAAAAAGTGAGGTACAGGTCACCCAACAACCTGCTGTACTACCCAGAGAGCACTAATGGCAAGTCATACTTCTACGTGGGTAGCGGAAAAGGAAGGAGAAAAAACGCTAATGAGAGACTCTCTCTCTCTCGGGTACCAGCGGCAACCGGCCAGTATAAAGATTAATGCTGCAGCAGTCAACACTTTTTACCCTTGTGCTTCCTACCAATAGTTTTCTTTTCCCTGGTTAATGACGTGAAGACTAGTTAAATTCCAGGTCGATTCGCCTTCATGGCTGCCATTTTGTTGAGCTGAAAGCCAAAAAAAAGGGCTTACAATGTTCTGAGACTGAGTTTCATTTCTTTTTGCCTCACCCTTTCCTCCGGAAAGTTCTTGCGTACTTTCAATGAGAATCCCAGAGTTCAGTAGCGCGTGCGGCCTTGGAAAAGGCATTTTTGTTTTTAGAGGACACAAAACTCGAAGCCCTAAAATTTGCAGCAAATGCAGAAAGAGAGACGAGAAAACCTAAAGAGGGAGCGAGAGAAACTGCAGGAGGTGTAACATTTTTGTATAGCCTTCACCAGAAGCAGTACCTATCGGCTCTGTCGTACACACACTTGCTGCAGTATTGAGCAGATTATTTTTGGGGTAAGTAAAGTTGCGCCATTTAGAAATGTTAAAGTTCGGCTGTGACTCGAATAGTTGTGCTTTCCCTGCGAATTTGAAAAAAGGGTTTGATAAATTCAATGTTTTGAGCATGACTGATTGTAGGGGAGGGCAAAACCTCGCCACGCACTTAAGGATAAACCAAGTCTGTTCGTTACACTGTTTTACCCTATCAAAGGTGGTCTGAGCTAAGCCCCACAATTGATTGGGTACTTTTGGCTTGGCAAAATCTGGTCACGCACCAAGATAAGAATGCTGCCTCAAGCCAGGTTACTGGTGTCACACCAACCTAATATAACTTGAATTTATGTTGCCCTGATAATACATCCTGCTGAACCTGTCTTAATTCAATAGTAACAAGTGCTTGTGCAGTTTAGACTGAGCAAGTCTGGTCACAGACTGAGCAATCTTGTTCATTCTAGTTAAAGCTGTCTTCTACTTTGACAGATCGACCCGGCACGGCTTGTGTGACCACTGTGTGATCCCTTCAGAGTTTCCAACCCAACCGAACTTGGAGAGGAGGGAATTAGGTTAGGTTTGTTAGGTGAACACAGTACCCCCTGTCCTCAGCAGCGATGCAGGGTCAGTCTACTAAAGTAAGACTTTTGTTAGGCTGCTAAAGGCTACTAAAGTAGCGTTTTAAACATTTTAAATTATCCTGCTGAAGTCGTTCTGATGCAACAATACCTGTCTGTACATTCGAGTAGAGGGAATTAAGCAGCAATTTTATTGCATTTGGGGATTCTAAGCTCTGTACACGAGTCCCAGAAGAGAGGAGTAGACAGTATTTGCTGGTTCTTCTGCCAATATTTTTGCATCATTTCAGGAAGGACACCAAGGTTATCCATACAGTAATGTCACTTTTTTGTTAAGTTTCTATGAAATTTAATGACAGCGGGCCCGCAAAGTATCACGACGATACTGTACAGTGAAGCGGGTTGTATATTTACACGACGGCCCTCTACCAGTACAACGGAGCGGGCCGTATGCCGACTGCAGTGATGGTCAGCTCATCCCCTAGACCAGGCGGCTCAGTGTTTAAAGATTGAACAATCAATGCGCATCAAAGTACTGTGCGTGCTGGTGCCATAGGTTGAAATCCAGCCACAATTTCCACAACTTGTCTCTGTAACTACTCTAGAAAACTTTGAAAAACAACAGACAGGGACGTTGAACTACAAACATCCTACTGCGCAAAGTCTAAACACTTTCTTTTTGCATTTTAAAGCTCTAGGGTCTTGACGAAGGCCGTCATGGCCCTCGTGCTTCATAATGCAACCTGGGGAGTACAGCACTACCTGCTCAGACGGTCGGATATGATTATGACACCATACAGCATTGTATAAGCTTGGCCAAGTCTGCGTATGCACGACATACAAGTCTGATACTTTTCATCCTCAGTTTGTTTCTTGTCAACGAAGGGCACTCATGTCTTCACCTCAACCGGAGTGGGGTACAGTGCTGTCATGACAAAACTTGGGCATGAGTATGCCCATAGGATTCAAGTGACCCTTCTGTCCCTGTCGATCAGATTGGGACTCACGACTGGAGTCTGTTTGAACATGATCAGATTGCGTGTACTTCCATTAAATTCAATGTCATGCATTGTCTGCTCCAACCGCAACTAGATATGAAGAGTAGGAAAGCTCTAAACACTGCAATGTATTTTTTCCAAAGTTGATACTCCTTGAACTCTTTCTGCTTAGATGGCAATGGCTACACCATGCTGAACACACCAGACACGAGTACATTGGCATCCTACACATGCACATATCATGTGTAGATTAGCCTGGAAAGATTCCCTAGCCTAGATTAGATCAGGAACAAGACGACGTTCTCTGATTTCTGATACTTTGTGTCTTAGTGTGCCTATTTCATAGGAAGCACATCGCTCACATGTCCCTCCAAATACAAAGAGTAAACAAAAACATTCTCATTTCGAAGTTGTCAATAACCTAAGCATAACACAAAAATGAGTAAGAACTCTTCCAGTTACTACTTCCCTCACTCACCGCCAACGATACAAAAACATTACTGGTGTCCACTACAAAACATGGCTTCAGCCATCTCAAGACAACTCGTGACTTCTGATATTTTACTCCTAATGTCCAAAATGACAACAATGGAATCCTCAGGTAGGAAAAGAACATGACACCAAAACAGGATCAAGGCAATTTTCTCCTCTGGACAGTCAAAAATTTGAATAACAATAACGACAGTTGTGACTGCTCACACTCGCCATCACCTGCATGGCGCGACTGGGCCTACTATTGTGGCCCCTCATACGTCCCAAAGTTTAAAAGTTTTACTATATAAGTTCTGTACATGACAAGATGTTCAAATTGGTAAGGCCACGAGGTAAAGCTGAACATACCTTGTTTCATTGACTTCAGGGCTCCAGTTTAGCATCTAGAAAGTACCTAAGCAGGTCCACGTCAAATGTTGACCTAACATTATCATTTTCTGTGTATATAACACTTTGAAGGACGAGACAGGACCATAAACAGACTATTTCGTCAATCCATTTGGCTAGAATGCGTTCAAATGGAGCCTTGCAACAAGCACAGCAAGAGATTAAAGAATGGGCACCCATCTTGACCACGCTTATGCATCTCTTGTGCTCTATCCTCGATGGACATTGCACTCTCTTCTCTTAAAGATGGACATTTTTTTGTGACATTCGTGTCCCTGGATCAAGGGAGGTGTCGAGTCCAACGTAGCAAGGAAGATATTGAATTGATGGGGCCACTTTGTACTTGTTCTAAACCTAGCTTGTCTAGTCGGGCAGTCCTTGTCAAACGCACAAAAACAGTCGTAATGACCTGATTTGTTCCTGGAGTGACCAGAGGTGATGACCAAGAGTGTCCTGCAAACATTCGATCGGCGAGGGAATGATTCGTCTCTCGGTCTCTCCAATATAGTGCGAGGCCCACGCACCTTGGCAAACATGACGTCGATGGCCTCCGTCGCGAGGGCGACGGACTCCGATCGATTAGGGAAAGTCTCTTTGGAGCAGCAGTACTTAAAAAGATGCTTGCATACAGTAACTCATCAGCTGAGGTCTCACTTGATCCAGATCCAAAGTAGCACTCAAGGTCTTTAAAAATAGTATCTGACGGCTTACGCATGTTTCGAGTGAATACTTTTTGCTCAACACTAGAAGAGGAGACGGCCGGATCGAGACAGTGAGAACGCTATTTACGACACTGAGATCCCATAAGAGTGGCATCTCAAGTCAGTGCTGAATGTACTCTAATTCCGACAATACCAGCGGTTAGTTGGGTGCTTTTGGACAGGGCAAACCTGGTCACACTCGGGCAATCTTGTCCTGATGAAGCCGTCAAGCATGCCTATGATTGAACACACCTAAGGTGACTTAAACGATAAATCATTCTGGCAAAGTTGTTCTAACGCATTTGTTTGGCTACTTTCGACTTGCCAAACCTGGTCATCAACAAGCAATCTTGTCCATGTTCAGCCAACTTCACTGTTGTCACACACACTCCCCTAACATGATTTAAACACCACCATCATTCATGTTGCCAAAGTTCCCCTAATGTTTGACAATATTTAAAATATGTTTTGCTGCTGACCGCAGGTGCTGTTGAATGGAGGATCGACCGTGCAACATTTTTGGCGCAGCAGCCACTGCAGCAGGCAGCATTTAACCCTGAAGTTGTATGTATCCGTATACCTACCTACATGTTACTGCACCGTCCACTCCACTTTTTTTTCTGCTTACCCCCCCCCCCCCCCCCTTGTCACTAAACCCAGATCTGTCGGGTCCCCAGCTAGATTTGTGTCTCATTACCATAAACATTTTTATTGCAAGGGCCCTTGGAGGCATGCTGAAAGGCCTGCTTGAAGGAGCAGAGAGCGGGAAAGAGAAAGAGGGAGAGAGCAGGGAGAGAGAGAGAAAGAGAGGCACCACTTGATGTATCTGAGCAAGTTTTTCGCTTGACAGACGGTTTCCCCTCCCCCTTCCCTCCCTCTCTCTTTATTTTTGCGACAGCACGAATTCGGAATGAGGCCTAGCTGGGCCTAGTCAGCTGGGCCTTGCGATTAATCGCACAACGCTTGCTCGCGCCTCGTTGACTTCTTCGGCTTGACGAAGAAAGAAAAAGGCCAGTGCTGTTAAACAATGGTACATGTGCGCATGAGGCAGGATTGATGCACTTTCTCACAACTGTCCTACGGAAAGTTGTTGCAACCTTTCAAGACCTTGAAAAATGAAATAAATTGAGCCAATCCCGCCCATTCGTTCCAGCAATCTTCCTTTTTTCCGCAAGATTTCCTCAAGAATATGACAATTCAATTTCCTGAGTTTGATAAGTCTTGCCTAAATCTACCCAGACGTGTTGTTATTGCAAATGCTGTGAGCATATCTGGGCGCTTGACTGACAGCAAAATTGTTCTGAAGAAGTTTATGCGCAGCATTACTGCTGATATTACAGTTATTATTATTCTTTTCTTCTTCTTTTCTCCTCTTGTGACAACGACCTCGTTGCCACAGTTGGATTGATCTGAGAAATATATTAATACGAAATACAATTCGAGTAATTGTCTTGAATGACACGGTCTGGATGAGTAACTGTAATTATTTTCTTTACCTCGGGAATTTGAGCCCCCCAAAACTTGTTCTTTTTGGACAACCTCAAGGGAAATAAAAAAGTGGAAGGTCTTGACGAACACTAAAGAAAGATTAGAACATTGCAATGGCAGAAAGAAACGCCCCAAAGACCCCAGAATGCGCGGTTCATCGCCGAAGCACAAAAAATCCTAATTTTATTAAGTATTGTTTTCTAAGAAGTAAATGTAGTTGTAATTACGTATAGTAGATTAGCAATATAACGATATTTCTGAGCAATAAATCTTGCCTTCACTTGCTACTGACCAAATTGCCCTTCATGTATTATCTTGTGCTCGTTACAGCGATATTATTGATGTAGCGATAAATATTTCGTCTATCGAGTATACGACACTTTTCCAGAAATTCACCCAAGTCTCCTCTTTGTATACACAGGACTGATTGTGTTTACAAGTGTTGTACGTCAGATCGGTCAGCACTGGACTGCAACCTGGTGGTGGACCAACGGAGAACCACTCCTTCCACCATAGAGCATAAAGTCCAAAACTCGAAATCAAGAAACTTTGCAAAGTTGTTAAGCACGGTCGAGTTAGGTGAAAAAATGTTAATCTTTGGCCTGTATGATGGACGCGGTGCCATCGTCCGGGTGCAGCAGGTTTGTTCCGAGGAGCTCGCGCAAATCCTGATCTCCTCATGGCAAACCTCACGTTGGAGGTAGCTAAACCCATGATCGATGACCATTCTACCAACCGGACTATTGTGCGCGCATTGGATGGAAGGGACCTTTTTGAAGTTGGACTCCTCTGACATGGGCTAAAAGGTTTGGGTTTTTTTGGCACTAGCAGTCTTTCTATGCATATGTCTTTTACGCACCGTGTTTCCTGTAATATGAGCAAGTCCATCTTTGCTAATTTTGGATGGACTTCTGCCCTTGTCTCTTGTATTACAGGTGTTTCCTTTGGTTGCAACAGCAACGACTCATGCTCATCTAAATCAGAAGAGCGAACAATATATTTCGTCGTCATATGTATTATGACTTCGTCACGATCGACGAGGAGCAGAGTCCACTCAAGCCGAGGGTTCACTTATGTAGAGTTGGGGGCCTCAACTTTGCACACAGAAATTTTCTTTCTCCACAGGAGTGAGTTAAAAATCTACGGAAAAGTGGGGGTTGCTTCTATTAAGGCAGCTGCTTATATTGAAGCTCCAGGATGCAACGCTTGTTTATACTACTGGGCTGTTTATGTTAGGGGAAATGTACGTATAAGGACAAAACAAAGAATGAACACTTTTGAATTTGACTGAGTGCAACTTAGGTTTCTTGCTACCCATATATATATATATATTAGGCTATAACAAAAATTTTAAACCCTCCATGACATGGCCTATT
>JAAUXU010048404.1_pt1 | contig 11359 bp, 10 predicted proteins | sample 7278151 | NCBI WGS metagenome assembly JAAUXU01 (sample SAMN14350113, study PRJNA611818) | marine sediment metagenome | isolation source: surface marine sediment (1.8m) | place: French Polynesia: Moorea | collected 2018-08 | reverse complement strand
TGTATATATATGTATATATATGTATATATATGTATATATATGTATATATATGTATATATATGTATATATATGTATATATATGTATATATATGTATATATAGTCGAGGTCAAAAATATTGGCAAGACTGGGAGCGTCAAACAAACTGGCAGAGCAGCATTTGTTAGCAGCAAACGAACTTTGTTGCTTCTGACGGTTATGACTGAGGCAGAGAAGACTTGATAAACTTAATACCACATCAAAAGACCTGCGACTGCCCTACACTTTCCAAGTATTAAGGTGTAAGGGGATCAGCTCCGTCGGGGTCCAGAAGTATTCGTACGAAGACTTATTTCATTACTTTTGCGTACATTTCACGTTACCTACAGCGCTGAACAAAAAAAGTCATACACTTAAGATTTGCTCATAACTTTGGCTCAGAGGCTCCAAATTTCTTGAAATATCTTGCATGTCTGTGTAATGATCACACTCACAAGTCAAATAGACTGAACCACCTTGGTGGACTCATCCACTGGACTCCTGCCCTTCTATCAGCTGCAACAAAAAAGGTCAGACACAGGAGTTAGAAATCAAACTTTTGTGCATTTATACTCCAGGATCATCCACTTTCTTCTTTCACACGGAACAAGGTCTTAGTGGTAACCATGAGTAATTGACCCTTATGATTGACGTCCTCTGCCGTACCAATGATTCTGACCTCGACTGCGAGTACAATACCTCAAGACTCGGTGTCCCGACATACGTTGCAACGTATAAAGTCTTACGACTACAGAGAGAACAGAAAAGTACAGTTTGTCGTGACTTTTTAATACACTGTGGGTCTCAACACAGCTTACATACGTATGTTCTTATCAACGTCTGGTTTCAATACTTGTTATACATCAGCTATAATCTCATAAGCATGATTCTTACATCCGGGTTTCACTGCATACAAGAAAAAGATCTCTCCACATCAACGTTAGTAACAGAATATAAAGCACTTAGTTCCTGAAACATCCCCAGGTCTCGGAAAAAGTTTTCTCTCTATGACATTTGTGGTGTCCTCTACCATGTTTGGCAAAAGTAGCTTTGCAAAGTCGCAAAAATCAAGAGGGATCTTGATGCAGTCGTAAGCGGAACACTATTTTGAAGCTTCTTGTGAGAAGTGTCAAGCCAAATCTGGGCTCAAAAATCAGGTGTCCAAATTCATCAAGATCTCGCAGCAAACTGTTGGTCTGCACCTTCTTGAAAGCTTCCATGTCTTTGAAGCTATTTATGATGGCACCCACACTTGAACACAGTGGAGTGGGACATGAGAGGCGCAGAGACGTGAGTACTTGATGATTGGGAAGCGCCTGAGCAGCGCCAAGACCACAACGACGACGCTACTCGTGCCGAACATTGCCGACACCCTGGTTTTTTTCTTGGTCCATTGGTTCTTGGTTGAACATATGAAAGTTGTGTTAACTTTGCAACGATATGTGACTTGTCAAAAAACTCGCACTTCCACTCTCGCCTTGCGTACGTGCACGTCGCAGTACGTGCGCCAGTTGCGCGCGGGTACAAGTAACTTCTCTGCGCATGGTGGGAGATCCTGAACTGATACAAGTCATGGAGGATTCCGTCACTGCTCCCAGAGTCGGTGAAGCAAAATGCTTCATTTGGTTCACAAACGCCAATTGACACTATGAGGACCAAACAAGAAGAAGGGCTGTTCTGATAGAAGGACTTTGACACTCTCCGAATGACAGTTTTTACGAACCACCCTGTATAACCTTCGGAAGGTTTTTTCCCTCCTTTTTTTTGCCAAGCCAAATTTGATTCACTCTTCGCTCCCTGCAACGCCGAGAGCGAGATGAAATAAATGGGTGTGTTTGCCGAACAACCGTGATTAAAGTTCGGTGTATTTAGTAACGTTGAGGGCGTGGGTGAGGATTTTGGTCACGCTCCAATGGAAGGACAACAAAAATCAGCATGCATGGGAAGAGCGAGCTGAAAAAAAGGGGGAAAAGAGTGTTTTTTACTTGTGTCAGCGCGAGGGGGGAAAAAGGCACAATTTTGGGGCATAATTAATGCCTGAAGCGAGACGGGTCAAGTAGGCATGTGCGGATTCGCACGCAAATTGAATCTCCACAACATTCTTTCCTTCTGCCGTCGGTAGATGCGGTTTGAATGCCCATTTTTTCTGTGACAAAAATCTGTGAATGAAAATTCATTTCTGTAACAATAGTCTAAAAAAAATAATATCCGCTGGACACAAGTGGGACATTCGTGCCGCGCCCTCCGAGGCTCCTTTTGTTGACCGAAATCGCCGTGTCCGCCTCCTTTTTTCGCAATTAATGTGTCAGAAAACCAGGGCCAAACCTTTATAGGCCCATCAAAGGGGGGGGGGAGGGGGAGGGAAGGGTGAAAAAAGAAAGGAAGGAAGAAAGGGTTAGTGTCACTTTCGTCACTCATGTGTGAACGAATGACAAGGGGGACCAGGTTGGGACGAGTTTTGCATGTCTTTGTTTGCACTTGTCCAAGGCCTGCAAGGATAGGTGCGAAGAAGATGCACTAATTATAGCTGCCCCACTCACACACTCTCTATGCAACGTGGTCATGCAACACTGACGTTGCAACGTTGGGTACAAACGTGAGAAATTGCGCGGTTGTTACGTGCGCATATTGACAGAGATTCATGACGCCCTGTGTGTGCGCTTGCGCGTACGTATCCAAATGCGCACGCGCGCACGCACGCGGAGACACAGACAGACAGAGAGACTCTCAAACTCACTCGTGAAAATGAATGATTCTGGACCGCGCCTAAATTCCCACATCCAGTAGCGAATTCGCGGCGTCGACGCCGAGAACTATGATATAGTGAGGCAGATATGCAACGTTGACATCAAGCAAAGGATTTCAGAAGTCCCAAGACAACTCCTCTTTTCTTTTTCTTGTAGCCAAGTGGTCGAGCAATGAAGACGTCTCGTTGCGCAGCCCGGACGAAGTGAACCTGCGGGAGGGACCTCCGATCTGGGTGCCCAAAGCGGCCCCGGCCCCCACTACTCCCGAAGCGGCCAGAAGGAAGAACTTCAAGCCCATCAACTTCGACAGTAACTCGCTCAAGAGAAGCGGCGATAGAGGCAACAGGGTGAGTGCAGCTAACAAAAGGGGGTGGGCAAGTTTATCATTTGTGACGGTCAAAAGGATAATTACTTAATTTCTGATCTAGAGTACTAGCAATTCATTACAGCAATTCACATCCAGTTGAGAAAGCATCTAAGGTCGTTCAGTATTAGTCATGACTGTTTAGTCTTCGAAATTTTTAGTATGGTCAGGTATTTTGGACACATCTTTAAACTTCAGCTACTGTAAGTACTTGAGCACAATCTCTTCGATGAACCACTCAATGGAAAACTCCAGGTGGTCGCCCTCGAGCTCCAGGAAGACCAGTCGGCCCGATTCGTCGAGTTGCTTCAGCCCGATTCTGTCCTCGGTATAGATGGGGGACTCCCGCAAGGGGAGGATGTCGTACTCGGATCCGGGGATGTAGAACTCGAAGTGCTCGGACTCTCTGGGCTCAACCATGGTATCCTAGGAAGCATTTCTGGCTGGGATGAAGGGAAAAAGGGCAAATGCCAAAATAAAGCTTGTCCTGTATACCCGTGCAAACTTGACCATGACGAAGTTTTCGAGCTGGCCGAGATTCTCGGCATAGCTTGGGTCTTGCTCGGGTTTCTCGTTGTTGATCTCGGCCAAGAAGGCAGACTTCTCTACGTAGAGGTCAAAGTGCACTGGATCATGCCAATACTATAAATATGAAAAAATAGTGGATTTTTTGCAAACTTTGTGTGAGAATGTGAGAACAAAACTTGCCTGTGCCTGAACCAAGTGGTTCTGCACAGGGTCCAAGTACGCCCCATAGTTAAGCAGCTCACGAATAAAGTTGCATAGCTCAAAAGTTTCCCCAGGACACCTAAAGGAATATAATGACAACAACAATATTGATAACGAGAAGAAGAAGTCACAATTTTGACCACATTCTCGCCTGGGAAATCCAAATACTCCTTGGTGTTGGCCGCCTATGCTGACCAGGCTCTTCATGGGTGGATTTGGGCATCTCTGAGCCACTGCCCTCAAAAATTGACCTCCCTACGAACAGAAATCAGGTAGCTTTTTTGCGTTTTATATCACGTTAAATGAACTTCAGCACGCAAACCTGAGAGAATCCGACTGCGTGGTATCCATCAGAGAACCTCTCGTCGGAGGCCACGAGATCGCAGACTTCAACCACCTGCTCATTGATGGGCTTTAAGAATCCATTGAGAGTATCCTCAGCCAAGGAGTCACCGATCATTATCTGGTGCACATAGGTACCGGGCAAGGTGTTGTCCTCGATCGCCGTCTTGATACGGTTTTGACCCGAGGAGCAGCAGGAGTCACCCATGCCGTGCCAAAGAATCACGGGCGTACCAGAACCTATTGAGTGCTTTACTTAAGCCTATACTATAAAATGAGGCTGTATAGATGGGGCCCTTGAAGGATACTTTCTTACCCTCATCTTGAGCGGAAGTGAGGGAACAGCCTGCGATGGTAGCGGCCACAAGTATGTTTAATAACATTTTTCACAGATTCTGTCGCTCTTATATTTTCTACGTCAGCTCGCTAAAAAAAACTCAGCCAAATCCTGAGAGTGACAGCAGCTTCTAATTGCTTTTGATTATTGTGTGCACTGGACTAACTTGCACAAAAAGTCAGATGAGCGCATGGGAAATCTTTCAGGCTCAATGACACTCATAGTAGGGCAACCTCATAGATTTCGGGGCCCCCTGACATTTTCTCGACAGACGAGCTCACCTTTTGGGCAAACAATGGGCAAACGTCCGTTATCTCTTATGTGAGCTGTCACATGCTCTCCAAACCCACAACTCATACCGAGGTTGCGCGATCTCAAGGAAGAAAATTCCTTCTTTTGTTATTGTTGATTTGGCAAGATTTTGGGCAGGATAAGCACATTATCTGTAGTTGCTGTTCAGTTAGGTCAGCTGTCGGTCTCTGCGCCTTCTCCCTCCCAAAGGCCCCCCCGCGGAGACCATGAAAGGAGAAATGAGGCCAGGCCTTTAAAGGCCGTCGAGAAAGGCCGAAAAATGATTTTTTCCAAGTACTCAAAAATCCTAGAGAAAAGTCCGTCCGCATAAGCAAGCAAGAAGGAACAAGTTCTAGTCAGAGGTTTGGTGCTATCACTAATTCAGACCAATGGACCTTCGAGTGGTAATGTCTTTATACAAAATCGTTGACAGTAAATTGTAAACAGTGTATTCATACCATCAACATGTATATATGTAACGTGCGCGTACATGGGCGTTGTTATGACTTTCAGCCTCATTCGGACGCAGCGAGTGACTCTGAGCCGACGCCGCAAGACTCTTTCGCTTGGCGTGACAACACCTTAGAAAAGGAGCTCAAGACCATCAGGAAGAAGAATAGGGTCCAGGGTAAGAGCGTGGCAACAAACATGAATCGATATTTACAAAAATGTTGAATTTTGTTCCTCTTCGCAGAGGTCGAGGGCCCTGACGTGTTCCAGAACACGCGAGCTCGCGATAAGCAGAAAGAGAGCCTAGTGTTTGACCGCAACATCGACAAGTCCATCGGACAGTGGAACAGTCTTCCAAAGGCTCCGGATCAGGAGGTCATCCTGCTCAAGAAGGCGAGGGGTGAGAACAAGCTTAACACGAAGCACCCATAGCATTACACAAAGCTAGACGGCAAGCTAGGCATATCCTGAGCATTTGCTAGCTACGAAGAATTGAGAGCAGGATCTAAACTAGCATGAGCCTAAACTGGGACTAAAACGCTATGTAGCCGAATACGAAAGAGGCTCCGAGAGCACAATGTGGATAAAGTCAAGATCAGACCCTTGGCTACAACACCAAAAAACACAGACCTGCCCCGTCACGGTGACTTCGGTTACATCGAGAATCTTATTACTTTAGAGGAACGCAAAGTCCGCCGGTATCTGGACGACAACTTCACGAACCGCCCCGAGCTGGTCACTCCGGACCCCACAATCCACAGACTGGACGATCAAGCTGCAGAGGCAGAGGTAAACGACGAGAGAAGTAGGAGGAGCCTGAAAAAGAAACAATTCCAAGGCACCGGACCAAGGACTAAGGATGGTAAGAAAGTTTCTCAAAAACTTGGGTACTTGTAAAGGAATCCCCTGAAGAAATTCCTCCTCTTCGCCAAGTGTCCAGATTTCCAAGTGACTGAGGGAATGTAAATTCAACAAAGCTGAGAAATATTCGAGGTTAAAAACTCTGTTTCTTTTCGCTGTCGCACCCACTGAAGGCATGCCCATAGGCCTGCGTTCTCAGATTGGCTCCGACCACTTGGGCGACTGGTACCGGCAAATGTACAACACTCTGCACAGGAAGAAGACCCTCCGCGACGGGGACAGGCTAGGAAAGGCAGAAATGAGTGTGCTAAAGCTGTGTCTAACCTTCTTTAAAAAAATTAGAGCTTCACAGTTACACTTGTACACATTTAGTCATCGTTGAAAGCTAGAAACAGGGTTAGGTATCACTAGCAGACCTGGCTGACTGTTGCATGGATCATAATGAGCCCTCCTCTTAGTCGGTCTTCCACGTTAATCCACCACCCTGTGGGTCCAGGGTCCCAAAAAGTTGATTAAATGTGGTGGCCACTCAACGTTAATGGCAGGTTTTTACCTATTGCTTTTTGACCGTACCCTCCCCCAGTAACAATCCTCGGGGATGCAGCGTTCGCTCCTCTGACCTCGGAGTCGACAAACGTGTGCACAAACACACATTCTCCAATGTTGTTGTTGACACTGACATGAAACACTAACACTCATACTAAAAAGCACCGTTCACATGTGTTTTACAGCCTCGTTCAGAGTGAGGATTGCCAGAGCGCTCTTTGAGAAGCAATTGGGCAAGTACACACACACAAAACACTACGACATCGTATGGCTCCCCAAAAAGAAATTCTCTTCATTTTGGGCCATGTGAAAAACATTCGAAACACATATTTTTCTTGTTTTTTTTTAACGTTCATTCCATGTGTCTGTATTGCTAATGAGAGCTACATAGGTTCAATAAGCCCATGATTTTTAGGTGGATACACGTCAGAGCCTGACGTAGGCAGCCACAGGAGCAAACTAGCCTACAAGAGGTACGAGGATATCGCGAGCAGGTGAGGAAACATAGAAACAAGATTTGACGCATTTTTGGCAGACCTATTTTCTTATTTTTCGCTTTCTCTTTTTGTTCAGCTCTCCTCCTCGCTCTCCGCCTCCGTTCAGCAAGGGCGAGTCCCGCTTCGAGCGCGAGCAGAAGATCAAGGTCGGCCCCGTGGACGCTTACAAGCCCGGCGTCGAGGAGATCGCCGAGCCGGATAGAGACAAGTAAAGAAAACTACAGTGTGAGCCATAAAGGCCGATCGCATTAGACGACACTTATTCCTACAGTATTTATTTTGAAGGGCTCAATGATACCACGAACAAAATGTGGCTTTTGACTGTCGGAACTAATTTAGTCTCCATGATCATTGTTTCAATTGTGCTCGACAACTGATACTTAGTATTGACATGTCAGATTCAACTACAAAGGGTTCAAAAGATGTCACAAGGAAAGTGGAGCGGGGGAAGAGGCCATTTTTTGACTCACGCTATGTTGGAGCAGACAGCGCAAGCTTTTGATGGCTGCTACTGAAACTATTGTGTTCTCTGTCCATGCACTCAGAAATGTTCTCCACCAATAGCTCTTCCCCCCCCCCCCCAAAAAAAAAAATGTTGTAAGTCTCCTGTGCTCATTTCAGGGTGGAACCCCCACCCCAGGTGTCCGCGGCTCACAAGAAGTACGAGAAGGATCGGTTCAAAGTCCAGCCGGGCTCCATCCTCAACTACGGGCTGGGCAAGGGAGCGCTGGCTGAACAGGAGAGAAAGAAGGTCAGTTTCTTCCACCCTGCGACACAAAGCATTACTCCGACAGTTCGTTTTCACCCCGGTACTTCAGTACGTCCTCGTGTTGCATATTCTTTCACTCTTTAAACTTGATTTGTCAACGTTCTGTTTGCTATGTGGGTTCAGGGGGCTACAGGCACAGGTTGTGCCATCACCAAGTACTCGTCCAACCACTCGTACAACCCGCTCACCAGCTCCAAGTCGGCCCACGCCTTGGTCATGGCCGAGGTATACAAAATTGAACTAAAACAACTGAGAGACCGCACCTCTAATCTCTGCCTCAAACAGTTTTAAGCGCGTGCTTTTCCGTGTCAGAAGCTTTCGATCCCCATTACATAATCGCACTCGGCCAGACAAGTAGCGTACAGTATGTACGTAGGAAGACTAAAGAAATATTGTTACAGACGAGTCACGGCTCGTGCTGTTTACATAAGCAGCAAACACACTGACAGAATATACAGTGTAATCACGCACAAGCTACGTTTTTTGATTTTGTCTGATCGAGTCTTTGTCCTTCCTCCGTGTGTGACAGCTAACAAGAACTAGTTTTTAAGCTGCTATCTTGTTTTCACGCCTGTTAGAGCTGAAAGAAGAATGTATAATTCTCGTAACGTGAAAAACTCAGGTGTGAACAGTCAAACAAAAATTGGATTTCACCTCCTGGATAAATCTTATTATGGGAAATTTCTATCCTTCCAGGGTGCCTACCCTGTCTCGCCATCCATAAGGAAGTTTCACATGCAAAGGTGAACATTTTAGGTGCATGAAGTTCGCGCAGAAATGTGATACCTTTTCGTTGCCTTTCAGTGCTCTTAAGGAGGGCTACGACAGCGACTCCTCGATCATTGTTCGTCGGTCTCCGGGCGCGCAGACGCCGATCGAGGCCAAGTCCGACTACACCAGGATCCAGAGGGGCGGCGACGTCCCACTCTACGGGCTTAGGATGAGCGCGCCAGAGAAACCCAAGGGTGAGTAATTTGCATGCGGATTTGCACTACGAAAGAGCACCATTGGCATGCTCTGGCGGATCAATTGCATAGAAAAGCGTCATAAAAAGCTAAGAAACAGGAGCAAACCTAAAAATATGCGAAAGAAAGTATATTAAGACGATTTGTTAAGCCAATCGTCCTTGGCCAGATTGCTGCAACCCGGATTGTTAAAAGTCCGCGTGCCTGTTACGCAAGCTTTTTTATCAAATTGATCCCTGGTCCCATGTACACTTTCAAACGTTTGAGCGAGCACAACCAAAGGCAGGAATGCATGAGGTGGCAACCAAACTCATCAGGCAGATCCTGGAGCACGGCATGGTTACTCACTAGAACACCTGGAAGCACAGAACGGTCAGGATGGGAGCATCAAGGCACAGAGCTCATGAGAAATTGAAGATGTTTCATGCCTTTTGCCTGCTGTTGCAGATGAGACTGACCAGGTGGATGAAGGCAAAGCTGACCTTCCTCGAGACCTCGAAGTTAAAGAAGATCAAGCGTGCAAAGTTGAAGTATCAGAAGACAAAGTTGAATGTGAAGACGACGCCGTGAAGACTACCAACAATGAGAAGCAGAGTGAAGAGGAGGCGGCTCCCTCACCTCCTAAGAGGACCTCACAGACAAACCAGCGTCTGAAGCGCTGGTCGAAGATGATCAAGGACTCTCTGCCTTCTAGGATCATGGCAACTTCTGGATCTGACAAGACTAAAAGCGCACCTGATGAAATTAGCAAGGTTAAAGTTGATTGTACACAAGATGATCAAATTCCGACTAAACTAGAGGCTTTAAAGGATGGCGAGAAATGCGTGAGAGATCGGCCCACTGAGGGTGAACTTGCAGTGTTTCTCCTCCACGAGAGGAGGGCTGTGTCGGAATCCAGGTTCAGGATGATGGACAAAATGGGCAGCTTGGCCAGGACGAACTCTATGCCCAAGATGCTCCCAGACAAGCAGTGGAACAGCGGGATCCCCCCTGGAAAGTTGATTGTCATAAAGCGAAAGTTTGAAGCTCCCTGTGGTGACAAAAATGAACTCAAAGCTCCTGCAATGGTGATCAAGTCATCATCTCAAAGTAAAAAGAAGATTCCTAGTGACAAGAAGTCCACAAGATCTGCCAGGGAAGATACCGAACAGTCCACGACTTCTCCAGAATCTGGATTGGAGAAGAGTGATGGGGAGAAGAAAAGAAATAAAGGAGACAAGAACAAAAAGGACAAAAAGAGAAAGGACAAAAGGAGACACAGCACATGTTCAGCCTGTAACTCGGACAAAGAGTCTAAGAAAGAAAAAAAACGATTAAAAAAGTCTGGAATAAAGAAAGACTTCAAGAAAGTCACGATTGCCAATGGACAGAAGAAGGAGGAGATGCCGATCATCCCGCCTTATCCAAAGATGATGGACAAGGACTGGACCAACGTGAAGAGGGAAAACTTCTTCCAGACTCTCCTCATCAAGGAAGGTGAGAAGGAAAACATTGGCATACAGGAAGACAAGCAGCAGGTCAAGAGAAGAGTGGCCAGGTCCCCTCTGAGGAAAAGCACAGCTCCAACCCTCAACGTCTATCTCAAGGAACGCAAGGTCGTCTCTGACTCCATCTTCAAGAAGTATCAGGCTGGTTATCGCGATCTGAGCGGCAGGGGGATTCCCCTTGGCATAGGAGCTCGATCCTTCTTTGACCAAAGGGACAAGTTTGAAAATGGATCCCAACCTCTGGCCACGTTTCCAAGGTCAGTCTCCAACCTTGAGCGTCGCTCCGGTTACTCAGAGATGCACCTGCGGGAAGCCCCCACTCCAAGGCCAAGTTCGTCCATGTCTCAGGGAGGTTCTGATCATCCAGTTCCTCTGCGTTCAACCAGCCTGCCGAGGCCCGCATCCGTGATGTCCAGTCAGGACCACGAGGATTATCGCAATTACGTTCTTGAACTGCTGCACTCCACGCCCAGAAGTCCTCGATTCCAACAGCTTCAGGCTTACTACAACCTCTTGGACAGGGCGCTCCGCTTAGAGAAAAAGAGTGCCAGTATGGAAGTCCACAAGCTTAAGAGTGACCAAGTGGTTGATTTTGAGGCTTGGAGATCTCTGAGACAGAGAGAAAAGGCCTCGGAGGAGCTCTCAACATTGATGAAGGACTTGCGGGCTGCGCAGAAGGCTCGAGAGTTTTACTTTAGGCCCAAGGAGGCCGAGGACTACCGCTGGAGAGGCGATGCCCATCTCAGAGGACGTGACAAGTCCGTCGAAAACTTGAAGAATCACTTCATGAGGATTGCTGACTGCCCAACTACTTCAGAAAAAGCTGCCAAAGACACTTACAAGCCTCTGTGGAGAGCCAAATCTGTCAGCAGTGTCAAAGGTAAGTGGGGTGATCAGGATCGTGTCCAAGAGTTTAGTGGTGGAGAAGGGAAGTGCAGTTTGGCTGGTGCCAGATCCA